>ERZ1026810.696-NODE-696-length-16442-cov-2.994606_pt1 | contig 16442 bp, 14 predicted proteins | sample MGYA00520872_ERZ1026810 | MGnify/ENA primary metagenome ERZ1026810 (study PRJEB33270, sample SAMEA104284477) | anaerobic digester metagenome | biome: Anaerobic digester microbiome; feature: mesophilic sludge digester; material: Anaerobic digester biomass | place... | reverse complement strand
TATTGTAGTTGTTTTTTTTTTTTCAAGCAGAAGACGGCATACGAGGTGCGCAGGAGTCTCGTGGGCTCGGAGATGTGTATAAGAGACAGGCTTAGAAACGCGCATTACGATTTTGGGATCATTGGTGCGCGGGGGCACACCAACGGCTGCTGACCGCTTGCTTGCTACGCAATTAGCGGAGTGGAGCGCGCTCATGGTTGTGAACGGGCAGTTTGGGCGCATGGCACGGAGGTTGAACGACCAGATGGGCAGTGTCCCATTGGAAGAGGTGGTGGATCGGCATAAGGTGATCCCCCCGGATCATGCTTGGATCCGTGGGGCTTATCAGGTGGGCACCTGCTTGGGCGTTGTACCCCCGATCACTGTACCGCTTCTCTAATTCCAGCGGAGAGCTCTGACCACAAAGCTTACTTCGGGAAAAACTCCTTACGGATGGCTGGATCGCGTGCCAAACCAGCCTCTAAGATCTCCATGAGGTTATCCAGCAGGCTCTGTGCCAACGGTTCCTCGGTGATAGGCACACTGCCTTCGATGATGGCTGCGGCTCGGTCTTCCAACCGTGGGACGAGATAGCGCCCGAGTGCGTGAAACACCCCGCCCAATACATTCGCTGCGAGCAGCGTATCTACGTATGGAGCTAAGTCTTCGTGCAATAACCCTTGGGTAAGCAAATCGTTGAAATACTCCGGACCGCCCATAACGCGCGGGTTATCCGGTTCTTGAAGGTAGGCGTGGTGCTCGATGCGGGCTAATTCTGGCTCGCGCAGTTCGAAGAGGAGCTCCATTTGGAAGAGCCAGCGCAGATAGGCGAAGATATCGCGGGAATTAGCGGTAGGCGGCAGTGAGGAAGCTAAAATGAGTTTTTTACGCTGTACCAACGTGAGCACATGCTGGAAAAGGTCGGCTTTATCCGCAAAGTATTGGTAAAATGAGCCTTTGGCAATACCTGCGCCGGCAACGATAGCATTGACGCCGGCGCCTTCGAAGCCATGCGCGGCAAACTCGCGAATGGCAGCGGCTTCGATGATGGTGCGTTTGGCTTCGGGTAAGTTAAAGAAAGTGGTGCTGGGCATAGAGCTCTCCTCCAGGAAAATGACTAAACGGTCATATTGTACATAGGGAAAGAGTGGTTGTCAATGGATCAAAATTCGGGAATAACCCTGATTTTAAGATAAAATAGCACGCATGGACCACATTTATTCCCCCTGGCGCAAAGAATACTTCGACCGTGATAAAAACAACCCTGCATGTGTGTTTTGCGAGGCTGCCAAACAACCTGATAATCCCGAGAACTTGATCATTTTCCGTGGAAAGCTCGCTTTCGTCATTCTCAACCGCTTTCCCTACACTAGCGGCCACCTGATGGTAGTGCCTTATTTGCATAGCAAAGACTTGGCAGATCTGCCAGATGATACTTTGCTGGAAATGATGCAGCTGACTCAAAGAGCCGTGAGTGTGCTGGGGCAGGAATACCAACCGCAAGGCTTTAATATTGGAATGAACCTTGGTGCGGTGGCGGGTGCCGGCATCACCGAGCATTTGCACATGCACGTGGTGCCACGCTGGCAGGGGGATGCCAATTTTGTCTCTGTGATTGGTCAAACGCGCGTTTTACCCGAAACATTAGAAGAAACGTATCACCGCATGCGCGAGGCTTGGAAGAGAGCTTCGACGGCGTGAATAAAATGCTACGAAACGAGGTAACGATGCAAGACGAATTTCAAAAGAAGCTCATCAATACGATCCGATTTTTAGCTGCCGATGCTATTCAACAAGCCAATTCTGGCCATCCCGGCTTACCGATGGGGGCGGCTCCTTCCGCCTTTACCATTTGGACGCGGCACCTGCGGCATAACCCAGCTAACCCAACCTGGCAAAACCGGGATCGCTTTATCCTTTCAGGCGGGCACGGCTCTATGTTACTTTATGCCTTGCTTTACCTCACTGGTTACGACTTGAGCTTGGAAGAGATTAAGAACTTCCGCCAGTGGGGCAGCCGCACACCTGGTCACCCCGAGTTTGGCGTCACCCCGGGAGTAGAAACTACCACAGGTCCTTTAGGGCAAGGGTTTGCTAATGGCGTGGGCATGGCGATCGCTGAGGCACACTTAGCTAAAGTCTATAACCGACCCGGATTTAATGTTATCGATCATTATATTTACGGCATTGTTACTGATGGCGATCTGATGGAAGGGGTCGCAAGCGAAGCTGCTTCTTTAGCTGGCACCTTGCGCCTGGGCAAGCTGATCTACCTCTACGATGATAACCACATTTCGATTGAAGGTCCCACGGAGCTGGCTTTTACGGAAGACCGTGCCAAGCGCTTTGAAGCTTACGGCTGGCATGTGCAGTCTGTGCCCGATGGGCTGGATGTGGAAGCGATCGATCGTGCGATTAGTGCAGCCAAGCAAGACCCGCGTCCGTCGCTGATTTGTGTGCGTAATATCATTGGCTACGGCTTGCCGACCAAAGCCGGCAAGGCATCCTCACACGGTGAACCACCTGGAGAGGCGGAATTAGCTGGTGCCAAGGAGGCTCTTGGTTGGCCGCTAGAACCGCGCTTTTACGTCCCAGAGGATGCCTTAGCCTTTTACCGTCAGGCGCAAGAGAAAGGCGCGGAATTAGAAGCTGCCTGGAAGCTGAAATGGGCTGCCTATAGTCAAGCTTATCCTGAACTCGCAGCGGAGCTGGAGCGCCGGCTGAGTGGGCAATTGCCCTCCGGTTGGGAGGAGAATCTGCTGGAATTCCCAGCAGATGCGAAAGGCATGGCTACGCGGGTTTCTTCGGGCAAGGTCTTGAACGCCTTAGCGCCTAAGCTGCCCGAGCTTTTTGGCGGCTCAGCGGATTTAGCTCCTTCCACAAAAACCTGGATTGAAAATTCAAAAGCATTTTTCCCTTCAGAAAAAGCTGGTGAACAGGATAGCTATGAGGGACGCAATGTGCACTTTGGCGTGCGCGAGCATGGCATGGGTTCCATCATTAATGGGCTGGCTTATAACGGTGGATTTATCCCCTTTGGCTCCACATTTTTGGTTTTCTCCGACTATATGCGGCCGGCTATCCGCATTTCAGCACTGTCCCACTTGGGTTCGGTTTGGGTCTTTACCCATGATAGCATCGGTGTAGGTGAAGATGGACCAACGCATCAACCGGTGGAACAGCTCGCTGCTTTACGCTGCATTCCTAACCTGGTCACGCTGCGACCAGCAGATGCGAATGAGGTGGCACAGGCTTGGAAGATCGCTATAGAGAACCGCCATCGCCCTACTGCACTCGCGCTTACACGGCAAAACGTGCCCACCCTCGACCGCAGCCAATTTGCTTCTGCAGAAGGTGTTCAGCGCGGAGCATACGTACTCGCGGATCTAGGCGGAGGGCAGCCAGAAGTCATCTTGATGGCTAGCGGCTCGGAGGTGAGCCTGATCGTGGGGGCTGGCAAACGCTTGGTGGAGCTGGGTCGCTCGGTGAGGCTGGTATCCTTCCCCAGCTGGGAGCTTTTTGCAGAGCAAGATCAAGCTTACCAGGATTCAGTGCTTTTACCGGAAGTGCGCGCAAGGGTTGCTGTGGAAGCCGGCGTTTCTCAGGGCTGGCGGCAGTGGGTCGGTGACCAAGGGCGCATTTTAGCGCTCGACCGCTTTGGCGCCTCAGCTCCGGGCGAAGTTGTCTTCAAAATGTTTGGCTTCACACCGGAGCGCGTGGCGGAATTGGCGCTTGAAACATTAGCTCCTAAGGGTTAAAGCCGAATAATCACTTGAACCAATATTATCAAACAGGCGAGAACTCAATCTCGTCTGTTTTGTTTTTTAGAGCCTTGAGTCTACTTTCCGGATTGGCGATAGTGTGCTTTTATGGCGTTCATCAACCCATTGGTAGAGGCATCGTGACGGGTGGCTGGCTCGGGGCTGGTTAGTTCAGGGATAATCTGGTTAGCCAGCTGCTTGCCCAGCTCCACACCCATCTGATCGAAGGAATTGATGTTCCAGATAACGCCTTGCGTAAAAATCTTATGCTCATAGAGCGCAATCAGACTGCCGAGGACTTCCGGCGTGAGCTTGGGGTAGAGGAAAGAGCTGGTTGGGCGGTTGCCGGGGAAGGTTTTCGCCTGTGCCAGTAGCTCCAAGCGCTCGCCCGAAATTCCTTGAGCCATCAGCTCGTTGCGGGCTTCCTCAACGCTGCGGCCTTTCATGAGTGCTTCAGTCTGAGCTAAGTAGTTGGAGAGCAGTAAGATATGATGATCTTCTAAGGGGTTTTGGCTCTCCATGGCAGCAAAAAAGTCGGATGGGACAAGCTGGGTGCCTTGGTGAATGAGCTGGTAAAAAGCATGCTGACCGTTAGTACCTTGCTGCCCCCAGATGATTGGTGCGGTTGCGTAGGTCACAGGCTCCCCTTGTCGGGTGACGCTCTTGCCATTGCTTTCCATTTCAGCTTGCTGCAGATATGCTGGCAAGTATTCCAAGTATTGGTCATATGGCAGGATGGCTTGGGTGTGGGCGCCGAAGAAGTTGTTGTACCAAATGCCCAAAACTGCCATCACGACTGGAATGTTCTGCTCAAAGGGTGTGTAGCGGAAGTGTTGGTCTGCCAGATAAGCGCCGCGCAAGAAAGCTTCGAAATTATCCATTCCAATTGAAATTGCCACAGAAAGACCAATCGCAGACCAAACCGAGAAGCGCCCGCCGACCCAATCCCAAAACTCAAACATGTTTTCGGGGTCGATGCCAAAGTGCGTGACTTCGGCGGTGTTGGTGGAGATGGCTACAAAGTGGCGGGAGATGTGCTCCTTGGAGCCGGCATGCTGCAAGAACCAAGCGCGGGCAGAGCGCGCATTACGCATAGTCTCTTGCGTGGTGAAGGTTTTAGAGGCAATCAGGAAAAGCGTCGTTTCGGGGTCAAGCTGCTTGAGTGTTTCGACGATATCGGTGCTATCCACGTTGGAGACAAAGTGCATCCGCAAGCTGGGCTGCGCATAGGGCTGCAACGCCCGGCAGACCATCTTGGGACCTAAGTCGGAGCCGCCGATGCCGATATTGACCACGTCGGTGATGCGCTTGCCAGTGTAACCCTGCCATTCACCGGAACGCACGGACTCGCTAAACTTGCGCATTTTCACCAACACGCGGCGTATCTCTGGCATGACGTCTTCGCCATCCACATAGATGGGAGTGTCGGATTGATTGCGCAAAGCGGTATGCAAAACGGCACGGTTTTCGGTTAGATTGATTTTCTGACCAGTGAACATCGCCTCGATCATCTCGGTTAATCCGGATGCTCTGGCTAATTCGAACAGGAGCGCCATGGTGGTTTCGGTAACGCGGTTTTTGGAGTAGTCATAAAGAATATCTCCCAAGTGGAGTGAGAAACGCTCAAAACGCTGTGGGTCCTCGGCGAAGAGCGTGCGCATGGGCAAGTCCTTTATTTGTTCGTAATGCGCAGCGAGGTGCTGCCAGGCTGGAGTTTGGTTGATTGCTGCCATAATGCCTCCCATGATTTGCGAAAGCGAAGAAGTACGTTTAAAAGGTGCTTTATTGTGGATGAATCATAACAGTCTGATATGCCCATCGCAAGGGTTATTTATAATTATCAAGATTACGCAAGAGCATTATAATCTCCCTTGTTTTTAGACTAGGCACTCTGAAAAATCTACAGGTGCGGTGGGAGAACCTTTATGGCAAAAAGAAAACTAAAGCGGCAGCTCAATCTGCTTCAGGTGGTGATGTTAGGCACTGCCGGTACGATCGCAGCAGAGATCTTTGTGTTGACAGGTCATGCGGCTGGCATCGCTGGCCCGGAAGCAGTTTTAGCGCTCGTCATAGGGGGCTTTTTAACCTTGAGCATTGCCCTGAATTACTGCGAATTAGCCACGACATACCCTGTTACCGGCGGAGCAATGACTTATGTGGAAGAGGGCTTTGGTAATGGGTTGCTGATGTTTTTAGCTGGTTCCTTAGACTGCCTTTCCAGTACGTTCTACGCGGCATTGTCTGCGGTGGGTTTTGCGATTTCTCTGAGTGTTTTTATCCCAAATTTGCCGATTGTGCCGGTTGCGATAATCACGATTGCTATTGTGGGCGTGATGCATTTACGAGGTGTTAAAAATGCCGGTAATTTTCAAATCATCTTAGGTGGTTTTTTACTGACTATTTTTGCCATTTTCATTATTCGCGGCTTGACAGATGTCAATGGGTTTAACCGCGAGATTTTCCTTTCTGGGAATGTGGTTTTTGAAGGCCAAACTATCTGGCAAGATATCGGAAGGATGCTGACAACAATTGCCCTAACTTACAGTGCCTATGTGGGCTTTGAGGTCATTGCTGATGATGCTGAAGAAGTTGCTAATCCAAACCGCAACATTCCGCGGGGTATTTTGCTGAGCTTGCTCATCGCCACAGTGGTTTACACCTTAGTTGCTTTGGTGACGATTGGCACTATTCCCTATGACCAATTAGCAGGCTCGACGACGGCGCTTACCGATGCTGCTGCTAAGTTTTGGCCGAATGGCGGGGTGCAATTGATGGCAGCGGCTGGGATTGTTGCCACGCTGACATCAATCAACTCGGCGATGCTTTCTGCTACGCGTGAGGCTTATACTCTTAGCCGTGAGAAAGTTTGGCCACGCTTTCTTTCGCGCCTCAGCCGTTGGCGCACACCCTATACGGCTATTTTTGTCGTGGTGATTATCAGTGCCTTAGTTGCTGCGATCGGTGTGGTGGATTTGTTGAGTTTTATTTCCAGCACCGGGTATTTGTTTGTGCTATTTTGGGCTAGCTTGGCGATGGTGCGGTTGCATAAGAAGTATCCGAATATCGAAAGACCGTTTAAAGCGCCCTTCTTCCCGCTCACGGCTTATTTAGCTGCTGGTTCGGCTGTACTGATCGCAGCCTTTGCGGATCCCAAAGCTTTACTCTTTTTGGTTGCGGTCATCGCTGTTTTGACTGGGGTTTACTATCTTTCTCAAACAGCCAAAGCTCGAGCTGAAATCGCAGAGAAGCTTGAGCTTCAAGAGGGTGGCGGGCGTGTGTTGGTTGCCTCGATCCATCGAGATACGGCGGTCAGCTTGGTGCAATTAGCTGTTCGTTTAGTCGATCAACAAGAAGATACTTCTATTTGTGTGTTTACTGTGTTGAAAACCCCGCTCAATCTGCTTCCGGACCAGGTGCAAAGCTATGTGGAACAGCACAAAGCTTTGAAAAAAGAGCTGCTGGCGGCAACTGCCCCCATCGCCCAAGAACACGATGTGGCGCTGTATGTAAAGCAAAAATCAGCTCGCCGTGTGGAGGAGGCGGTAATTAGTGAACTGGCACGGCATAAGGAAATTACGTTGGTGATGTTAGGTTTTCCTAAAGACCAACAGAAAATTAAGACCCCGCATAATATCCTAAAAGAAATTATGCTTAATGCAGAAAGAGACGTGGCGGTTCTGCGCGATCGTGGTTTGCATTATGAACTTAAGAACATTTTAGTGCCCGTTGGCAATGGACCCAACGCTCGCCTTGCGCTGAGGATGGCAAAGGCATTGGCAGTTGCGGAAGACTCTAAGATCGTAGCATTGAGGCTAGTGAGAGGACCCGTGGACGAGGAGACGTTAGAAGATCAACAGGCACAGCTTCAGGATATTGTCGAATCGGAATTAGGCGAGCTGCCCACAAATTTGGAAATTCGCGTGGAGCAAGTGGAGTCGGTATTGGATGGAATTTTGCAGGAAACCAAGCGGCTGCCTTATGACCTGATGATTATCGGGGCAGCAGAAGAAGTTCTCCAGCCGCAGCAATTATTTGGTGAGCTTAATGACGCCTTGCTTGAAGAAGCAGAATGCTCAATGTTGATTGTGCGGCAATATCAGCCCGAAAGAAGGATCTGGCTACACAAACAGATTAAACGCATTGAGGAATAAGCTGTCAAATTATCGTATCCTATATAATGATGCTTATGGAATATCAATTAACTGAGAATTGGAAAATCAGCTTACCTGACGGGTTTCAGCGCCGTAAGGAAGGCGCACATGGCATCTTCTGGACACCAGGGTTGACCATGATTACCACAGTGTTCCATTACGAGGGCGAGAGTGAACGCCAAGCGTTATTAGAGAACCTGCGCGATAAAGCGCTGACTGCGGGGCATAAAACCATCGAAGATACCGAAGATGATGAATTCTTACAGCGCTTTGGCTACTTGCAAATGGAGGAGATCCAGCCGGGGCATACGCGTTTAGTGCTGCATGCTTTCACTTTGGCGCCTCAAAGCTGCTTGCAAACCTCTTTTTATGTTGATCGACCAGAGGATTTTGACACTGCTTTGAAAACTTGGAAGTCAGCGGCTTATACGCCATCTGATTAACAATTCTAGGATTTTATTAGACAATACTACGCTGCGTTAGAGCGGGCTCAAATAACCCCTCCGGCACAACCTCTGTTGCATTAACCCCAAACTCATATAGGCTGTATACACTAAGGAATGAAACGAAAGAAATTCAGGCTATTAATTCGCTTTTTTAAAAACCTAACCTGAAAAAGTAACGAAGTGTAACCTTCTTACTTCTTGTCTTTCTTGTCTTTCTTTTGCTTCTTTTCCTTTTTGTCCTTCTTATCCTTCTTATCTTTCTTGTCTTTTGCCATTTCTTGTTCCCTCTTCGCTAACGCTTCTTTTTTATGCTCTAACTCAGTTTCTGGATCCCAAAAACCGATCAGTTCTGCATCGGTTTCTAATGAAAGATCGGACCAGTGATTAATATTGAGGCACAGGTAAGCCATAGATCCAGTAGGCAATGCCTCCAAGCGTCCATCCAAAAGCTGCATAAAGGCTTCCAAGCCGGGGTTATGGGAGATAATCATCACGCGTTCTAAGCTATCATCCAAACCTTTAAGGTAATTGATATAGACATCAGGCTCAGCCATATAGAATGAATCGATAAAGGTGATTTTACCGGGGAATCCGCTTTCCTTGGCAACGATTTCAGCAGTCTCACTGGCACGCAAGGCGGGTGAGGAGAGGATTGCTTGAGGAATTAGTTCGTTTTCGCGCAATATTTTGCCAATTTCAGCAGAAGCTGCTTTTCCGCGCTTTTTCAGCGGGCGTTCATAGTCGGGGATTTTCTTGTCTTTCCAACTGGATTTCCCATGCCGCATCAGTAATAAAGTCTTAGTCATATCTGCTCCAATATCTATGCAACGAAAACTGTACGACTTGAATCATAACATAATTGTGAGTATATTAAGAATGATTACACTGCATTTATAACTGTTTATAATGTTCACGATAATGCAAGTATAGATATAATGGTTCGTTGAGCTTATCTACTGTGGATAAAACATAGAAGAAGAGATTACGTAAATTGAGGAAAACAATGTTGAGAATGAAAACTTTGATTAGTATTTGTATCATCGGCGGTTTGATTTTGGCAGGCTGTGTGGGGCAAACGGTACCCAGCCCTGAGGCGCAGCCAACCCAAGCTCCCCAGGAAAGCGAGACGGTTGGGAGTCTATCCACTGCAGGCAGCGATCTCCCATCGGATTTGCCTCTGGTGTGCAAACCGGTACGCATTAGCTTTGATGAAGGCGGCACAAACCTTACCCTGGAAGGTGGTGTTGCTGGTGATACAACCTGCCGTTATATATTCTGGGGAGAAAAAGACCAATTAATTAGCGTGGACTTGCAAAGCACCAATGATGTATTCCTCTCGATTTTTGATTCCGTTGGAAGGGTATTGCAATCGTTTGAGGAGGAGGGGAGTTCCTATCGAGGGTATCTTCCAGCTGATGGCGATTGGTATTTGGATGTGAAGGCAGTACCCTCAGATGCAAATTATTCTTTATATTTGGAATTCCCTGAACGGTTGAACTTCCCAGAAGGGATTTATGAAAAATCTGCAATTGCGACTGTACCAGCGGCAGGTGTTCACAATTTCATTATTTGGGCAGAGGGGGGGCAGAAGCTCAGCGTTGACGTCAAGCCGGCTAAGAATTTCATTTTAGAGGTTTATGAAGTTAACGGCGGTGATGTCCTACTCTCCACGCAAAGTGGATCCAGCAGCTTTGAGGTGGTTTTGCCCGAATTAGGTGACTATATGGTCAATGTGATTAATCAGACCAATGAGCCGCAGGATTTTAGTTTATCCGTTGAAGTGCGGTAGCAAAGCATTCTAACTCGTTTACTTGCTTGTTTCTAGGCTCATACTAACGTTTGGAGCCATAAGCTTCGACAAATTGAATTTGGTATTCGCTTTCTACAGCAGAAGGTATAAATTGACGGATCCAGTGGATAGATTCTTTGGGAGAGAGATCTAGCAAGTCTTGGGCTAAGCAGGCACAAAACATACCCGTCCGCCCGATGCCTGCGTGGCAATGGATTGCAATCTTGCGGCTGGCACGGATATATGCTTCGGTCTGTTCTAAAGCTGCATCCCATGCGCCAAAAGGCGGAGCGGAGAAGTCTTTGACAGGCGCATGCAGCACTTCAATGCCAGCTTGCTCATAGCGAGCTAACAAATCTTGACTGGCAAAGGTCGCAATGTCTTCAAATGTGTTCAGCACTACCACTGTTTGTATACCAACTTGCAGATAAAGATCAAAGACTTCATCGTGGGGGTCGAACAAACTACTGCCTGGCATTACCGAGCGGTATACACAGCCAGCTTGACCATACGGTATCTCCGTGATTAAGGTTGGTTTAGGCTGTTGCATGTGGGCAGGCAAGCGCCAATCCCCTTTCTCGTCCCGCTGAAGTGGAAAGACCGAGATGACTGATTCAAGCGGAAGCGGACTCCCATACAGATGGGGGAAAGTCATCTGACCGCCCTCCAGATTTTCGTACACTAAGCGGATGCCAGTACGCTGGGGATCAATTTCTAGTACGAGTAAATCAGAGGCTTCATGGAAAATGGTGTTAGCGGTTTTTTCTACTTGATAGAGATCAGAACAGTGAATGAATCCATCCTCAGGGAAGGCTTGCGGGGTATAGCCGTGATTAGATTGGGCAGTTTTCCAGGTCTCGGGTGGAAGAATGTGATAAATCATGTGATTAACCTTTTCTATGTCTCTGAAATATTCGCTGCTCAGCGATTGCTTTCGGCGTATTGAGCGTAATTGTAACCGCCACGCAGGCATTTGTGCCATATAGAAAGTAAAATTGGACATGCACATTTAGATTATATTAAATACATTATACATTTTGTAATATTGCCTTCATAGGAATCATCCCATGTTATACTCAGCACGGTTAAATTGTTGGTTTACGAACAATGCATAGAGGAGGTTGCGAGCAAAAAGATGAGAGTTAGAGTAAATAAAGATTTATGCAGTGCCTGTGGCGTTTGTGAAGGTTTAGTCCCTGAGGTATTCAGCTTAGAAACTGAACCTTATGCGGTTGTGCTGCTTGATCCCGTGCCAGAAGAATTAGAAGACGCTGTGCGTGAAGCAGCAGAAAACTGCCCAGAAGGCGCCATTGAGATTGTGGAAGAGGATTGACCCGATCAAATCAATGATACAATAGGGCAAGAAAATTACCAAACTCTTAAGGAGATAAAATGAGAGCTTTTGTTGATAAAGATTTATGTATTGCTTGTGGCGTTTGTGAGAGCATTGCTCCCGAAGTATTCAGCTTAGAAACTGAACCTTACGCGGTTGTGCTGCTTGATCCCATCCCAGAAGAACTAAAAGACGCTGTGCTCGAAGCTCGGGATGAATGCTCTGAAGAAGCAATCACCATCGAAGAATAGAATTGCGCTAAAAATCATTAATACATCGCCTGCTCGGGCGATGTGTTTATTTAAGGGGATTTGCGAGCGGGCAATGCATCGAACGCGGTTCCGAACTCGACAATAGAATGGATTCGGTAATATTTGATAGAATAAAGCAGCGTTCATGAATTGTTCGAAAAGTTGATCTGCCATATTAATTTCATGCCAAAGGCTGATGATCTACCCATTTTACGCACCAAACTTCTGATTCCAGAATTGCGGTACAACTATGTATCCCGGGAAGGACTGCTGGATGCGCTTGATGAACGCAGCTTTGGGGATGTCGTACTAATTTGCGGACCAGCTGGTTATGGAAAGACAACTTTAGCTGCTGAATGGGCGCGTATGCATGGCACGAACACAGCTTGGTTGAGTCTGGAAGATTCCGATGACGATCTAGATGACTTCACACGATATTTTGCAGCTGCTTTAGAACCTATTCTTAAAGATGATCAACTGGGGGGGAAAATTCAGGATGAAACCACCGGTAACAGCCCAGAGACCACGCTGCATACTTTGATGGTTCACTTGATAAATGTTACTACCCAAGATGATGTGCAGGCGACCTTAGTTTTAGATAACTTTCAATTTATCACTCAGGAACGAATCTTAGCTGAAATCGATTTTCTCCTGAATCACCTCCCACCGCACTTAAGGCTCTTTTTATTGACGCGGAAGGAGCCAACCTTTCCACTTTCGCGGATGCGGGCTAAAGCGCGCCTATTGGAAATCCGCAAGGAGCAATTAGCCTTTAATTTTAGTGAGACGAGCCAATTTTTACGGGTAAGTTTGCAGCGCAAGATTTCAGATGAAGGCTTGCTGTTTGCTTATCAGAAGACAGAAGGGTGGGTGTTAGGCTTACAACTGTTGCCGGTTGAGTGCCTGACTAAAAAACCGAAAGATGGAAAACTGGTTCAGCTGCATAATGCTCAGGCGCTGCGTGCCTATTTCCTCGACGAAGTGATTCGCCCTGAAAGCCCTGAAGTGCAGGAGTTCCTATTCAAAACCTCTATCTTAGATAAGATGAATGCGGAACTCTGTGAGGCACTTTTTGCCGAAAGTTACTCTTATGGGTGGTGCAGAGAAATGCTGCAAATATTGCAGGATCATAACTTGTTTACTTTTCCGGTCGATGAACAACCCGGATGGCTGCGATATCATCCTTTATTTGGGGAAATCTTGCGGAGTGAACTATTCAGCCGCTATCCAATGGAAAGCAAGGAACTCCTCGTGCGAGCTAGCGCATGGTTTATGCGTCAGAATATGTTAGAGGAATCGGTCCAACAGATCTTACGCACAGAGGATTCGGAATTAATTATCGCCCATCTGGAGGACATCACCATCCAATCTCTCCAAGATGGGCGTGTTCTGGACCTAATGCACATTATCCGCAATATCGATGAGGCGACTATTAGCGCCAGCCCGATCCTATGCCTGGCTTATGCCTGGGATTTATTGGCAAACTATGACTTTGAAACTTGCGAATTATGGATGGAAAAAGCGATTGTGCTCTCCCACACCCCGGAAGGAGAAGTAAAAATTGCACCATACAAACAAATTTATGATGGCATTATCAAGATGATGCAAGCCATATTGCTTTCCTCCCGCGGTAAAGCAGATGAAGCTGACCCACTTATCCAAGAAGCGTTAGATATTTTGCCGCAAGATAATTATTTTTCGCGCAGTTTTGCGATGCTCCATCATGCTGTTGCGCATGCGGTAGAAGGGCGTACCGAAGAGGCTATCGAACTCTACCGGCATGCAATTCAAATTGCGCAACTTTCGGAACAATGGTTTGTGCAGTTAATGGGGCGCTACCAATTAGCCAGAACATACGAAAGAATAGGGCGCATTAATGAAGCGGAAATTGAGCTGATGCGCAGCATGGCAATTTTTAGCCGCTTGAAAGGTAAGTACACCAACTTGGAGTGTTATCTTTATAAAGAGCTTGCTGCTATTCATATTGCCCGCAACGAGCTAGAAGATGCTTGGGAAGATTTTCAAAACTATTTAGATGCCAGCCCAGTGGTCAAATCTTCACCCGATGATGTGAGTGCGCATATTTTTTTAGCCCAATTTCATCATGCTAATCAGGATCCTGGGAGTGCTAAATTTGAGTTGAACTTGGCACAACAGCTGAGCGGAATGACTGAAAGCCTTCAAGATGACGTGGATGTGCAGTTAGCAGGCTTAGAAATGGAACTGCAGCGCAATGTTACTGAAAATGCGGAGCGGTGGTTTAGGCGGCAAAACGAAGAGAAGTTTGAGACGCTGCCGATCACCAATCGGATGAGAGCGCGGTTGTTGCATGCCAGGCTTTTATTAACGCAAGGGCGGCGGGATAAAGACATGGAAAAAATTGCGCAATCCCGCGGAGAGCTGGAGGAATTACTGCCCATTTTGCAAAAGATTCAATATATGGCTTTACAGATTAAAGCTTACATCCTATTGGCAGAAGCCTCTGCAGAGCTAGAAAATGAAGAGCGTATGCTGGAGGAATTGGGTACGGCTTTAATGTTGGCAGAGCCGGAAGAGATCCGTCAGTACTTTTTGGACGAGGGACTGCCGATGTCCCGCATGCTGCTCAGTTATTTAGCCGCGATCAAACAAGGAAGAGTACCCTCAGACTCACCCAGTATCGCATTCGTCTCTGACCTAATCTTTCGGATGACCGGTAAACCTGGGGACGCAAGATCAGAGGACTATGCCGGAACAATGGACGATGTGGTGGTTGTGGAACTGCTCACGCCTAGGGAGAGCGAGGTATTACAACTTGTGGCTCGGGGACGAACCAACGCTGAGATCGCTCAAGACTTATTTATTTCGGTAAATACCGTTAAGCGTCATCTGAATAATATTTTTATGAAGTTGGGCGTGACCACGCGCATTCAAGCTGTACGGGTTGCCCGGCAGCGTGGGTTGATTTAGACCAAGAATTGCTGTACAACACCTTCTTCAGAGAGTAAAAATTGAAACTAAAATTAGGCATGTGGTTTAATTATTAGTACCTAAATATTTTTTACACACATGGAGGATTTATGGGTTCAATGTGTTGGTCTGAAGAGAAGGTTACTCAGTGAGAATCATTTATTGGAGTCCTGTTGTAACGATCGTTGCAGATATCCTTATTTGGGTCGTTTTCCATCTGAGCATTGGGTACTGGTGTGCGCATATCCCCGTTGAGCGGTTCGATTACAACCATTGGTCTTATCAAACTTTTAAGTGGGAGCAAGGTGGGGAAATCTATCAAAAGCTATTCAAGGTAAAAAACTGGAAGCGATTTATTCCCAGTGGTGCAGCATTATATCAAGGTGCTTATCAAATTAAACATGTTGCCGAATTTACGGTTGAAGGGGTTAAATTATGGCTGAAAGAAAGCTGCCGCTCTGAATTTTGCCACCGTATGATGATTTTGCCTGGTTTTCTATTTTTCCTTTGGAACGAAGCGGTTGTAGGTTGGATTATGGTAGCTTATGCAGTCTTAAATAATCTCATTCCTATCATCATGCAGCGCTACAATCGACCGCGCATACGCAAGCTGTTAGCCCGTTTGGAAGAGATCGAACGGAAAAAATCTATGGAATTAAGGATATATGAACCACAAAAAGCGTTTTCTCATTCTTACGAGTGATTCTGGTTTTGGCCATCGTAGCGCGGCGCGATCGGTGCAAAAAGCTCTGGAAGCGATCGCTCCAGAGCAAGTGGATATATTAATTATCAATCCAATTCTCGAAACGGACATGCCCAAGCTATGGCAACAGATGGAAACGGGGTATGACAGCCGTGTGAAAAATTCACCGAAACTATACCGCTTTACCTATGACATCAGTGATTCACCCCAGATGAGTAAATTGGCTGGGAGTGCTTTAGCGATCCTTTTGCAAAAAAACATTAAGCAGCTTATCGAAGTCTATAAACCGGATGCCATCCTCAGCACGAATCAGATGTATAACACTCCTGTGGGAGCGATTCTTAAAGACGAAGAACTTAAAATACCCTTTTTTACCGTTGTTACTGACTTAGCTGATGTGCATTCCATGTGGTTTACCAGCGGACCAGATAAGTATTATGTAGCTTCCGAGTGGGTGCTGCGTAAAGGTATAGAAAATAATGTGCCACCCGAGAAAATTGTTATTACCGGCATCCCTGTTGATCCTGATTTTTCTCTTATTGACCAGAGAAGAGAGCAGCTGTACGAACAGTTAGGTGTGGCAAGAGGATATACGAATATCCTCTTTGTGGGCAGTGTGCGGGTTGAAAATATCTTGGAAAACTTGATGGGTTTACGGGATGTGAAATATCCTCTTCAAGCCATTGTCATCACGGGTGGGGATCATGATCTCTATGAGAAATTGCAAGGGATCAACTTTGATTTTCCCGTCGTCCTGAGGGATTATGTCACCAATATGCCCGAGTGGATGGCTGTGGCAGACGTCTTGACCACCAAAGCTGGAGGTTTGATCCTCTCAGAAGGCATGGCGAAAGGGCTGCCGATAATGCTCATTGGCTATTTACCTGGGCAGGAAGAAGGGAATGTCCGCTATCTTTTAGCGCATCAAGCTGGGAGCTTGGTTACAAATCCCTTTGAACTTGCTTCCGTGCTTAATTTCTGGCTGGAAAATGATTGCCAACGCCTGAAGTCTGTTGCAGCTAATTCAAAAGCCTTAGGGCATCCCGACTCTGCATTGATTATTGCCAAAGAGCTTTTGGC
>ERZ1026810.691-NODE-691-length-16543-cov-7.508102_pt1 | contig 16543 bp, 15 predicted proteins | sample MGYA00520872_ERZ1026810 | MGnify/ENA primary metagenome ERZ1026810 (study PRJEB33270, sample SAMEA104284477) | anaerobic digester metagenome | biome: Anaerobic digester microbiome; feature: mesophilic sludge digester; material: Anaerobic digester biomass | place... | reverse complement strand
GTCTGGTGGTGACGTGGGCGGTGTACGCACCCTCGGCTGCTGAGCTGGCCGAGAAGGCCCGGCTGCACGACGAAGCCCAGAAGGCGTCCTGGCGGATGCACCAGCAGGCCACGCAGGCGTTTGCGCAAATGCTGGATGTTTCGCGGCAGCGGCTACCTGGTGATTCGCCTGGCCGCGACGGCACCGAGTGGTCGAGCGCTGCTGACGAGCAGTGGGAGGACTGAGGATGAATGAGCTTGGCCCACTGCGTCGACTGTTTCGGTCGGCGTGGTGGGTTGTGCTCAACCTGGTCGGGTTGGTGTTGGTCGGGCAGTGGCTGTGGGACGTGGTGCGTGAACTGCAACCGCTGCTCCTGGCGGGAGCGGGACTGATGCTGGTGCTGAGCGCCCTCGTGGTCTGGCAGCGCTGGCGCTGGAGGTAGGGACGCCCTGCCCTTCGGGCATGGCTCGGATCACAGTGCACAGAGATCAGGGAGCAGACAACAAGGACGGCTCGGTGTCCCGTTTCCCTGTTCGCCACTTTCGTCCTCCGCCCTCCGTCATGTCGACAGTGCCGTCCACGGCGTCAGCAGATCGTCAGCGACGCGGAGACCGCCGGCACCAGCAGGACGAACGAAGCTAATTCCACAACGTCGAAATTTCGAATCGACCAGCTCTGGTAAATGACGAGATTGGACGGTTTGTGGTGGTTGGAGAGCTTGACTGTCGCTTGCAAGCGACGCATAACAATAGATAGGGGTTTGTGGTGAATGGTTGGAGATTTAGAGCTGGGTGGATGTGGGATGTCGCTGGGAAGCATCGCCTAAGAATCAAATATCGAGCGCGGATGCAAAGCAAGGTCAAATGAACGAAAGGAGCGAGGCAATGAGTAAAAATCGGAATAAGGACGCCGGAACAATGAAGCAAGTGGCGAGCAAGCCAGGGGTTCGGATTCGTGCTGTGCGGCGCTCCAAGCCAGATGTGCAGCGGTTGGCGCAGGCGCTCATTGAGATCGCCATGAGTCAGGCGGAAGTAGTGGTGGATGAGCCTGAGGACGACGCTGGTGAAGCGACCAAGGCGGCATCGTGAGACGCCCCGACTTGGTGTGGTGCGAGCTGCGCTTCCCCGCCGAGATGGAGGCAGAGCTGGCGGTTGCCTGGCTGCGCTCGCTGGCGGCACGGGGTCGGGCTGGCTGGTGGTCGGTGGTGCAGCCACTGGTGTTCGAGCTGCGACTGGATGCTGCCGGAGCGAGTTGGTGGGTTGGACTGCATAGGAGCGAAGCGACCGCCCTGCGGCGTCAGTTAGAGGACTGGCTACCTGGTGTGGCGGTGCTGCCCGAGGAAGCAGCGAAGGCGTCTGTGGGCTCTCCGACTGCTTCAGCGGGCACGACGCTGGCCGTTGAGCTGGGGCTGCGCTCCAAGCGACGCACCTTGCGAGCGGAGCTGCAGGCCGAGATTGCACGCGGGCTACTTGAGATCGGGGTTGGGCTGCGTGGCAAGGAGACGGTGGTCGTGCAGTGGCTGGTTGGCGGCTGGCTGGCTCGCTCACCTGTGGCGCCGCCCGCTCATGGGCGGGCAGATGACTCTCCTATCTCAGCTGCTTGGGGATTATTGCGGGGCGAAGCTGCGCCTGTACTGGACAGCGAAGCCACCTTGGCAGCGCGCAAGAAGCAGTCCGAGCAGCTGTTTGCCTGTGTTGGGCGGGTGGCGGTGTGGGCTGCCAGTGGTGGTCGGCGGCAACGTCTGGTGTCCCAAGTGGTCGGCGTCTTCAAGGTGGCCCAGGTGCCTGGTGCCAGCTTGCAGCCGCGCTGGTTGACGTCGTGGTGGGTGCGGTCACGAAGCAATCGGCTGGTGCTGCCACAACTGGATCCGCCGGCAGTGCTGCAAGCAGATGAGCTGGCAGCGGTGCTGGGTTGGCCTCTGGGCCTGAGTGCTGAGCAGGCTCCGAGTGCGGACATGCCAGCGACGCGGTTACTGCGACCGAGCGCACGTGTATGTCGACCACTGGTGGATGAGTCGGTGGACGGAGCGGTTGTCAGCAAGGCGGAAGTCCAACGGCGGTTGCGTCAACGAGTGGTTGCGGTGTCTGCGTTCCCATCGGTCAACGGCACGTTGGTGCTCGATGAAGTATCTGGTCTGCGGCATTTGCATGTGCTGGGACCGTCAGGCGTTGGAAAATCCACGCTGTTGGCAAACCTCATCCTGCAAGACATTGCGGCGCAGCGCGGCGTTGTGGTGGTCGATCCCAAGGGCGATCTTGTCGACGACGTGCTGCGCCGCTTGCCCAGCCATGCGCTGGAGCGAGTTGCGGTGTTGGATCCGACCGACCGAGCGCCGTTGGGTATCAACCCGCTGGCGGGTGGGACTGGTGGCCCGGGATCAGGGCTGGCGGTGGAAGGACTGTTCGGGGTGTTGCATTCGCTGTGGGCTGAGTCGTGGGGACCACGGCTGGGAGATGTGCTGCACGCTGGGTTGCTGACGTTGGCACTGGAACCTGGGCACAGCCTGGTGGAGCTGCCGCTGCTGTTGACCAACCCTGGCTTCCGTCGTCCGTTGGTGGCGCTGGCACGACAGCGAGACCCGCTGGGACTGGCCGGGTTCTGGGGCTGGTTCGACGAACTGTCACCTGGGCAGTCGGCTCAGGTGCTGGCGCCGGTCATGAACAAGCTGCGCAGCTTCTTGTTGCGACCTGACCTGCGGGCGGTGCTCGGACAGACCGAGCCACGCTTCGGCCTCAGCGAGATCTTCGGAGCGGAGGCGGCGCTAGGTCGAGCATTGTTGGTTCGGCTGCCGCGGGGTGAGCTGGGGGCTGAGGCTGCCACGCTGCTGGGAAGCTTGGTGTTGCACCAGGTCTGGCAGGCCAGCCAGGCCCGATCAGGAATGCGCAGCGGTAAGCGCTCGCCCGTCTTCGTCTACCTCGATGAGTTTCAGGACCTGCTGCGACTGCCGCTGGCGCTGGGCGAGGCGTTGGTGCAAGCGCGGGGTCTGGGGGTCGGGTTGGTGCTGGCACACCAGCATCTCGGACAACTCAGCCCAGAGGTGCGGGCAGCAGTGTTGGCCAACGCAGGCAGTCGGGTGGTGTTTGGACTGGACCACGACGACGCCGTGCTCATGAGTAAGCGCTCGGGCGGAACACTTCAGCCGAGCGACTTCGCTGGCTTGCCTGCCTTCGAGGCCTACGTCGACCTGGTGTCAGGCAACCAGGCCAGCGGCTACGCCTCGGCACGAACGGTGCCGCTGACCGCCGCCCAGCGTTCGCTCAGTTCGGTGCTCAGCACCAATCGTCGACGGGTTGGAGTGGATCGGCGGGAAACCGAGCGACGGCTGAGCGAGTTGGTTGAAGGTTCGGGTGGTGGCAGTGACGTCAATGGGCGATCCACGACCGCCGCTGGCGGTCCGAGTGCTGACGCTTTCGGGGACTTCGGGACCATCCCAGGTAATGACGATGGGGGTCGGTCGTGAACCGCCTGTTGAGCGCGCTTAAGTCGGGAGTTTCTCGCTCTTGGGGGCTCTTCTGCCACCTGCTCTCTGCTTCCTGCTCCATGCCCCTCCGGGGCGTTCGCGTCGGTCTTCGCGTCCCTGCGCTGAGCCAGGGGTCGCTTCCCATTGGGGCGACTGCGTTCTGGCACCGAGAACTGCCGTTGACTGTCTCCCCTTCTTGGGGTGAGCAGGCCGTGAGGTGGCGCTGGGAACCGGTGCTGGGCGTCGTATTGGGTGGTTGGTCATGAGTCGGCGCCGAGCACCAGTGGCCGAACCGTCGAAGCGTGACCTTGCGGTGCTGCGAGATGTTGGGCGACTGGGCCATGCCAGTGCCGACCAACTGCGCCGACTGCACTTCGCTGAAGGGTCTGAGGTCGGTCGGCGACGCCGAGCGCAGGCGGTGCTGCGAAGACTGAGCGAGGACGGCTACCTGCACCGACTGCCGCGGCGGGTCGGTGGCAGCGGAAGCGGTTCGGCCGGGTTTGTCTACTGCCTCGGCTACCGAGGGCAGCGACTGGTCTTCCCTGCGCTGTTTCCAGGCCGACGGGCCCGAACGCCCGAGGAGGTTGGCACCAGCTTCGTCGGGCACAGCCTGGCGGTGGCCGAGCTGGTAGCGGCGTTGGTGGAAGCCGAGCGGGAGGAGCGCTGCTCGGGTATGGCGCTGGAAACCGAACCATCGTGTTGGCGGGACTACCTCGGGCTCCATGGGGCCAAGCGGAGTCTGCGCCCTGACCTGGGCGTGCGGCTGAGTGTCGGCGGGCAGCAGCTGGTCTGGTTCGTAGAGGTGGATCGAGGCACCGAAGGGCTGCGACGGATCCGAGCCAAAGGACGGCAGTACCTCGAGTACTGGCGCACTGGCCAAGAGCAGCAGCAGCTCGGTGGGGTCTTCCCCAAAGTGCTCTGGTCGGTGCCCGACCGACGGCGGAAAGAGCTGTTGCTGCGCACGCTGGCGGAGCTGCCGCCACCTGGAAGCGAGATGTTCGAGGTGAGGACGGCGAAGGGCAGCGCATCGCTGCTGCTCGGTGACGAGATGGAAGCAAACGAAGGAACGGAAGGAGACGAAGCATGACGAAGAACGAAGGACGAATGGAGAAGGCAGACGGCCAGGGCGCAGAGCTGCAAGGGGCTGCAGGTCGACCAACGAGCGGCGCTGCCGCTCGGACAGATAAGGAAGTGGTTGAGCTGGTCGAGGCAGATGAGGTCGGTGGTCGGGGTGGTTGTGGGCGGATTCTGCTTGGTGACGCGCTGGAACGGCTGCAGGAGCTGTCGACGGGATCGGTCGACACTGTGGTGACCTCGCCTCCCTACTTTCTGCTGCGCAACTACGGAGTGGATGGACAACTGGGTGCGGAGCAGACGGTTGCCCAGTGGGTGTCAGGGCTGCGGGCGGTCATGGCCGAGGTGGCACGAGTCCTCAAGGAGGACGGGTCGGTCTGGTTGAACCTGGGTGACACCTACTCCCGCCATGACAAGCACGGTGCCCCGCCCAAGAGTCTGCTGCTGGGGCCTGAGCGGCTGCTGGTGGGACTCATTGAAGACGGCTGGGTGGTCAGAAACAAGCTGGTCTGGGCCAAGCCCAACCCGATGCCCGCCTCGGTACGGGATCGGCTGAGCTGCACCTGGGAGCCGATCTACCTGTTGGTGCGTTCACGCAGCTACTTCTTTGACCTGGATGCGGTGCGGGTGGCGCCAACTGAGGGGACGACTCGCAAGAAGCCATCGGGCAAGCGTGGATGTGCCGCCAAGTACGAGGCGGCAGCTGGTGGTCGGCCGAGCTGGTCGGGACCGCTGGCCGGGGACAATTCAGGGCTGAGTGCGATGAAGCGGGCTGGGCGGTCGTCGCATCCGCTGGGCAAGAACCCAGGTGATGTCTGGACACAACCGACTGCCGCCTACCGCGGTGCCCACTTCGCCACCTTCCCCGAAGGGCTGGTCGAGCGCCCACTGCTGGCAGGCTGCCCGGAACGGACCTGTCTGAGCTGTGGGACGGCTTGGCGGCGACCGCCACTGGAGCAGCGGCTCGGTTCGTTGGCAGTACGAGCGGTGGTCAGAAAGTCCTGTAGTTGCGCCAAACGAGACTGGCAACCAGGGCTGGTGCTCGATCCGTTCATGGGGGCGGGCACGGTCGGCGTGGTGGCGGAGCGGCTGGGACGGCGCTGGCTGGGAATTGAGCTCAGTGAGGAGTTCATCGGGCTGGCTGAGCAGCGGATCGCTGGCGCTCGCGCCGAGCGTGAGGCAGCAACGGAAACGGTGGTCGACACCACGACGGTCGTCGACGGAGAGAAACAAGCACGTAACGGGCGCGGAGCGACCCGAGAGGAGGTGGAACATGAGGATTGACGAGACGAGCGGAGCACAGCAAGCAGAGGGTGCGGTGGACGCGGCAGATGACGAGGTGGTCCAGGCTGCTGTGCATGGAGAAGAAGGGCGACTGAGTCGAGAACGGCCTCCGACTCCGCCCCGCATCTACCTGGCATCGCTGACCGACTACAACGCCGGGGTCCTACATGGGCGCTGGGTCGATGCAGACCACGAGGCTGAGATTCTCGGTGAGGTTGCCCAGGAGATGCTGGCAGAATCACCGACGGCTGAGCGGTATGGGGAGGTTGCTGAGGAGTACGCCGTCCACGACTACGAGGGTTTCGGCAACGTGCGCATCGGTGAGTACCAGTCGCTGGCGGAAATTGGCGAGCTGGCGCAGGGCATTGTCGAGCACGGCGCTGCCTTCGGGGTCTGGTGGGATGACATTCGGGACATGGCGCCCGAGGATGATCCGTTCCACAGCTTCGAGGAGCGCTTTGAGGGGGAATTCAGCTCCACCACTGAGTGGGCTGAGTCGATGCTCGACGACATGGGGGTGTCGATCGACCACTTCCCTGGCGTACCCGAAGGACTGTGGCCGTATGTGCAGCTGGATGTTGAAGGCTGGGTACGAGACATGGAGATGAATGGGGAGATACGGGTGGTTGAGGGAGGACGTGGGGTGTATGTGTTTGGGTTGTTGTAGCTCACCGTTCGTGGTTGCGCCGCCCCTTGGTACGCTGGCCGGTTCATCCATGCGGCGGTTGGAGGCTCAGATGAACGACGTGACAGACGAACCGCAGCAGAGAGAATCGAACGATCCGACCTTCTGGTCTCGACAGTTGGAGATTCTGTACAGCGTGCTGCTCAGTGCATCGCTCGGGGTGGCGCTCGGAACCGGGCTACCCGACGCAACTTGGACGGAGTTTCAAGGAGCCCGAACCGTTTGGGCGGTGACCATCCTCGGCGTCACGGCCGTGTCGATCGACGCATGGTACAACCTCAATCAGATCATTCGGAGCGCAAAATTCGGTAGAAGCCAGGGAGTGCAAACAGGCATTCTTGCGTTGTCGTTCCTCGTCTTTACGTTCTTCCCATTTCAGTTCCTGGTCCGCCAAACTGCTGGCACCAACATTTGGATGGCGGTCGTTCCTATCTCGGCGTTGGTCATCAACCTGATAGCAATCTGTCTTCTCCAAGCCATCTTCATGAAGGTGGCAGAGGTCAAACGACGTAACCCGCCGACAAAGGGCGCAACTGTGGACATCGAACTGTCGCAGGATGCCCGGTCGATGTTTGGAGACAAACAGCTCGACCTGCTCGCCTTCTCACGGTTCCTACTAGCTGTCGCATTCGCTGTGCTGTACTTGGCAGCCTTCTCGCCAGTCAACGCGAAGGCATCAGCCATGTCGACTTGGCCCGTATTTGCGGTCGTCGGACTTTGGGCGATTTGGCGCGTTCTGGAGCACACGGTCGGCCTATGGGTGATTGTCCAATATTGGCAAAAGTTTACTAAAAGGACTACAATTGATGTAGAAGGTACGGAAAAGCCAAATGAGTATTGAACGTCTCGCGTTAGTTACGGATGGGCCGATTGAACGCCAGGATGGCGTGCAACGCTACACGGCAACAGTCGGTGAATGGATGGCCGACCAAGGCATCGACGTTCACTACTTTACGAGTGGACCGCGCTCCGAACCCTACGAGGCGCACTCGGGAACCGTTCACACCCTCGCACGCACAGTGTCGATGTCTGGAAATGGTAATGAGTTCGGAGCTGCAGTCTTCCCCCGGCGTGCGCAGCGAAGTATGGATCTGCTCCGTGAGGGCGGATTCGATATTGCCCATGTGCAACTGCCCGATGGGCCCTTTGTAGGGGCTCGGGTTAGGCGAGCGCTGGGAAGGACCGCCACTGCGGTGGTCGGCACCTATCACTTGATGCCTATGGGAAAGTCGGACGAGGTTCTACTCGGGGCTGTCGGCCGACTGAGTAGACACCTTGATCGCAAGCTCGACGGCCTAACGGCCACTTCGGGGATGGTTGCCGAGTTTGCCTCGTCGGTCACTGGGCGAGCGTGCGACGTCGTGCCCCCACCTGTTCAGTTGGGATCGGTTACCAAAACCACTCACACGGATCCGGTCATCACCTACACCGGTCGTCTCGCGAAACGAAAGGGAGTTGAGTCCTTGCTGCACGGCTACGCCGAGCTTGCGAACCAATGGAGCGATGCTCCTCCCTTGCAGCTAATTGGCGATGGTCCAGAGCGGCACCGCCTGGAACGGATCACGGGCCAACTCGGGCTGCAATCACGGGTGTCTTTTCTAGGCCGTCTCTCGGATGACGAAATGGTTGACCATCTGCGTCGATCCGCGATGGCCGTCTACCCAGCCATCGGCGGCGAGAGTTTCGGTCTCGTTCTAGTGGAAGCAATGAGATCCGGCGTCCCAGTCATTGCTGCTTCCAACCCAGGCTACGCAAGCACCTTGCAGGGGCATGAAAGCCAACTCTTTCCGCCATCCAACCCCGGAGCTTTCGCTGAGGCTGCCCGAAGGGTCCTATCTTTAGATAATGCAGAACGCAAAGAGCTTATTACGAAGCAACACGTCACTGCAGAACAGTTCAGCCTGAACCAGGTCGGACCAGCACTAATCGAATCCTATGAGCAAGCCATGGTATCCCTACATGCTGTTGTAGAATGAACAAATACTGTTTACCATTCGCGACGTGGAGCGTACAATTGTAGTAGAACGAAAGGAAGTGGAGATGGCAGATAGCAATACGAAACAGATTGAACCAGATGGGGTACGTCTCGGTGACGCGATTCGTAGGGCACGAGAGGCTCTGGCACTGTCGCTTCGTCAGCTGGCGCCACTGGTGCAGCTGCACCACTCCTTCCTGGCACGGCTGGAGGCCGGGGACTACCAAACGGCCAAGCCTGCGGTGCTCCAGCGACTCAGCCGGGTGCTGGAGCTGGACGAGCGGGACTTGTTCGCCCTGGCAGGGCTGGATGCTCCCGAAGGACTCCCGGCCTTCACACCGTATCTGCGAGCCAAGTACGACATGAGCGACGAGGCAGCCCAAGCCTTGCATGAGTACTTCAGCTTCGTCAGCGAGAAGTACGAGGTCAAAGAGCGAGGCAAGCCTGGCGGCGACCAGCGGGCTGCGTGAAACTTCGAAAGAAGTATCAAGGGGCAGGAAGGATGCGAATCGACCACCATCAATGCTGGATGGTTGGAGCTTCGCCCCTCCCTACTTTCTACCAACTATGAACTACCAACTAACAACGACTTCCACGAAAGGGGGCACTATGACAACACAATCTACGACACTGAACCTGGCAGCTCTGTCGACAGCGGCCTTGCCTCGACACCAAGTCTTGGCAGCGGTGCGCGCCCTGATGCCGCCCCGCCCGCTGGAAGTTCACGAAGCTCGCTCTATTGCTGAGCGTCAAGCGGGACGGCTGCGCAACTTGCTGGATCTGGATGGCCCGATGGTCGACCTCGATGCGGTGGCGTCGTTGCCACGGCTCCACGTGCGTTCCCAGGTTGGGCTACCGGTCTCTGGGTTCTCTGAATGGAGTCGCAGTCGTTGGGTGATCGCCATAAACGGCGATGACCACTGGACGAGGCGACGCTTCACCCTGGCGCACGAACTCAAGCATGTGCTGGACAATCCGTACATTGAGATGCTCTACCCAGGACGGGATGGAGCACCGTCGGGTCAGCGAGCAGAGACCATCTGCGACTACTTCGCCGCCTGCCTGCTCATGCCACGACTATCTGTCAAGGCAGCCTGGGGGCAGGGCAACCAGCGACCTGACGACCTGGCGGCACACTTTGGGGTGTCCCGAGCTGCCATGGGACTGCGGTTGCACCAGTTGGGACTGACCAGCACCAGGCGACGTTGCGGCGGGGTTGGCAGTCTGGCGAAGGGGCGCCGCTACGAACGAGCGGCAGCACCTGCTGTCTGGCCTTCCTTTGGGCTGGCGACAGCGCAAGGATCGCTGACATGACCGCCACCACGACCAACCAGACCGACCCAGCAGCCCGCACGACGCGGGCTGTTTTGTACCTGCGGGTCAGTACCGCTAAGCAAGCTAAGACTGATCTGGACCCTGAGGGATTGTCGCTGCCCGCCCAGCGAGAGTCGTGCCTACGCAAGGCCGAGGAACTCGGGGCTGAAGTGGTCGATGAGTACGTCGACCGTGGTGAGTCGGCCAAGACAGTCGACCGGCCACAGTTTCGCAAGATGGTCAGTCGAGTGCAGGCCGACCGAGATATCGACTACGTCATCTTGGACAAGATCAACAGGTTCGCTCGGAACCGTCGAGACGACGCCAACATGCTGTTCGAACTACGAGCGGCTGGCGCCACCGTGATCTCGGTCAAGGAGAACATCGACGACACGCCTGCAGGCATGCTGATGCACGGCATCCTGGCAACGCTTGCCGAGTACGAGTCGCGCAACAACGGCACCGAAGCGCTCAAGGGCATGACCCGCAAAGCCCAAGTTGGTGGCACGCCAGGACGAGCACCGATCGGGTACCTCAACGTCCGACTGCCCGTACCTGGACAACCCAGAGGTATGGCAGACGTTGAAGTTGATCCTGAGCGGGCGCCGCATGTGCGCTGGGCATTCGAGCAATACGCCACCGGGGAATGGACCACGCAGTCACTGGCCGATGCCCTCGATGCACGGGGCCTGCGCTCGGTGTCAGTCGGCAAGCGACCATCCAAGCCGCTACTCAAGTCGCGGGTGGCCCACATGTTGGGGAATCGGTACTACGTCGGAACGGTGACGTTTCGAGGAGTGCAGTACAAGGGACGCCACGAGCCGATCGTGGACAAGGCACTGTTCGAACGAGTCCAGACGGTGCTCAGGGTCAAGGCAACCACTGGCGAGAAGACCTCGAAGCACCACCACTACCTGAAGGGCACGGTGTTCTGCGGGGAGTGCCATTCTCGGTTGGTGTTCTCCCGCAACCGTGGCAACGGTGGCAGCTACGACTACTTCAAGTGCATGGGACGACAGAACGGTGTCGCCTGCACGGTCGGGTACGTCCGAGCCGACTGGCTGGAGAGCCAAGTTGATACCGAGTGGCAACAGAACGTCTTCCCCACCGAGCTGGCAGCCGAGCTACGTGGGGCGGTGCTGGCTCGGCTCCAGGTCATGCACCAAGGTGCCAGCGAGCAGCTGGGAGTCCAAACCAAGCGGTTGCAGGACCTGGATGGTGAACGGTCGACGCTGCTGAAGGCCCATCTGGCGGGAGCGGTGCCACTGGATCTGTTGAAGTCGGAGCAGGATCGGATTGCTCGGGAGATGAGCCAGGCACAGGTGGAGATAGCGGCGGCGTCGATGGAGTCCGCCGAGGTGGAACGGACGCTCAATGCTGCGTTGAAGCTGGCCGAGGATTGCCAGGAAACCTACCTGGATGCCAAGCCAGTCAGACGGCGGGAGCTGAACCAGGCGTTCTTCGAGCGCATCGAGGTGGTGCCAGATGAAGGTGTTGAGCTGACGCTCAACAGTCCATTCAGGGAACTGCGGGAGCTACGGGGACTCCGAGACGGCGACGAGGAAGCCACTGGACGACTGGATGGCGTGCTCGGTCGTCAGGGTTCGGCCGGGAATGAAGAAGCTCCAGCCGAGTGGGCTGGAGCTGAAGATGAGGTCGTTGGATGGGAGCCGACGGACGGCTGGGGGAGCAACACTCAACGGGGGCGGCGGTACTGCCGTACCGGTGGTTGGAACATTCGTGATTTGGTGCGCTCGGCAGGACTCGAACCCCCAACCTTCTGATCCGTAGTCAGATGCGGGTGGCCAGGGTTTTTAGGTCGTCTGTGTGGGCTGCACGGGGGGCGTTGGGGTCACGGATACTGTGTCGAAGTTCGCACCAAAGCTGAGCCTGATTCCTGGTGGGCCTGGACCGAATCGATCTGGTGGCTGTCCGGCGAGGTCGAGCACGGATTCCCACATGGCTATGACGTCTTGGTTGTGGTCCGCGTCCCAATCCGAGGCATAGGGGAAAGACGACTGTGCTTGAGCCACCTCCAAGCCGAGGTCGACGTAGTTCGTGGTGCCGTCGGTGGTCGGGGCCGCGAGAACCGGCTGAACGTCACCGACGAGCCTGCCGAGGCCGGCCCCGGCGATACGGAAGCGTGTCCAGCGATGGCGGTCCCACTGGTGGAGAGCAGCGTTCGACGGCTCGATCTCCGTGTTGGTCAGGTCGCCGGTACGCATCGAGGACAGGTTGAGGCCGGCGCAACGACCGCGTTCGATCAGGGGAAGGATCCGTTCGGGGGGCATGTCAAGGTTCATGCCTCCCTCGCTGCTTCCCAATCGAATCGTGCAGATGCGCTCCTTAAACCCGGCGGTGTGGATCAGGTTGTTGTCGGACCAGTTCTGCATGGTGTCGAACACCGCGCTGAGCAGACCGACGGTGGACGAGATTTCTGAAGTGGCCGGGAGGCGGCCCTGCCCTGCCTTGATCGGCCGCGACACGTTGCCGCACGGGTCGGTCGAGATGTCGGAGCTGGTGGCGAGGTTGATGGCATACGTCGGGTAGGTGGGCAGAGGACGGTCGAAGAGATGGACCGGCAGGTTGGAGGTGATGCCACCGTCGGAAAACCAGTTTCGAACAAACTTCACGATCCACTCGCCGTCGACGTGCAGCGGGGTGAGTCCGTGCAGAGGTACAGCAGACAGCAGCACGGGGAACGACAGGCTCATGCGCGCGGTCACGATGATGGGGAGCTGTTCGGGCGGCGGGAGGAGGTGAAGTCGATCGCCGAGCGCCTCGATCACATCGTCGCGGATCGGGCGTGCGGCGTATTTCACCATGTGGTCGACCACGTCGGTAGGGAAGATCTTGGAGAACTCGTCCGGGTCGAACGCCCAAATTTTGTCCCGAAACGGAATCTGTTCGGACGTCCCCCTGCTGAGGTTGGTGGAGATGGCGATGAACTGCGCACCCGCGGTTGCCACCTCCCCATGGGTGACCGGTATCGAGTTGAGCGCCGCCTGGGAGGCGTCGCCACGCCCGGCCAGGCGCTGGAGCGCGTCGTACATCCAGTCGGTGAGCGCCGGGTGGTCGCTGCCGGTGGGTGTGGAGCCATTGACGAAACCGTGGAAGTTGCCCGTCAAAGCCGACTGAGCGGTGGAGGCCACGGCCATGCCAGACCACACGACGGCGGCGACGAACCCGAGCGACATGAACAGCAATGCGAGGAGCGCGCTGAGTATCAGCGGCAGCCAGAGCGGACCACCGACAATGAGGCTCGCCACGAATGGCAACGACATGAGGATGAGGGTCAACGCCCCCACAAACCACAACCGCCGGCGCGGGCCCGCCTTGAGAAGCCCCATGAGGACGACGCGCCACCGGGCGAACCCGGTGGTCGAGCGTGCGTCCCACACGGTGGAGAAGATGGCACGTGTTTCGTCCTGGGGCTGAAACAAACCGAAGAGCTTGGTGCGTCCCTGGGAGTCGGTTGTCGCAAGATCCTTCGCCAGCTCGACCAGCAACGGGAACCCGCCGGTAGCGGAACGGCGTCCTACTTCGGCGGCGGCGGCCGCAGACGCGCCGATGGCCCCTGCGGACGACCCGGCGATACGGCGAAGCCGATGGGTCCGGGCAAGTTCGGTGATGGCCGGTGGATAGACGACCCCGCTGGTGATCCCACCTTTCAGGATCACGTCGCACTGAAAGGTCGGAGCGTCAAAATCGGTCACCATCGGGACCCCCCTTCGGAGGGTGCGAAGCGTAACGCAGGCGAATTTCCATGTCTGGACACGCGTCGGTCACTGGCGCAGCGGCTTCTCGGTGCTGAAGCGGACCGGTTGGGCGCTGTACCCGGGGAGGTCAGGCGTCGGCTGGGAGGCGGGCGAGCACCCGGTAGGTGTTTCCGCCGTCGTAGCGCTTGAGCGCCGGCGCGACGATCTGATCGGCGAGGAGGCCGCCGATCATGAACGGTGCGCCCACGGTCATGCCGACGGTCCGCCTTGCCCGGTCGATGGCGGTGGTGGGCGGCATCCACGGCAGGTTCAACTCGGGGGCCGCCCGGTTGACCGCAAACCATGCGCCAAGGGAGAAGTCGACCGGCTGGTGGGCCGGTGCGACCTCCTGATCGAGAATCTCGAAGCCCAGGTCGACGAGCGCCTTGCACAGGTTGCCCCGGGGGATCAGGTGTTGATGCTGGGGCTGGAACCAGGGCACCCAGTACTTGCCCAGCACCCGGCCCAGCACACACTCCGGGTTGGGCACCTCGACCAGCAGGAGCCCGCCGGGGGACAGCACTTCGGCGGCGGCGGCCAACTCGTCGTGTGGTTCGCGGGTGTGCTCCAGGTAGTGGTGCATGCTGACCGTCTCGTACTGCCCGGCCAGCCCGGCGCTCAGCTCGGGGAAGAGTCCACGGTGGCCGGTGGAGATCCAGCCCCGCCGGGCAGCGTCGTCGACGCCGTCGGACAGGTCGAGCCCGTCGAAGGTGGTGTCGGTGAGCACTCCGGCGGCGATCAACGGGAAGTGGCCGTGGCCGGTGCCGACGTCCAGCCAGTTGACGGGTGGGGCATCGATGTGGCGCTTCACCATCTCGACCCGGTCGACATAGGACTTGTCGCTCACCCCGAAGATGAAGTCGGCGCTGTCGGCGCCGATGCCGTCGTAGAAGTCGCGGTAGTAGTAGTCGAGCCCCTCGATGGTGAGGCGGGGGTTCTGGAATTTGTGATCGCAGGCGTCGCAGCGGTCGATGTGGAAGGTGCCGGGCTTGTGCTGCAACAGGTCAATGGTGTCGAGTTGCCGGGACAACCCCGCCGACCCGCACCAGGGGCACGTGGTGCGCGGTGCCTCGACGAAGCGGTCGGTGCCTTTGGCGGCCTCGGCTGCGTAGGCGACCCGAACCGCCGGGTCACGACGGCGCTCATCGGCGGCCGACGTGGAAGCGCTTTTGGCGGCCGGGATTTGGGTCAGGGTGCCGACCGCCTCGGCGGGCTCGCCGACCGGCCTCATCAGGCTTTTCGCTCCCAGGTCGCCGGGGGACAGGGCCTGGTCGCCGCCGAACACCAGCGCCGGTTGGGCGATGAGGGCGGCCAGCGCCAGCATCGCGGCCTGGGGTGCCGTAACCACCAACGCGGCCAGCAGCACAAACCTTGCGATGCCCACCGTCTGCACAAAAGTGGTGGCAGCGCCGAAGACGGCGAGGGCCACCTCGGCCCTCCGCGGTGCGGTTGAGGGCGCGGCGTGCAGGTGCGAGCCGACCACGTGGTGCATGCTGCGGGGCGCATGGCGTTTCAGTTCGAGCGTGGTGTGCACCATCTGCTGGAGACCGACGTTGGTTCCGGGCGTGAGGCGGGCACGATCGGCGACCTCGGCCCGGGCGCACAACAGGGCAAAGGCGCCTCGGCCCTGGGCCATGGGAGCGCCTTCGAAGCTGCGGGGATCGACCATTCGCACCAGGTCGAGGGCCCGAAGGGCCGGAAGATCGCCGGGTACCACGTCCACCACGGCGGCACCGGTGGATTCCAGGTGGGCGACGACCGCCTGGCGAGTGGCGTCATCGAGCGTGACCCCCTCGGCCACCCAGAACACGTACTCGTCGGTGGAGCGCTGCGGCGCCGCGGCGCCGTCCGGCCCTTCCGTGGAGGCCGGCGCATAGGCGAGCGCCGGCAGGGCCTTGGCGTGGCGACGAAGCCGCAGCCCGTTGCCGACCACGAGCGCGGCCGTTGCAAGCGCCACAGCCTGGCCGGCGCGGCCACGATGTTTCGAAGAGCAGAGACGAGACGTTGGCAGGTCGGTCATAAGAGTGCTTCCAGTCGTTGTGCGGCGGCCGATGCCCCGCCGGCTTCGGTGAATGATCGTTGCAACCGCTGGGCCGCCTCCCGGTAGGAGGGCTCGGCCAGGATCGTGTCGAGTGCGTCGCCCAGTTGGGCGGCACCGGTGCGGGCGTAGCGCACCCGGATGCCGGCGCCCGCTTGCTCCACCTGGTCGGCGACGATGGGCTGGTCGTCGCGGATGGGTGCCACCACCAGCGGCAGGCCGTTGGCCAGCGTCTCGCACACCGTGTTGTGTCCGCCGTGCGACACCACCGCAGTACAGCGTTCGAGAAGCTCCACCTGTGGTACCCGGGGCACGACCATGACGTTGTCGGCCGGGGCGTTCCCGGTGGACCACGCCTCGGGGTTGATCTCGCCAACGACAACACCCTGCAGGTGTGGGCGGGCGCCCAGTGCCTCGGCGGCGGCGGTGAGAAACCGGGTGCCCGATCCGGCTGAGACCGTGCCGAGCGAGACGAGCACCAGCGGGCGGCCGTCCAGCCACCGCCAGTTGAACTCGTGCGAACCGCCGGCGGGGGCAGGCCGGTGGGCGAAGGCCGGGCCCACGCAGGCCAGCGGCGCACCCACGTCGGGGACGGTGCCCATCAGCGACTCGGTGGTGAATGCCAGCACCAGGTGCGGCGAGAACCGCAGGTGCACCGGGTCGGCCTCGGCGGCCGAGTTGGAGAAGGTCGGGCCGAGCACCGCGATCGCGGCCGAGTCCACCTGGTCGGTCATCTTCTGCTTCGAGACGGCAGGGTCGGACTGGTCGTCCATCTGGGCGAGCTCGAGCTCGGCTCCGCCGATGCCGCCGTCGTCGTTGATACTGTCTCTTATACACATCTCCGAGCCCACGAGACTCCTGAGCATCTCGTATGCCGTCTTCTGCTTGAACAAAAAAAATAACAAACATACTCATTAGAAACCCACACACAACTAGATCAAGTATGCATTGGCAAAGAACATAAGCTGAGGTGCAA
>ERZ1026810.676-NODE-676-length-16807-cov-4.871283_pt1 | contig 16807 bp, 16 predicted proteins | sample MGYA00520872_ERZ1026810 | MGnify/ENA primary metagenome ERZ1026810 (study PRJEB33270, sample SAMEA104284477) | anaerobic digester metagenome | biome: Anaerobic digester microbiome; feature: mesophilic sludge digester; material: Anaerobic digester biomass | place... | reverse complement strand
CGAGATGTACACAGGGTAGATCGTCGGCAGCGTCAGATGTGTATAAGAGACAGGGTTTGGGTGGTCTGTCGGGGCACACTTCGAACAGAGCCCCTTGCTTCACTACTAGTCGAACCGCCACTCTCAGTCAAAGCGTGTGGCGGTGGCCGTGGCGGCGAACGTGCGACGGGCCGACCACGTCGCGTGGTCGGCCCGTCGAGGAAAGAGCGTCGCCTACCGGCTTACACCGGAGCGAGAGTCAGAGGGCTCGCCAACCGTTGCCACCTTCGTTGTAGGTGTTCTGGTACCAGGGCTTGTAATCCGCACCGACACCAACCATGAGGTAGTCATTCCACGCCACCTCGTTGACTTGCCCACCGAAGCTGACTGCGTCTCGGTAATTGTGGGCCCAGGCCCCCCAATGTTTGCTAACGCCAACGGTCTTGCCATCATCAAGCTTTCGCCAATACCCACCATAGTTACTCCACTGGTAGGTGTACTGGTCGAAGCACCAAAGGTTGCGACCTTGGCCAGCCAGACCGCACAGCTCGTCTGAGTCACCTACGTGAAGCGCTGGTTGGGTGACCCGGCCACCTGCACCCGACCAACTGTTGCCGTCGAACCACCAAAGGCTTCCCGACGGCGATGTTCCGAAGATGGAGCTGCTGGAGGTGGCGATTTGGCTGAGCTTGCCGCCCGTGTAGCTCCATCTCTTGAAGCTGTCAGAGCAGATCTCGGCCTTGAAAACAGATCCGGTGCTGCTTCGGCCTGCGAGTTGAGCGCACGAGTAACTGGTGTCGGCCGCGATGGTGGTGACGGATCCGCCCATGCTGTACCAGCTGTTCCATGAGCAGGTCACACCCGAGCAGTTCCCTCTCTTGAACCACGTTGCGCCGTTCGTCCGCCTGCCAATGAGGACTGGACGTCCATAACCTATGTATTCAACAATGACCGACTTGAAGCCGCTGCCAAAAGATTTCCAACCGTGTTTCTGACAGTTCTCGTAATAGCAGGCCACCACTTCGGCCTGGATGGTTCCCCCACTGGTGAGTGCCCCAACGACGTAGACGTCGTTGCCGATACCCTTCACGTCGATATCGGCGAGATTGCCGGGTGCCGCTCCGGCAGTGGCAGAAGTGGCAACCAGCGATCCCCCGATCATCAGGAGTGCAGCGAGCAACTTGAATGGTAGATGTCGCCACCGGTTGGTGGCTTGGTGATGATCTATCTCGTGCATGGGAACTCCCTTGTTGGACTACGGTCGGTCGTAAACGGTCACGCTACTCATGAATCTGTTTGCCCGTCGAGGTCGAAGGAATCCCGCGAGTGGCGCCGATCCCTAGATGGCCCTGGTCATCGATTCCACGCTCGGGACGTGCTTAGAGTCCCCGCCAACCGCCTGCAAAGCCCCCGGCGGTGGTCTGATACCAGGGGTGATAGTCGGATCCGACGCCGACCATGAGTTCGAAGTCCTCTGACCAAGCGACTTCGTTCACTTTGCCGCCCCAGCTCGAACGATCGTAATCCTGGCCGTTGGTCCACACATCCCAGGCCTGTCCAATGCCAATAGTTTTCTGGTCGTCCAGTTTGCGCCACGAGCCGCCGTGGTAGGTCCACTGGTTGGTGTACCTGTCGACGCACCACAGATGTCGGGCGCCATCGGAAAGTCCGCACATCTCTCCATATCCGAGGCCCCACATACCTGGGCCTGATACACGCGTTTGGTGGAAGTCTGACCCGCGAGTAGAGCACATCCGGTCGCATTGGATGCCAAAACATTGATGACGGCGCCTCCCAGGTTTCTCCAACTCTCCCAGGAACAAGCGGTACCGGAGCAGTTTCCACGCTTATACCAGGTGGCACCGTCGTCACGCCGGGCAATCACCACCACGCGTGCTCCGGTGAGGTATTGGACCGTCACCGATTTGAATCCGCTGCCAAGCGAAGTCCAACCATGCTTGTCACATGCTGGCCCGGTGCAGGTGACCACCTCGACCTGGATGGTTCCCCCGACGGTGAGCGCTGCGATCACGTTTGTACCCATCGTGACTGCCGTGACGTCGATGTCGGAAAGGCTGCCGGGTGATGCCCCTGCGGGGGTGGAGGTCGCGGCGAGCGACACTCCTGTCATCAGCAGCACACCGAGCAGGGCTATCGGCAGGCTTCTTCGATGGTTTGTGTGTTGATGGAGAGCGAACCTGCGCATGTGCCGGCCCTTCGTTGGAGGGAGTGGGGCCGCTGGGTCACGCCGCCGGGTTCATGAAGATGCTGTCGGTCGCAGGGTCGGGGTTCCGACGCCACCTCAGATGTTGGGGGGAAGGACTGGCTCAGAGCGCCGCCCAGGTCCCGTGGCTCGTCCCGAGAGTCCACTGATACCAGGGGCGATAGTCCGACCCGATTCCGACCATGAAATCCTTGGTGTCGGTCCATGCCACTTCGTTGACCTTGCCGCCGAAACTGGTGGCGACGTTATCCTCGTAGTTGTTGCCGGCGTTCCCTTCAGCATCGAGAACCCACGCATCCCAGCCTCCTCCGATGCCGATTGTGCGGTCATCGTCGAGCTTGCGCCAGTAACCACCGTGATTGGTCCACTTGTTGGTGGATGTGTTGACACACCACAGTTTCCGGCTGCTCTGAGAAAGCCCGCACAATTCTCCATCCCCGAATTTCGCTGCGGGTTCTATGGTGTTGCCGCCCGCCCCCTTCCAGAGCCCATTTTTGTACCACCACATTTGTTGGGACGAGGTGGTCCCAAAGATGCGGTCACCGCTGACGGCGATGTTGTCGAGCTGACCGCCGGTGTAACCCCATCCCTGCACGGTATTGGCGCAGACTTTGGCCTGATAGACCCGTTTGGTGGCACTTTTACCTGCCAGCAAAACGCAATTGCCTCCAGAGGCTGAGGTCGCGATGTCGATGACGGAGCCTCCCAGATCCTTCCAGCTGATCCAGGAGCAGCTGGTCGCCGAGCAGCTCCCACGCTTATACCAGGTGGCGCCGTTATTTCGCCGGGCGATCACGACAGGGCGGCCTTCGGCGAGGTACTCAACATTCACCGATTTGAATCCTCCACCAAGTGAGGACCAGCCGTGCTTCGTGCAGGTCGACAAACATGTCACCACCTCGACCTGGATGGTGCCGCCGGTGGTGAGTGCGGCGACGACGTATCTGCCATCGATATCCGCCACATCGATGTCGGCAAGATTGCCGGGTTCCGCGCCGGCGGGAGCGGAGGTTGCGACGAGCGAACCTCCGATCATCAACAGCACAGCGAACACAGTGAACAACTTGGATCTGCTCGTGCGATACGGATGGCTGTCACCGTTTCGGGTCATGCGAAGGTCCCCTCATGAAATACATGGCTGTCGACCAGCACGCTAAGGAGGGTTTGACCAAAAGTCGAGCGAAAGTTCGTGGTCGTCAGGCTCACTCGGGAGGTGTGCGACCAAGGATGGCGAAGAATCGGCGGGCGTCGCTCAGCCACTCTCCAGGCAGCTCCAAACCATCGGCCAGTCCCTCTCGCCAGTTCGACTCCACCCAATCCACCAGGGGCTGTTTGGTCCAGAGCCGCTCCACGTGGTTTGCGAAGTCCGTGGTCTCAAGGCCGCTACGATCGACGACGCGCTGCAAAAGGGCCGCGTAGCTGGCGCCGAACCAGCGTGCACGCTGCACACGGCCAACCTGCCAGAAGGTGGCTTCACGCCGACCGAGAAGTTCGGCGAGGCGTTGCGGGGCGGTGGGGCTACGATGCAGCGCCGCACGATGATTTCGGTAGAACAGCGGGCGGTCGCCGAACGCCTGCAGCATCATCGCCAGCTGGGGATACATCGTGAGTCCCAGGTATGGCTCCGGGTCGACCGCCATGAACGGTTTGCGGCGCATGACCACCTGGCTGATCCACCCCAGTGATGAATTGACCCCGTTGTAGGTGCCCACATCCACCAAGCGGTCAAAGCGATGCGCCTGGCCTGGGTCCAACTTGATTGGAGCGTTGCCTTCGCGGTCGGGCAGCGGGCGGCCATCCAAACCGATTCGAGATTTTTCGAACAACAGAACGTCGGCCGGAGCAGCCCGAATGTCCTCCAGTACCTGAGCAAAGCCGCTGGGCACCCAGCGGTCGTCGTTGCCGAAGATCCAAAGGTATTCACCGCGACATCCCCTTGCAGCCTCCAGCAGGTTGGCCTCCAGACCGAGGTTCTCCGAGTTGATGCGGAGACCGACGAATGGGTGCATCCGAGCAAACTCAGCCGCCACGGCTGCGGCCCGACGGTCGGGTGACTGGTCGTCGGTGACGACGATCTCGACAGTGCCTGGTTCCACGAACTCCAACTCGGCCACGATCGATGCCAGGCATTCCTCAAGGAGGGACGGACGGTTGAATCCCGGCACGGCAACGCTGAGCAGCGGGTGAGGCGCATCTCTCACCGCCACCGGTGCGACGGCACCGACATCGGTCAGTCGGCCTTCGATCTCATGGCGGAGGGTTGTGCCGGTGTGGACGGCCAACTCCATTGCATCGTTGGCGGTCCTGGTGGCGGTCGCAACCTGGCTGCGGGATTCTGCGGCATGCTGAGCGGCTGCTTCCAACGCGGTTTTGGCACGCGTGAGATCCTCACCAAGGCGTCGTAGTTCAGCGCCTTGGGTCTTGAGCATCTGCTGCTGTTGCTGGGCCAGGCTCTGATTGCTTTGACCAGTCAAGCGAAGGAACCGCAGCTTGATCGCCAGGAGGGCGGCGCTTCCAAGCACGACGACGGCCCCGGTCACCTGCTGTGCGGCCGGTAACCCAGGGCTTCCAAGCACCGCCCACGCGCCAACGCAGCCAAGCCCCACCAATGCCATGGTGCCCTTCGTGATGTTTCTCGAAAAAACCTGACGCAAGTGGTGTCCAGTGACGATCAACGTGACAGGCGCATTCACCTAGTGTTCGGTGACGGTCTGGGAGTGGTCTGCGATCTTACCGAGCACGGTGGAGGCAAGCCGCGTTCGCTCAGCTCCGAAAATTTCGGGCCGGGTGCCAGCGGCGTTACCGTGGGGGATGGCCGAAATGGACATGCAACCCGAGCTTGCCGGATCAGGTAAACGGTTGTGCCCCCGGCGCAGCGCAACCTGCGACGGTTTGCCGTTGGTAGACCGGAGCTCCGTTGGTGACTGAGCGCTCGGCTTGGCACGACAACGTACGGGTGGTGGGAATCTGCCTGGTGGTCGCCGGCCACTGGGGGTTGGCACGAGGCTTCTACCCAGGGGTCTCGGACCCTTCCGGCGATATGATCTGGGTGCGGCTCCTTTGTAGGGAGTTGGCGGGGGCGGTGTTGTGAGGCTGTGAGGGGCTGAAACGGCTGTGCTGGCAGGGGATCCACCACCTAGACGAGGCGTTGGAGTGATCTGGTCTGTAGTGATATCCAACTACAGGCGGAGGTTACGATGCAGCCCATCCCCACACGAGACAACTCTTTGGTGCTCAAAGGCACCCTGACGGTGTTCAAACGCCGGTGCGGCAAAGCGTCGTGTCGGTGCGCGAACGGTGACCCGCACGAGAGCCCAGCGTTGACGTACACCGATTCGGGTCGCACCAAAACAGTGACCTTGCGACCCGACGAGGTCGACGAAGTCGCCGCCGCGTTGGCCCGCTATGACACTGCCCGGAACGACTTGGACGAGGCCGCCACCGCTGGCTTGTCGAAGCTTCGTGCCCGGCGGGCACGTCGGAGCCGGTCATGAACCCCGGCACCGAAATCGCTGCTGGTGGAGCTGATGGGTTCGAGGGAAGCCGGAGCGAGTTCGACTCGATCGTCGGCTGGCTCGACAGTCCGGACACTGCCGGGCTGGACCACGGCGTCCTGGAGGAACAACTCCGCACCCGCAGCCGCGAGTTGCTACGCCGGTTGTTTCAGGACCACCTCGACCTGCGCGCAGCCCGCGAGGTTCGTCTCGACGGGGTGACCAACGCTGTCGAGGTTGTGCACTCTCGTGTCGAGACAGGCCACCACCGTTACCTCTCCACTCTGGTTGGGAAGGTGACCGTGACCCGACTCGCCTATCGGCACCCGCGCCATCGCAATCTGTGTCCCGCGGACGCCGTGTTGAACCTGCCCCCAGGTCTGCATTCCCATGGGCTCGAACGCTTGACAGCGATTGAAGCATCACGCGGGTCATACGACGAAACAGCTGCGGCGATCGTCCGGTCAACAGGCGTCCGGATCGGGAAACGCCAACTCGAAGATCTGGCCGTCAACGCCGCTGTCGACTTCAACAGCTTCTATGCGACCAGGCCCACACCAGCCGGTGATCCCGGCGATGTGATCGTGATCACAGCCGACGGGAAAGGGGTCGTGATGCGTCCCGACGCGTTGCGGCCAGCCACCGCCACCGCAGCAGCCAACACCGGCCACAAGCTGGGCGGCCGACTGTCCAAAGGCGAGAAACGCAACCGGAAACGGATGGCCGAAGTCGGGTCGGTCTACGACCTCACCCCCGTCGCCCGCACCCCCAACGACATCATGAACACCACCAGCAACGACGACAACGGTGACGATCCGGTCCCCAAGCAGTCACCAAAAGCGAAAGGGAAATGGGTCACCGCCAGCATCACTTCCGACACCGCCACCCTCATCGCCCGGATCTTTGACGAAGCCGAACGGCGAGACCCCAACCACACCCGGAGGACCATCGGCCTTGTTGACGGGAACAACCACCAGATCGACCGGCTCACCAAAGAAGCCACCAACCGGGGCATCAACCTGCCGATCCTCATCGATTTCGTTCACGTCCTCGAATACCTCTGGGACGCCACCTGGTCATTCCACAACGAAGGCGACCCAGCCGCCGAGACATGGGTCCGAACCAAAGCACTCGACATCCTCAACGGCAAAGCCCGGATCGTCGCAGCAGCGATCCGACGCAAAGCAACCGCCAACAAACTCACCGCCACCCAACGCAAAGGCGCCGACAAAGCCGCCACCTACCTCACCAACAAAGCCCCCTACCTCGACTACCCCACAGCCCTCGCCAACGGCTGGCCCATCGCCACCGGCATCATCGAAGGCGCCTGCCGACACCTCGTAGCCGACCGGCTCGATATCACCGGAGCCCGCTGGGGACTCCAAGGCGCCGAAGCCATCCTCCAACTCCGGGCCCTACGAACCAACGGCCACCTCGACGAATACTGGGCCCACCACACCACCCAGGAACACCATCGCAACCACCACACCCGCTACCACAACACGGACCTAACGACCGCCGCCTAGCTCCTTACAAAGGAGCCGCACCCATATGATCTTCTTGTTCCACATGCCGCTGTTCGTCATGTTGTCGGGTCGCTTCGTGAAGCCGGCCGCCGCTCCGATGCTGACCTTCCGGAAGAGCTGGGGAAGCCTGATCCTGCCGCTCGTCATGTTTGCGGCCTTCAACCTCAGCGTGTTGGCGCTGGTGGCCGACCGCCCTCGGGTAACCTTGGGCCACGTTCCCTTCGGGCTCTGGTTTCTGGTGTCGCTGTTCTTTTGGAGGCTGCTGGCAACGGTTGTTGGCCGCCGGCGGGTGGTGGACTGGTTGCTGTGGCCCCTTGCGCTGCTTGGCGTCGCGGTCAGCGGTTTGATCCCGAATCACTACTCGATTATGCGAACGCTGGCCTTCTTTCCGGTGTTTCTCTTTGGGATGCAGATACTTCCTCAGATTGAGACCTGGCTGCGCCGGCCCTGGGTGCGCGTCTCGTCAGGCGCGGTGGTCGCCGTTGCCGGTTCCGTCGTCTGGGCCAATGCGGCGAGAATTCAGAACGTGTGGTTTCAACACCGTCTGACCTACGCCTGGCTCGGCGGTTCTGCGACCCGTTCCGCTGGGATACGGATTTTGGTTCTGGTGATCGGCGTGGTGGTGTCCTGTGCGGTGATGTCACTCGTGCCGGAGCGCCGGGCTGGCCGGTTGTCAGAGCTTGGCCGGTACACCTTGTACGCCTACCTGATTCATCTTCCCGTGACTATCGTCCTCAATTTCTGGTTGTCACCCCGTATCGAAGATCGACCGGCAGCGAGGCTGGCGCTCCTGCTGGCGATGGTGCCGTTCACCTTGCTGGCGATGAGTCGACCTGTTCGTCGGCTCACAGAGCCGATGGTTGAACCGGTGAAGTTCGCGACGTCCGGGCACCCGACTTCGGCGTAGGCGGCCTTTCCGGGAGCGGTCGGCCGATCGAGGCAGCCGGCTTGTAACCCAAGGGTCCAATAGCCGACAGTCGAATTGCGACCCGATAACGTCCCAAGAGGGAAGACCCGGGTGGTGTCACACATCGCGCGATCGACCCGGAAGCTCCCGGTGGTACGCACCACCAGCCACAACCCAAAGAACCCCAGACCGAGTTCAGGTGAAGTCGGCAGTCAAGGGCTGGGCGGCACGAGCTGCCAGGTTCCTCACCAACGAGGTAGCTGACGAACTCGAACGCCGAGCGGCGCGCAATCCGGCTGGCGTGGCTTCGTCAGGGCCTCGATTGAAGATCGACGTCCCGGACGCCGTCGCACAACTGGCATCCTCCAAATCGCGTGCTCATCTTCATCACCTGATGGTTTAGAATCATCGGTGGATTACGAAGAAATCATCCACCTCGATGGCCAGATCCTCGATCTCGGCGTGTACCAAGGGGCCAGCACCAGGACGTTGGCTGGAATCCATCCACATAAGACCATTCACGGATTTGATTCATTCGAAGGTCTTCCGGAGGATTGGGGTCACCACGGGAAAGGATCATTCGGCGAGGTCAAAGGTGCGCTCCCCAATGTGCCCGACAACGTAAAGCTGCACAAAGGCTGGTTCGACGACACGCTGCCAGGTTGGCTTGCTCAGCACAATGAACAGCCGATATCACTCCTGCGTGTGGATTGCGACCTGTACTCCTCAACTCGCAAAGTTCTCACGGTGCTTCGGCCCTTGATTCGCTCGGGAACTTGGATCCTGTTCGACGAGTTGATTGGCTACCGAACGTGGGAAGACCATGGGTATCAGGCATTTATGGAATTTGTTGATGAGACAGGACTCGGATTCGATTACGTAGCATATGGCCTGACTTGTACGCTCGTGAATTTGCAGTGATCTCGGGCTCGTTGAAGCCCCACTAGAAAGGATACGTGAAGAAATCCATCGAACTGCTCCCGGCCCGGGGTGCCCTCGGGGATCGCCCGGATGCTCAGGGCTGCCAAATTGCCCCCAGCATCTGCAGGCTGGACCGACCGTTCCAATCAACTGCTCACCCTTGTTTCCAAGGTGTTGATCGCCGGCCAGGTTGAGGATGGAGCGGTCGTCTTGGGTGAGGATGGTTTTGGGGTGTGGGTGCTCATGTTGGGTGTCCAGGGGTTTGGCTGGGGCGGGCGGTTGGAGGGTCAGGCGGTGGTTTCTTTGACGGCTTGCCGTGCGGAGGATTCGTCGACGATGCCGGTGTTGGCGGCGTAGGCGGCGAGGAGTGCTTGGACAGCAAGGTTGTTGACCGCGCGGGGCAGCCCCCGGGAGGTTTGGTGGATCAGGGCGACGGCGTCCGCGCTGAAGAGGGTGTCGGTGCGGCCGGCGAGGGCGGTGTGGTGCGCCACGTAGCTGGCGGTTTCGTCGGGGGTCATGCCGGTGAGTTCGCAGCGCAGCGAGATGCGTTGGTCGAGCGCGGCGAACACCCCGAGTTTCATGCGTTGGCGGAGGGTGGGCTGGCCAACGAGGAGGCACGCGAATGGTGAGGTGGCGTCCATGTCCGCTGAGGTGAGAAGCCGGATCTCGTCGAGTTGTTCGCTCTGCAACATATGTGCTTCATCAAATATGACGGTAACGGTCTTGTTGCGTTCGTTGGTTTCGACGGCGAGCGCGTCGGTGGCTTGGGGGATGAGCGCCGATTTGTGGAACCGGGGTGTCCCCCCGAGCGCTGTCACGATCGCGGAGTAGAGCCCTCGGGTTCCGACAGCGGGGTTGGGGAGGTAGATGACCCGATGCCGGGACGGGTCAAGGGCGCCGGTCGCGGTGCGGATCGCGAGGGTTTTGCCGGCGCCGACCTCACCGGTGACAACCCCGATCGCTGTTTCGTTGATGGCCCAGCTGATCCGGGCGACTGCTTGGTCGTGGGCTTGGTGGTGATGGACCATCCCGGGGGCGATGTTCTTCCCGAATGGCATGCGGGTGAACCCGTAGTGGGTGCGGAGCGCGTCGATACTCATGGGCGGTTGTCCTCTTCGATGGTGGTGCTGTCGGGGTCGGTGCTGTTGGTGGTGGGGTTGGTGGGGATTTGGTATTGGCCCGGCATTTGGTCGGGGTCGGTGGTCTCGATGAGGGCCTGGTAGTCGATGTCGGGTTCGCCTCCGATCTGTTGGTGGAGTTGGTCGTCGGTCTTGTTGGCGATCATGCCGAGGTAGTCGATCCCTGAGGCTGCGTGGTGGTGCCGGTCCGGTTCGGGCTCGGGGCGTGCTGCGGGGTGGGTGTGGCGCGTGATGACGTGTGGGATGGCTTTGCCGACGGGACGGTCCTCGTAGAACACGTCGATGCGGGTGAGGTCGAACGGGTTGAAGACCAACTCGACGTGCCGGCCAACCAGCGCGGCCTCGACTTCGTAACGGTTGGAGTGAAGGCTCACCGTCGCGGTTTTGGTGACGAGGCGGGTCTCTGACCACAAGAACGCCTCGCGGACCGCGTCAGCGGAGGGCAACACCGGCGGCGTGTTGGCGGCCGCCGCGTCGAAGCGTTCGATCGGGGTCTGACCGGTTTCGGAATGGATCTGCCGGTGGTAGTGCTGTTCAACCCAGCCAGCGAAGAGCCGTTCGAGCTCGGCCATCGTCTCAACACCGGTGAGGAGCTCGACTTCGAACTGGTCGCGGACCGTGCGAAAGAACCGTTCGATCTTCCCTCTCCCGGCGGGTTCACCGGGTTTGGAGTGCCACAATCGGATCCCCATCTTGGCGAGAGCCCGACCGAACTGGGCAGACACAAACGGCGACCCGTTATCGAGATTATGCCGACATCGGCATAATCTCGATTATGCCGATGTTCGCGTTATGCCGACCTTTCGGCGTGTGGCCTTGTCTGGGGCGGTGAACGGCCTGGAATTGTCGGCATAACGCGGTGGGGTTGGTCATCCTCTTGTCTCCGTTCTACGAGAAGGAGGAGTGATGGGGAGACCATCGAGCAAAGTGACCAAGGTGGTGGTGTCGGGGCCGTTGGCGCCGTTCACTGACGCGTACAACGTTCGGTTGGAGCAGGCTGGCTATCGGCCGCTGACGATCGTCAACGAGCTACGCCAGGTGGCTCATCTGAGCCGTTGGATGGAGACGGGCGGGCTTGGTGCTGCCGAGTTGACGTTTGACCATGTTGAGGAGTTCCTGGAGCCCCGTCGTGCCGGGAAGGGCCATCGTGCGTGTTCGTTCCAAGGTCTGGTGCCGATGGTTCAGATCGTGAATCCTGGTGCGCGGCCAGGGTCTCCGGTCGGTTCCGGCATCGACGCGGTCGTTGACGGATTCCATAGGTATCTGCTCCAGGAACGTGGCCTTGCGGGGTGCACCGCTGGGGCGTACGTGAGCAGGGCGCGCCGCTTCTTGGACGACGGTCCTGTTGGCGGCGTCGGGGTTCTCGGGTCGGGTGACGTCATCGGGGCGGTCCGAGCGGAGGTCGAGAGGGTGTCTGTCGGTTCAGCACAGTTCTACGTCGCCGCACTACGGGCATTTCTGCGGTATGTGTTCGTTGAGGGTTTGACCGACACGGACTTGTCGGGGGCTGCGCTGGCGGTCACGGGGCGTCGTCGGACCTCGCTTCCCAGGGGGATATCCGGAGCTGACGCGGCTGCGTTGCTGAGATCGTGTGACCGCCGGCGGTTGATAGGGCGACGGGACCACGCCGTGTTGTTGGTGTTGTTGCGCCTGGGATTGCGCGCCGGTGAGGTTGCTTCGTTGACTCTGGACGATCTTGATTGGAGAACCGCCGAGGTCGTGGTTCGGGGCAAGGGGGGCCGCGAGGACCGGCTGCCGTTACCTGTCGACGTCGGCGAAGCAATCGCCGGTTACCTGTGGAGGGGACGCCCGCAAACAACCCATCGGGCTGTGTTCCTGCGAGCGCTCGCGCCTGTGGGGCCGCTGACCCGTGGCGGGGTGTCGGTGATCGTCCGACGAAGTTGTGTTCGGGCGGGCATCGAACCGGTCGGTGCGCACCGTTTGCGTCACACCGTGGCCTGCGATCTTTTGGCGGCCGACGCGGGACTCGCGGAGATCGGTGAACTCCTCCGCCACAGGAGCGTCACCTCCACCGCGATCTACGCCCGAGTCGACATCGAAACGCTTCGGGGAGTGGCCCTGGAGTGGCCGGGAGGTGAGCGGAGATGAGCGACCTCGCCAACCATGTCGATGAATACCTGAGAATGCGCCGGTCGTTCGGTTTCAAGCTGGTCTTCCCAGGAAGGGTGTTGCCAGAGTTCGTCGCGCACGTCGAGGCTGCCGGAACCGACACGATCACCGTCGAGTTGGCCATCGAGTGGGCTGGTTCCTCCGACGCTGCACCAATCGTGTTGTCGCACCGCCTGGGAGCAGTCCGAGGTTTCGCTCGCTACATGACCACGATCGACCCGGCAACCCAAGTGCCACCCGCTGGGGTGTGGCCGTCAACTGCTACCCGTCCGGCCCCCTATGTGTGGTCCGACACCGAGATCAGGGCGTTGCTCAACGCAGCAGGCGGGTTGTCCGACCCGCTACGGGCGGCGACCTACGAAACACTGTTGGGTCTCCTCGCTGCGTGCGGGATGAGGATCGGTGAGGCCCTCGGCCTGGCCCGCACCGATGTCGACTTGGAACGCGGGGTCATCACGATCAACGACGCCAAATTCGGTCGGTCGCGGTTCGTCCCCATGCACCCGACCACAACAGACGCGCTGGGGGCCTACCTCACACGACGCAATCGGCTTTGCCCCCGGGCAGACACGGCGAGTCTCTTCGTTTCGTCCCGTGGCAGCGCGCTGGCCTACCGGTCGGTCCACACGACGTTCATCGATCTCAGCACCGCGATTGGTGTGCGGACCGATTCGGTTCGTCCACGCATACACGACATCCGCCACAGCTTTGCTGTGCGAACGTTGATCAACTGGCATCGTGCGGGGGCCGACATCGAATCGCGAATGCCGGCCCTGTCGAACTATCTGGGCCATACCAACCCGTCCGGGACCTACTGGTATCTCACAGCGGTGCCCGAGCTGATGGAACTGGCCGCCGCCCGCCTCGACACCCGGGGGCGGCCATGACCGCGCTCGCCCCAACCCTGCAAGGGTTCTTTGTTGAGCGTCTCGCCGGCCAACTCGGCGCCAGCCCCAACACCGTCGCGGCATACCGAGACACATTCCGGCTTCTCCTCGCGTTCGCCGCCGAGCGGACCGGCACACAACCCTCCAGCATCGAGATCGGGGACCTTGACGCCCCACTCATCGGCGCGTTCCTGGGACACCTCGAACACGTCCGCCACAACAGCGTCCGGACCCGCAACAACCGGCTCGCAGCGATCCACTCGATGTTCGTCTACGCGGCGTTGCGCCACCCCGAGGACGCCGCGACCATCCAGCGGGTGCTCGCCATCCCACCCAAACGTCACGAGAAGAACCTGGTCACCTACCTCACCGAAGACGAAGCCGACGCGCTGATCGAAGCGTGCAACCGTGACACGTGGACCGGCCGACGAGACCACACCATGTTGGTCCTTGCCATCCAAACCGGGCTACGCATATCCGAGCTGATCGGGCTCACCGTCGCCGACATCACCGTGGGCACCGGTGCCAACGTGCACACCATTGGCAAAGGCCGCAAGGAACGACGAACACCACTGGTTCCCCACACCGTCGAAGCGTTGCGCGCCTGGCTCACCGAACGCGGCGGGAACCCAGCGGACCCGTTGTTCCCGACCAGCACCGGGAAACCACTCAGCCGTGACGCCATCGAACACCGCGTCGCTCTACACGTCGCCAAAGCCGAGCAGTCGTGCCCGTCGATCCGTGACAAACACGTCACCACCCACACCCTCAGACACACATGCGCGATGAGGCTCCTGCACTCCGGTGTCGATATCACCGTGATCGCACTCTGGCTCGGACACGCCCAAGTCACCACAACCAGCATCTACCTTCACGCCGACATGACCCAGAAAGAACAGGCCATAGCAAAGGTCACCCCGCCCTCCACCAAACCCGGCCGCTACCAGCCAACCGACACACTCCTTGCCTACCTCGACAGCCTCTGATTATGCCGACAATTCCATGCCGTTCACCGCCCCAGACAAGGCCACACGCCGAAAGGTCGGCATAACACGAACATCGGCATAATCGAGATAACAGCCCGTCGGGACACCCCTTCGGGTGAGCCCCTCGCGGAGCGCGTTCCCGGCCCGAAGGGTGTCCTCGGCCAACGTCCATTTCCAGCCGACGATCAGCCTCGAGTGGTCATCGATAAACGCGAACAGGACCGGCTTGTGAGCCCCGGCGACAAGGAACCGGCCGTGCATCGCGTCACCGGTCCAGATCTCGTTGATCGTTGAAGCTTCGAACCGGCCGAACGCCCGACGTGTCGGGGCTTTGCGGTGCAGCCCGACCCGAACGAAATGGCGTTGCAACGTGCGTGCTGACACCACCATCTCCTCGACGGCAAGCAGCTCGACGATGTGGGCGGCGGTCCGCGCTGGTTGCTCACGGCGTAGCCGTTCAGCTGTTTCGATCACGACCGGTGGGATCTGAGGTGCCCGGGCCCGTTCTGTGGGCACCAGAGCGTCATAGCCGCCCGCGAGCCACAGGCGGATCCAACGATCCAACGTCGAACGCCCAACGGTCACCCGCTGGCCTGTCGGGCCGACGTGTTCACGGGCCGCCAGACGGCGGACCAGCGCCCCGCGTTCGGTCGGGGACAGCTCGGGGTCAGCAGCCTCTCTGATCAGCGAGTAACGAAACAACGCAATGTCGCGGCGGTGGTTGTCTTCCATGTGGGGAGGGCCCTTTCGTTGGTGTGGGCCCAGGTTTGCCGGTCAGCTGTTCGCCTGAAAGGGGGAGTTCGTGTTGCTCAACAGCCTCCCGCCGGAAACAGCCGAGACGAAGAACCAACGGTTGCCGGGACCGAACCGACGGACCGCCGCAGCAGCGGCCACACCAACGGCTTCCAACACTTTGCGGGCCGGGGAACCCCTCCCCCGGATATGGCCCAACGACGGGTCCAACCGGCGGGCCACCGCCACAAACTGCCCAGCCAGAAACGCGGCTTTCGCATTGAAGCGGCGCAACCAGCCCCGCACCGTCGACGCAGGAACCCCCAACCGGTCAGCGATCGACCGGTGACCCCCACCATCACCGAACGCCAACAACGCCGAGCCGATTTGCTCGACCCCATCACGGCGACGCAACAAACACATCGCCGGCAACAACACGTGTGTCACCAGGCATCCTCGGCATTGAGCCCGGCGCGGTTCAACGGTCACCTGCCCGCCATTGACACGGATCGGGCGGGGCCGCGCCGACCCCCACGGGCCCAACACCCCCCTGCACCCGGGACACACCAACCCGCCCGAACACAGAGCCGCCTCGACGGCAACACGATCGTTCCCTACAGTCAACAACGTTGGTGCTCCGCACCGATTGTGAAGGGCCCTCTCGTTTTGCTCGGCCAAGAGATTGACGAGGGGGCCCTTGCGCGTCCAGGACCCGGCCAGCCTCAACCACCCCCCACACCAACGACAACTCCACTGAGGACCACCCCATCCTCACCCAAACTGTCCCAAACCCAGGCCCCCATCCTCAGGCCACCTGTTATGCCGCATTCGGCATAACACGCTTTATGCCGGGGCCGTGATTATGCCGAATGGCGGGGTGGATGCGTTGGTGGGGGCGGCGGACGGCGTGAGGTGTTCGGCATAATCACGGGGTTCTGATCGAAGCTGCCTGTCCGCTACTGACAGGAGAGTGACGATGAAGAGTGGTCCGTTGGATGTTCGGGTGTCTGGCCCGTTGGTGCCGTTCCGGGACGGTTTCGGTGAGTATCTGGACGGGTGCGGTTACGCACGGGTCTCGGCGACGAATCATGTGCGGGTGTTGGCGCATGTGAGCCGGTGGATGGCCTCGGTCGGGTTGGATGTGGGGGAGCTGTCCGAGGTCGAGGGTGAATTGTTCCTGGCTGACCGGCGTGCTGGGGGCTACAAGTCGTATCTGTCGTTGCAGGCGTTGGTGCCGTTGTTGGGGTTTTTGCGGTCGGTGGGTGCGACACCGGAACGGGTTGTTGTTGGGCCGGTTGGGCCGACCGAGGAGTTGGTTGACGCTTACCGGTGTTGGCTGGTTGAGGAACGAGGCCTGGTGGCGACCACGGTCGAACAGCATTTGAGGTCGGCCCGGCTGTTTCTGGGTTTGGCCAGGGTTGAGGTTGGTTCTTTGACCGCCGCTGATGTTCACCGGTTCGTGGAACGTGAGTGTCCGTCCCGAAGTGTCGCCGTGGCGAAGACGCTGGTGTCTTGTACTCGTTCGTTTCTGCGGTTCCTGTGTCGTGCGCCAGCTCGTATGGACCAGGGCTGCGCCAGCTGCATGGGACCACTTGTGAGGGGTCGTTGAGGTCGGCGGGGTGATGATGGCGGGTGGCGCGGTCGACGTCAAGAGTGGGTCGGTTCGACCGCCGTCCCGGTCCCGGCGTGTAGCCGCTGATGGACCCGCTGTTGGCCCCGGCCGGATGGTCCGGGGAGGGTCAGATTTATCCGAGTGGGAGGGGCGGTTCGGTCCAGACGGTTTGGGTGTCGGGGTCCCAACGATGATGCCGGTAGTGGCGGTGGGCGGCTTGTCTGGTTATGCCGAGAGCTTCGCCGATGTCGGCCCAGCTGGCGCCCCAGT
>ERZ1026810.667-NODE-667-length-16975-cov-10.503680_pt1 | contig 16975 bp, 15 predicted proteins | sample MGYA00520872_ERZ1026810 | MGnify/ENA primary metagenome ERZ1026810 (study PRJEB33270, sample SAMEA104284477) | anaerobic digester metagenome | biome: Anaerobic digester microbiome; feature: mesophilic sludge digester; material: Anaerobic digester biomass | place... | reverse complement strand
GCGGAACGAGCTTGCGCTTGCCGGTCACCGGGTCGTTGATCTCGATCCAGGGATAGTAGAGCGCCGCATAAGACGAGTTGAAGGCCCCGTGGGAATACATCCCCTGGCCCTTGCGGAAATCCACCGCTTCCAGGGGTTCGAGGTGAATGGGCGCTTCGGCCAGAAGCATGAGGTCCTGGCGGTTTTCCGCGTAGGTGATGCCGGCATGGATCACCTCGGCGGTCGTGACGCCCGGAACCATGATCAGGTTCAGCGCGTCGATCTCGTCGAAGGCGTAGAAGCCTGTGTGCTGGGAGGGATCGCCGGAGTAGTCGGCGTCGTCCAGCCCCGTAAGACCGTCGTTTCCTCCTGAAAGATCGAACACCCCGATCACCGGCCGGTCCAACGGAAGGCCGGATACGGTTCCAAGGTCCTCGACGGTGATGAAGTCCGACCGTTCGTTGACGACAAGCTCGACATGGTTCGGAGCCGCTTCGTCCATCGAGAGGTCCTTGAAGACCTCAACGACCTCACCCTTGTGGCGGACCACCAGGTTGAACGCGCCGGTCGGATCGAGGGAACCGTCTTCGACCTGAACGGAGAGACGCGCGCCCCAGGTTCCTTCATCCGCCGCTCGCACCTTGAGCGTGTCCATCGCGTCCATGCCTCCGGACAAGTTTGCCGAGGCTGCGGCTTGGACGATGCCCGCGTCCTGCGTTTCCGCAGTGACCCGCGCGGAGGCCTCCGGAGACCCAACGACCGCCGCGACCACTTGGTCCGCTGTGGAAACAGGATCGCCCGCGCCGTCGGTCGCCAGGTTGACGGTGATTGCTTGTCCCAAGACCTCGACGGAGAGCGGCGTATCGTTTCCCGAAACGACGAGTTCGACGGAGACGGCGTTTCCCGCGGCCCCCGGCTGAATCGCCCGCCACGCGATGCGATCCGTGCCGACGGTGCCGGTTACAAGTGACGCCGTCGCCACGCGCCGGTCCTTGAGGACGACCTGGGCTTTCACGGCGGTCAATGTGTTCCGATCCGTGGGGTCGGTCAGATGGGCGATGCGGTTCACGAAAAGGACGGAGCCGCCGTTGTCGAAGAACGCCCTTGCGGCGTAGGCGAGGTATCCGGCCTGCAGGTAGGAGCCGAACTTGTTGATGAACTGCTCCCAGCTCGTGACCAGAACGGGCTTGTTGATAGGGCCGCGTTCGGCCACACCCACCATGCCGCAGGAGGAGGTGGATATCTGCTTGACGTAAAAGCTGAAGTCGACTTCGCGGGTATAGATGCCCGGTGAAAGATACGTGCCCATGGGTTACCTCCGTTTCCGACGTTTGCCGCCGTTTGCGCCGGTGTTTTCCGTCTCGGTCTCGACCGGCTCTTCCCGCGCCGTCTCGGGTTCGGGAACGGTCGGCGTCGCCGGCGTCAGCGACACGAAGCCCCGCTTTGCCGCGGCATCGATCTCGGGGGAAATGTCGTCCTCTCCCAGTGTTCTGCGCTCGCGGGGATTCAGATGAAGTCCCCGGCCGCTTCCCGAGAGGTGGAACGTGAGCGGTTGGAACAGAAGATTCTTGATTTCGATCACAGTGGTTCCTCCTTGTTTCATGGGGTATGGAGCCGATCCTCCTCGACGCCGTCCCGGAACTCGAACCGGCGGTCTTTGATGAGCGGGCCCGTTTCGACGAGGCCGTCGTAAACCGGGCAGTCCTCGATCCGGCAGCGGCCGCTGCTCTGGCGCAGGTTGGACAGGTTCACCCGTCGCAACCCGCCCAAGGGGACGATCTCCGTCAGGTTGAGGAAGCCTCGGTCTTCCACGGCCAGGACCGGGTGGAGCTGATAGAAACGGGCCACCCGTTCCTGGAGGTCCAGCAGATCGCCTTCATGGCCGGCGGTGACGATGACGTCGAAGTCGAGGTGGTAGAGCCGGGGATGCCGACACTGTTCATAAACGAGGTTCGGGACATCCTTCTCCACTATGTGGGCCATGGTGCGGCGGTCGCCGTTTTCGACCAGCGTCGGTCCCTGCAGGATCAGGCTCGGGACGTTCGGCACCTCGAAGACGTCGTCCGCGGCGACGAGCACCGCGTCCGGGTCGATCTCCGCCTTGATCAGGCGGATCAGGCTTTCAACGACTGTGCGAACGGTTTCCAATTCCGGTTCCTCCGGCTCAAGCGAACGTTTCCGCTGGATACCTACCGGAGCCGGACGGGAAGTGTCGGCGGGGATCAGAGCGCGGCGCGGATGGCCTGGCGGTAGTTCTCGATGATCTGCTCGCGGTACTTTTCCATGGTGGGATGCAGGAAGGGACGGGGCGGGATGACGATCACCGCGCCGTTGGGATGCTGGATGGTGGCTCCGTACTCCATCACCGCGCCGATGTTCACCAGGTCGTCGCCGTCCTTGTTGACAGTGCCGCGCAGGAGTCCCACGAAAGCCCGGTCCGAAAGGATGCGCTGAGTGATCGAATTGACGAGGAAGCCGGTGTCGATCAGGGCCTTGCTGGAGCCCTTGCGCGCGATGGTGCTCTCGGCCAACTTGACGAACGCCTTTCCGCCGGGAGCCTGGGACCGGATGCCGCGCTTGATCTCGCGGACGAGGAGAAGGGCGTTCTTGATGGTCGCCTGCCGGATCGCCAGGGCGAGCCGGGCTCCGGGATTGGCGGCCAGCTTCGCTTTCGCCTTTTCCCAATCGCCGAAACGCTTAACTCCCATGGATGCGCACCAGCTTCAGCACCTTGTGGGTCACGACGCCGAAAAGGCGCTCTTCCACTACGGTCTGAACCCGAAAAACGTCCGCCCCGCTGCGCACCCGGTCTTCCGGTCTCACATCCAGGGCGGGGAGCACGCAGGCCGTGGCGTCGATCTTGTTGGCGAGGTCCTCCGGCGGCGTTTCGATGAACTCGAGCGGAAAGGTCTCCACTTCAGTGAACGATGCGTCGTCCGATCCATACAATCGCTCGCCCGGAACGGCGCGCAGCAACGCCGCTTCCTGCCCGCATGCAAGGATCAGTTCCTTTACGTCCCCGGCGGCCGCCGCTTTCTCGGGATCGCTCAAGAGGGTCACAGCTCAAGCTCGCTTCCTTGATCGTAGATGACCGGCGCGAGTCCTCCGGGGGTGATGATGTAGTCCTCGGGGGATGCGGCGGCTCCCGGTTTGATTTCACTCAGCCGCTGCTTGTACACGGCCTTGAGGTCTTCCTCGATTCCGGCCCAATGCTCGGGTTGCTTGGTTTTATCCACCCGCTTGTCGCCGCTGGAAAAGGAAAACGCATTGGCGGTCTGGGCCCGCATGACTTGACAGGCATGTATTTGGCCAAGTAAAAGCAGCAGTTCACGAGTCTCGCCTTCCGGCTCCGGAACCACCTCTCCGTTCACGACGGACAGGGAAAGCTCCAGGTCGCGCGCCAAACGATACACGCCCTTCAGGATGCATCGGGAAAGGACGTCATCGGTGAACAGCTCGGCCTGGGGGTCGGACAGGTCGGTCCGGAGAACGACGACGAGATCAGCCAGCGCCACCTTCCACCTCCGTCAGCCGCTTCTTGAGGGCGTCGATCACCGTTCGTCGTTTCTCGCCCGCCAAGTGGGCTTTAAGTTTGTCAGGGTCCCTTTCGACGCCGATCCGGGAAATAGCCTCGGCTGCGGTAAGATCGGTGATGTCCTCTCGCCGCGGCTCGGCCGACGAGGTTGATTCCTCTCTCGGCTTATCATCTCTGCCGTCCATCCGCGCGAGCCTTCCCGCGGACAACGCCGATTCCATTTGGGGGGAAAGCGCGTCCGTTTCAAAGGTCTCGCCCGGATCGAGACGCAGCTTGGCGTCGGCGATGATCAGGACTCCCGGTCGGATGTTCTTCAGTTTCACCGTCACGGTTCACCTCCGTCAGCCGAGAATCTTGATCTTGGCGAGAATGTCCGGGCGGGTGATGCCTTGCCCCAGTTCCGACCAGACGAGCCAGCCCGTCTTGAAGCGGGTCTTCTGCTCGATGGCTTCGGTCTTGAGGTTTTCGCGCACCGGCAACTTGCCCACTTCCTCGTCGGGGATGAGCAGCACCTCGTCGATGGCCTGCGCGGCGGTCAGCAGAATGCCGCCGGTCCCGTAGTTCTTGATGACGCCCTTGGCCCGCAGTTCGGCTTTGGTTTCCGGGTCGAGGTTCCAGCCCCGCAGGTCATTGAAACGCCGGCCCCTCATGACGATGTACTTCACCGTCAACTCGAGGTCTTCGATGATGGAGATCGCCTCGTTGAGCGCCTCCTCGGTGAGGGTCGCGCCGGTCACCTCCACGGTGTTGGCCGCGGGAACCGCCGCCGAAAGCACCGTAATGGTCCGCTTGTCGATCTCCTTGCGGATTTCGTCCGCGGCCGCGGTCTGGATGTCCATCAGGGTGCCGATGTTGCCGTTCTTGAGCACCGAAACGTCGACCATGGGAGCGGAGTGGATGCGGTTTGTCGGGAACTCCACTTCGTCCTTGCCGACTTCCTGCTCCTGAGCCTCGCCTTCGGTGGAAATCCAGTAGGCCTTCACTTTGGGCTTCTTCTGGTAAAGAGGACGCTCTCCCTTGGGCAGAGTGTGCTTCGTGAGCAGGAGCGAAGAGATCTCCTTGCGTTTGATTTCCTGTTCGATGGGCTCGGCGATGGCCGCAGCCAGCGCGCGCATCCCTTCCGGGGACTCGAGCGCCTCGGACATCAGGCGCGCCATCGTCTCCATGTATTCCTGGCTGTGCACGTTCATGCGGATCGTCTCCATATCGTTTTCCTCCTGTAATCAGATGAGCAGCCGGAACTTGATCGTTCCGCCGGAGACGGAGACGGCCCGGGCGATGACTTCCTCGCCCGCCTGCACGCCCGCGGTGAGTTTGCCGTTGGCCGAAACCTTCAGGTCGTCGCCGGGATTCACGGTCCCTTCGAAGACGTCGGTCTCGTAGACGCCGCCCATGCAGTAGATGCCGGGCATCTCTCCGTTCTTGTAGTCCTTGATCAGAATGCCGAAGGACTTGGCCGTCGGCGTGGTGTTCACGGCGAAGAGGTCGTTGCCGACGATCCTCACCACCTGGCCGAGTTGGCCGTCGCCCTGCAGGTAGCCGTCGCCGTATGCGAGGCCCCGGTGATTGGGATTGATGAAAGCCATGGTCATTCCTCCTTTGTCAGTTGGTCGAAACCGGTTCGCCGGTCGCCGTCGCCACTCGTTGCCGGTAGGCGGCCATGAAGCCGCTCTTCAGCCGGTCCTCGAGGCTCGTCTTTTTGTCTTCCACGTCCTTCGGACGGACGCCCGCGTCGCTGCGCAGGGGCGGGTCGTCGCAACCGCATGACGCCTTCGTGGTTTCCGCGCCCGCTCCTCGGTCCTTCGCGCCCTTGTCCTCGGAGTGACCGCGGGAACCGGCCTTCATCATCCGCTCGAAAGCGGCTTCGCTGGCGGCGAAGGCGTCGTCGGAAAGACCGGCCAGACGGCTCAGCTCCTGTTCGCGATCCTCGTCGCTCTCGAATGCCAGCCCGCTCTTTTCGATCTTGCGCAGGAGCTTCTGGGCCCGGCTCCTGTTCGCGGCGGCCTTTTTCTCCGCCTCCAGTTCCTCGAGCTGCTTCTGCAGCGCGAGAACCTGCTGTTTGAGTTCCTTGTTCTCCCGCTCCAACTCCTTGAGCCGGGTCTTGTCATCGGGCGCGGTCCCACCGCCGCCGTCATCCTTCTTCTTGGCGGCTTCCGCCGCCCGTTCCTCGGTATCCTTTTGTTTCTCGTCCATTGTCGGACCTCCTTCAGAGTGGGTTGTCGAACCATCGTTTTCCGCCGCGGCGACTTTCAGGATGCGGGCGTTTTCGTCCGCGCCTTTGCGGTCGAGGAGCCCGAGCCCGGTGAAAGTGACGCCGTGGAGGATTTCGTAGACGGGCTGCCCCTGGAGCTCGCCGCCTTTGTTCTTGCGCAGGTGGACGCAGTAATCGCTCTTCGAAACGACGCGTTTGCCGCAGATCGAGCACTCGCCTTCCTCGTAGTCGCATTCCATGGAGACCTGGGAGATGATCCCTTTGCGGATGAGCTTGTAGGCCAACTGCGCGTGCGGGCTGTCGGAGACATAGAGTTCGCCCGCGCACTCGATCCGGCCGCCGCTTTCGTCCTCCACGTAATCCGCCCCCACAATGCCGCCGACGATGTCGGTGAAATCCTGGGAATGCTTCAGGTCGATCTTCTTGTTGACCGCCGTCATGTAACGGGCGGCCAGTTCGTCTGGGGTGAAGTGGTCGCCGTTCTTGTTCGTGCCGGCCCGGCAGAGGATGAAGGTGAACTGCGGATCGCCCGCGGCCTGGTCCAATGCCGCCGCTTCGGTCTGGAGCCCGGTGAACGTATCGAGCGACAGCTCTACAGGGAACGAGGTGTGACATGCCGCCGGTGCCCGCGTATCCGCTTTGGAGCGCGCCGCACCGCGTGATTTGGAAGCGACGAAGAGCAGTTCCCGGGCGTGTTTACCTTCCCGGCCGATGTCCTTGGCGATGTTGTAGTCCACCTCCATGCCGCGGACACGGACGAGACCGTAGTGCTCGGCGAATATCTCCTTGATTTCCTCTTCCCGCGGGAAAGCCCGGTCGCGGTACGAGAGGAGCACCGTGCCGTATTTGCCCCGGGCGTCGGCTGCCATCGTCTCCATCAGGGAACGGATCGATTCCTTGGTGTAACGCGTCCGGGACGGATAGTTGCGGCGGGGATTGTCCTGGAGTTCCTTGTCCGCCCAGCGGGTCATGAGACCCTCGATGAAATGCAGGGAGTCCTCGTAATCGTTGCTGCCGAACTCGGTGACGTAGGGCGGGTCCAGATACAGAACGTCCGCGCCGAATCGCCGGACCGCTTCGGCCGCATCCAGGTTGAAGGCCTTGCACTCTTTGCCGTTGTCGAACACCAGCCGGTTGAGCTGGCCCACCGAGCGCCGGAACGACTCGATGAACTTGGACAGCGGCGGATTGGAGAGCTGGGATTGCTCCAGGCTGGCATCCGTGTCGAGGTCTGCCTTGCGGTGCATCTTGGACCGCGAGAACTGACCGAAGGCGCTCTTCGCCTTGACGGTGGTGCCGAGCGCGGCCAGCGCCAGATCTTTCTTGTAGCCGTGAAGCTTCTGGATGTTCGCCCAGACTTGGTCGAGCCACCGGAGCACCGGCTTGGTGTAGTAGTAGCCGTAGAAGTGATCGACGATAAAGGTGCCCGCGTCCGCATTGGGGGCGAGGATTCGGTCCACGTCCTCGTCGCTCAGAGTCTCGCTGGAGTTCTCCACCACGGCCCGCGCCAGATGGTGGGGATACCGCAGGAGATCGTTGGCGATGACTTTCAGCCCTTTGCGTTTGAAGTGATAGGCGACGTTGGCCCCGCCTGAAAAAGCATCGAGGATGCTCTCCGCGTCCTTGGGGACATGGCTTTCGATCCAGCCGAGCATCAGGTACTTGCTGCCCATGAAACCGGTGACGCGGACCGATTCCGCTTTCCCGGCCTGGCAGCTCAAGAGGTCCAGCGATTCGCCCAGCGGCGCATCCGCCAGAGCGATCAGGTTCTCCTCCACGCGCAGGGCGGCATCCACGGCCCGTCCGGCTTCGTGCTTGTCGATCCACTCCTTGGCTTTTTCCATGGTCCAGCCGTCCGGGTTCTTCTCCGTCTTGCGGACGAACCGGTAGGCCTGCAGCACCATGGAGCGCGGATTGCCGCCTTCGGGCACGAACTCCTTCTTCAAGCGTCCGATGATGATCGCCACGCCGTCGACGCCCTCCAGGGGCTTGCGGCGGAAGCTGTCGGGTTCGAACTCGTCCGGGTTCCGGACGCGGTAGCGGACCTCATTCTCGGTTTCCTCCCAGACGGCTTCTGCCCGCAGGCTGTCCTCTGTGGACGCCTTGGCGGACCGCTCCGCGCCCTCGGCTCTGCGGCAGATGAACAGACGTTCCTTGGCGTGGGACGCCTCGCCGTGCCGGGATGTGATGGCGTAATGGTGATCGTGGGAGCGCATCGACGAATCCCGTCCCAGGGAGGCGATGATCCGTCGCATTTCCGATTCGTTCGGATAGGCATGGTCCCGGTAGGAAATGAGCCAGTGCGGGAAGTGCTTGGCATTGCCGAGGAAGGACTCGAAGAACTCCGCGGCGTTGGCGCGGGTCACGGTCTTGTGGTCGGTCTCGTAGTGTTTGGTCTTGGAGTCTTCGACAAGGGTCAGCCCCTCCCAATAGGTCATCAGTCCTTCCACGAAGTGGTAGGATTTCTCGTAGTTGGTGGTCGAAAACTCCGTGGCGTAGGGCGGATCGAAATAGGCCAGATCGGCCTTGGCCTCCGGCAGGAAGTCGTTGATGTCCTTGCGGGATGCCTTGCACTCCTTGCCGTTGTCGAAAACGAGGGCGTTGATGCGGGCCACGTTCTTGCGCAGCCGCTCCTTGAATTCCTCCGGGGTGTCCTCGCGCTTGCCGTAGCGGGTCGACGACGAGAAATGCCCGAAGCCGCCCTTGCCGGACATGCAGGTCTTGCCCAGGGCGAAGAGAGCGATGTCTTTCTTGAAACCCGAGAGTTTGTCGATGTTCGACCGGATCGTGTCGATCAGGCCGTGGACGCCCTTGGCGAAGAAGATGCCCTTGAAGTTGTCCCGGACGAAGGTTCCGGCCTTCGCGTTGTCCGCGAGCAGCGCCTCCAGGTCCTCATCGGAGAGACGCACCTTGTCGTTCTCGATGATCGCCCGGGCCGCGTGGTGGCAGTAGCGCAGCCGGTCGTTGGCCAGGACCCGCAGGCCCTTGGTCTTGTACATGTAGGCCACGACCGCCGAACCAGAGAAGGCGTCGGCCGCGGATTCCACCCCCTCCGGCGTGTGTTTCCAAATCCAGTCGACCAGCTTCTGCTTCGAGCCGATGTAGTTGGTGATGTATTTAGGCCGCTCTTCCGGCGACGGCTCCTCGGCAGCCGCCTCGGCCTGGGCCTCGAGCGCCTCGAAGTCCAGGTCCAGGGCGGCGTCCGTTTCGAGGAGGAACGCCAGCCGTTCACGGTCGGTTGCGAAAAGCTCCATTCGGTTCTCCGGTCATGTCGCGACAAATCCGGTTGATGCCGGGGAGCGGTCGGCCCGTGCCCCGGGACGAACCCCGAACTCAGGCCGAGAGCCCTGTCGCTTGGATACCTACCGGAGACCGTCGGAAAGTGTCGGAGGGGGGCGGTTTCAGACGGTGACGAAAAAATCCAAATTGGGGTTGAGAGGCCGCCAACGGCTGTGGTATATTAGTCAATGTTACTTGACGAATGAGCGGACTTGCTGGAAAAAGAGATTAATGGAAACGAAATGGCTGACAGTCATTGAAGCGGCGCAATATCTGAAGATGGGTAGATCGACCGTCTATAAGCTGGCTCAGGAAGGCAAACTTCCGACGCACAGGGTTGGACGGCAATGGCGGTTCGATGTGAAGGAACTCGATAAGTGGCTCAAGTCCGGCAAGTTGGCCCCCCTAAGGAGCGTGGATAATGACTTCGTGTACTAACACGAGCCAGGCTCGCATTTCTGTGAGAGATGGCGAATCTCTGGCGTCCACGGTGGATAAGCCGGCGAGTCGGTCCCGCCCGCCCAAGCTGCTTGACCAGATGCGCGAAGCCTTACGTTCCCGCCACTACAGCCGCCGCACGGAACAGACCTATTGCCAATGGGTCAAGCGCTACATCCATTTCCACCGTGTCCGCCATCCCGCCGAGATGGCCGAACCGGAAATCAACGCCTTTCTGACGCACTTGGCGGTGAATGAGAAGGTCAGCGTTTCGACGCAGAACCAGGCGCTTTCTGCCCTGCTTTTCCTTTATCGCCACGTTCTCAGCCGCGAGGTGGGTGATCTGGGCGAGGTGATCCGCGCCCGCAAGCCTAAGCGGTTGCCCGTCGTCATGACCCGCGAGGAAGTCAAGGCCGTGCTGGCGAATCTCCCCGGCGACAAGTGGCTTATGGCCTCGCTGATGTATGGTTCAGGGTTGCGTTTGATGGAGTGCCTCCGCCTGCGCGTGCAGGATATCGACTTCTCCCGCAACGAAATCATTGTCAGAGATGGAAAAGGAGCGAAGGACCGAGTCACCATGCTGCCAGAGTCGCTCAAAAGGGCGCTTCTGGATCATCTGAAGAAGGTTAAAAGGTTTCACGACCGAGACCTGGCCGACGGCTGGGGCCGTGTGTTGCTTCCGGACGCCGTGGACCGGAAATATCCGAACGCCCCAAGGGAATGGCGCTGGCAGTGGGTCTTTCCGCAGGAAAACCGCTGGAAGAACGAAAGAACCGGAGAAGAAGGACGGCATCACGTTCACGAATCGATCATCCAGAAGGCGGTGAACAACGCGGTGAGAAAGGCAGGTTTGGCCAAGCGCGCCACATGCCACACCTTTCGACATTCGTTCGCCACGCAGCTCTTGGAAAGCGGATACGACATCAGGACCGTGCAGGAACTTCTCGGTCACAAGGACGTGAAGACCACAATGATTTACACCCATGTCCTGAACCGTGGCGGCAAGGGCGTCAAGAGTCCGGTGGACGATTTGTAGAGGAGAAACGAAGGTGCCTTATACAGAAACCATATATCCCCTTGGCGTAAGCGACGCGGACGGCCATGCCATATGCAATAACAGGGCTTGCGCGGATTCGAGCGCAGGGGTGTTATGTCGCGATTTCACGGCCCAAAGGTGTTATTAAGAAACCATATAATCATTGTTAGACTGACGCCTTCGGCGCCAAAGGAGAAAAAATGATTACAGTTGAAATTGGTGAGTTCAATAAAAAACGGACGTTCGAACCTGCAGAGTTACAGAAACTTGGAAAATATGTTTAGAATACTTTTTTTATAATTTATTTAAGTGACGAACTACTAGCCTTTCAAGGCTGCTATAGAAATTGTAAGAGACGAACTTATATAATAGAACCGTTTTTATGAAAGGATTGATTTTATGAAGTTATATATGCCCCAAATATTAGGGATTGTAAATATTACCGAAGACAGTTTTTCTGATGGAGGCCTTTATTTGAATTATGATAAAGCTTTGGAAAAATCCCTCAAATTGATAGAAGATGGCGCTGATATAATTGACTTAGGAGCTGCTTCTAGCAATCCTGCTGCAAAAGAGATTGAACCTCAGGAAGAAATAAATCGTTTAAAACCAGTCGTTGGCCATTTACTTTCTAAAAATATTCCGGTTTCTATAGATTCCTTCAAACCTGATGTTCAACGATACGCATTAAAAAGTAAAGTCCAATATTTGAATGACATTCAAGGATTTCCATATACAGAAATTTATCCTGAATTGGCAGAATCGGATTGTAAACTAATTGTGATGCATTCTATCCAGCGTTTAGGCCCGGCTACAGTTATTGAAACAAAACCTGAAAAAGTATTCGATGAAATAATAGATTTCTTTTTACAACGCATCAAATTACTTCAAAATTCAGGTATTTCATCAGATAGAATAATCTTAGATCCGGGAATGGGTTTTTTCTTAGGGTCCAATCCGGAATCTTCAATATATGTTTTAAAAAATATATCACGATTAAAAGAATACTTTAATTTACCAATTCTTGTTTCGGTTTCTCGAAAATCGTTTTTAGGAACCATAGTAGGGCGCGAAGTCAACGAACGAGGTTCAGCTACTTTAGCAACAGAGATTTATTTAAGTTATATGGGTGTAGATTATATTCGTACTCATGATGTGAGAGCTTTGAACGATGCACTAAAAATGTTTAAAGCATTAAACTTAATTGAGTAATACATTAAGTAAAAATATCATATTATAAAAAAGGGTGATTGATATAGTGAAAAAAACAGATGAATTTTATAATAAATTTGAAGAGGCTTTTATATCATGGGCAGAAAAAAACAGATGACATAAGAGCTGCCTTTATTATAGGTTCAAGGGCACGCGCGGATCATCCGGCTGACGAATGGTCTGATTTAGACAATATGTAGCAAAACAAATTTTACGTGGTGAGTTATGGGCAGCCAAAACAAGGGAAAACGATATGAAAACATTATTGCTTCAGATGATGGAATGGCATGCAAAAACAATCCACGGCAAAGATTATTATGATGTTTGGCATGCAGGACGGTTTCTCGATGAATGGGTTGATCAAGAGACATTAAAAGAAATAAAGAATACTTTTGGCCATTACGAAAAGGCCGACAGTTTTCGAGCACTAAAAGCGGTGTGAAAAACCTTAAATTTTAGCGGAACACACCGCTTTTTTAAAGAGTTGTGATATATGGCTGCCTATTTTTTTATGAAAATTGCTATTATTGGAGCAACAGGCAAGGCTGGAAGCTTAATTTTGAAAGAAGCATTAAATCGTGATTTAGATGTAACTGCAATGTAAGAGTCAATTTCTCCCCGTCCGCCGAGGTGTGAAAAGTCTAGTATCCTTGCTCCCTGAAAGGAGCGAAGGATGTATTTCAAGAAGGACCGACAGATTCACCTTGTGGCAGACTGATAGGAACTGTCATTTCGGGAGGAACTGTCATTTCGGGATTTTTGCGGTTTTAGGTTAAAATTTTCGGTTTTTCCCTCGAACTATGACTTTTGTCAGCCCGAACAACTGATCCTATCACATTTTTTCGGCAACGCCGACTCTGCGAAGTATAATCCCAGTCAGTTTGTGCCGTCAAGCCCTGATTCGCGCGAATTTCTCAGAGCCTAAGGATATATCTTTCCCAGGTCGCTGTATACGCAACGATTTTGAGGTGTTATCATGTTCCGCATAAACTTCGTTTTTGGGTATTATACCGGCGCCAGAGCCAGCTCAGGAGGTGAACGAGCACAGACGGCCACTGGCTGCTCCCGTTCCTGCTGCTTTGCCCAGGTAATAATCTTGGCAAGCTCCTTGGGATCCTCGATTATCGCCACAACCGACATTGATCCCTGGCATTTTGGGCAAACAAACGGATCAACTTCATAGACTTTCTGTAACAACCGGGCCCAGCTTTGTTTGCGCAACTTGGACCAAGAATCTGGAACCTGGACAGTTTCCGGTTTCTCCTGAGGTATGGCTTGAACAATTTTGGGTTCACTTGGATGACCTTTTTGCCAACTTTCCGGAGCCAAGCAATAAATATTGGGGCGTTCTTGCCATTGCTTACGGACTTTTCCGGCGTATACGCCATAGCGGCGAACCGATTGCACCCGTCGTGGTGGTAAATGGGCTACCAATTGGTCAACGAATTCAAAACCTTTGAAGGTTTCAGATTTGCCTTTGTAGAATCCCTTTGGGGGAGCTGTCCAGATTACAGTATCGCAGGCTGGATCATAGTGGATTTTGTCTGCACAGGTAGCCCCTCGAACAATATATTGCCCCAAGGCTTCACGATCGGCCTTGCTGAATAACCTAGTTTCGCTCTCGATACTAAAGCCGGAATGCTTCCAGTCTTTGAGCATGTTCACTCGGGCCTGATCGATCAACTCTTTGCGCACAAACAAAGCCAGAGAAGCTGCTTGCCAGACCTTGAGCATCCCTTCGTAGGCTCCGATTGGCAAATATATAAAGCGGTCGTACTTGGTGAACCCACCTTCCAGAACCAGAACATGCCAATGCGGGTGGAATCGAGCGAATTCACCAAACGACTGGTAACTAACGACACAGGCGCATAGTAGTTCTTGACCTGCTGCAAGGGAGAAAAATTCGGATAACAACGAGAATATCAGCCGGGCTACCTCGCCAAACAGGCGCTTATCCGATTTAAAGTATGGTCTGAGAATTTTGGGGATCGTAAAAACAAATTGCCGATGCGGTAGATCAAGAAGCAAATCCTCGGCCAAGTATTCAGCATAGAGTAAGGTTCGTTTTTGGTCGCATGATGGGCAAAGGTGAAAAACCTTGCATGAAAAAGGCCTGAAGTACGAATAGCCACAATCTTGGCAGAGGATACGAGCAACACCCTTGGTCCAATCGGCGCAACTAGTAAAATGTTCAAGGCGGTCAAGGATAGTTTGCGATGGACTTGCGTAGGCTTGGTACTGGTTAAGAGAATTGCGAACTATGGTCTGGATTATCCCTTCCCGATGGGGAATGTAAGTTCCCATACCTATACATACGCAGGGAAACGGTCATTTGCTTGCAATTGCGAAAAAAAATGGAAAATGGGGACAGGCGCCACCTAACAAACGGTTCGAGCGGACTCGCGGGACAAGCCCGCTCGCAGCTCAACCGAATGTTGTGCTAAACAAGGTTTTATGAACAAAAAATTTCCAATTCTGGAATATGACTCAACCCGCATTGCTTTTATCGAGCCTTCAAAGGTCATCGCGCCCCTGGATATGCCTGAGTTTTGTGTAATCTGTTTTTTCAAGGATGCGATCGATAAGGTAGTAACCGAACACAATGCAAAGGTGTTGGTCACAGACTATTGGGAGGATGGGCCTCATCCAATTTATGAAATACAGTACTGTGATAAGAGATTGGCATTTTTTCACCCAGGTGTTGGTGCGCCACTGGCTGCAGGCCTGCTCGAAAAGGTCATCGCTTATGGTTGTCGGAAATTTATGGTCTGTGGCGGCTGCGGTGTTCTTGATAAACATATGACAGTTGGTAGCTTCCTGGTTGTATCCAGCGCAGTCCGCGACGAAGGCGTTTCATATCATTACCTGCCACCCAGTCGAGAAGTGTTTGCACAAGATTTGGCGGTAGAGGCTCTTACAAACACCTTGAGTAATATGAGTATTCCGCATCATATTGGAAAAACCTGGACGACCGATGCGCCTTTCCGAGAGACACCGGGTAGGATAGCCATGAGAAAAAACGAAGGCTGTCTAGCCGTAGAAATGGAAAGTGCAAGCATGCTGGCCGTTGCGCAATTTCGTGGTGTAAGTTTAGGGCAGATATTATATGGCGGGGACGATTTGAGCTGTGTGGAATGGGATGAGCGTTCATGGCAATTAAGAGCCGCCATACGCGAGAAGCTTTTCTGGCTGTGCGCGGATGCTGTCTTGACTGTTTAATCAGCGGAAGAGAAGTAATTCGGAGGATTCAATGCTTCAGAAAGAAATGATCGGCCGCTTCAGGGAAGCTTGCAATGAGGAGGGACGAATTGTCGCGGCATTGATGTTCGGCTCCTTTGTTATCGGGGAGGGTGATACGTTCTCTGATATCGAATTCGCGGTGTTCATCCATGATGATTGTTTCCAGAGCTTCGAGCAGCGCTCGTGGCTTGATACAGTCAGTCCTGTTGCTGCTTATTTCCCGGATGACTTCGGCCACCACACAGCACTGTTTGCAAATGGCATTCGCGGTGAATTCCACTTCATGCGGGAGTCCGACATACCGATCATTTCCACCTGGCAAGGCTATGGGTGGTTCCCCTCGCTTGATGCGGCAGTTTTGTTGGATCGGTCTGGCGAACTGTCTAATTACGCGAGCGCCCTTGTCGGTGGCCCTCCGATGCGTGAAGGCGCGCCGCTTGTAGAAGGGCTCGCATTGAATCTCATCAGTCTGATGCTTTTTGGCGCCAATCTTCTAAATCGAGGAGAATATGCTCGTGCATGGGCTTTGCTCAGCAAAGCCCATGAAAACCTGCTCAAGTTGGTTCGCCTCCAGGAAGGGGCGACAGATCATTGGCCGACACCTTCGCGTGCCCTGGAGACGGACCTTTCCGAATCAGTCTATAAGCGCTATATGGCCTGTACAGCCAGCGCTGAGCCTGTGGAGCTATGCACTGCGTATCAAGAATCATGGAAATGGAGCCTCGAATTGTTCAAGAGTGTTGCCGAACCTCTGAAAATCGAGCTTCCGATAACTGTGTTTGGACAGATAAAAAAATTGCTCAATGATGCCGTGGCACCGCACAACAAGTAAATCCAGCGGACGCCGTACCGGCGCCGCTGATTTCTGACGTTATGCCGATGATATTAAACAGGAGAACCCCATGGCGACTTACAAGGAGATTCAGGACGACATCCAATTGCGCTGTCGGATTACTGTCAAAACCTGCTGGATAGCAGACGTAAAACGGAAATACGGGAAGACGAGGAGGGTAGCACCCAACAGACTTGACCCACTCCGAGCAAAGTATCCATGTCCACCGGATAAACAAGTACTCATAGAAGAATCCTTAAGGCGTTTCGGGGACTTGTAAGTTTTGAGTGAGTCGACATACACCGATAAGGAGGAGACATTGCCAACAACCGTTACTTGCGGGGGACCTGCCAGGAGAACCCAGTTCGATTACGAAGGCGATTTCGATAATGGCATAATCATACGATTTGCTTCAGGTGAAACACCAATCAGCCACAGTTTTTTGAGAGCGGCTGTTGATCACTTCAGAGGCAGAGAAGTTAAGGGCGGTTTCTCTATGACAGAGCCAGCACCTGGGGGATTTGGTCAATGGGTGGAGAGCCAATCTGTGGCCTTAAATACAACACGATTGACTCCTCGGCATGGGTCTTTCATTGCCGCCATCCTTCGGGACATGGGGTATCTGGAATGTCGTCTTGACGGAAATGCAGTGATTCTACAATTCAGGGCATAACAATCACATGAACCGGATCGGCGAAATAAGGCGCTTCGCCTCCCGGTTATGTGTGCGTTAAAACTCACCAGTACTACTGGAGGGAAAGGAGAGGTACAATGACCACTGATCTAAGACTCATCCAGTTGCGTCGCGTTCTATTCGTCAAGACTATTGTCACTATTTTTATATGGGGGTTGCCCGCCCTCATCGGACCTTTGTCTGTTCTTGCTATTTTGGGGATACCCATCCCGGAGGACCCTATCTATCTGAGACTCTTCGGTGGGGCGTGCACGGCATGGGGGCTGTCTCTTATACACATCTGACGCTGCCGACGATCTACCCTGTGTAGTTCCCGGTGGTCGCCGTATCATTAAAAAAAAAAAAAACACACAACAGCATCACTATCTCATCTCTATGGCTACACTTCTACTATACCCGCAGCCTTCCTAGACTTTCTCACACCCCACCCTCGATACATCACCCCTTCCACGCAACCCGCAGTACATCTACAATCAACTACACCACTATCTCTACAACACAGTGACAGCAACTCCTCA
>ERZ1026810.662-NODE-662-length-17039-cov-5.876537_pt1 | contig 17039 bp, 13 predicted proteins | sample MGYA00520872_ERZ1026810 | MGnify/ENA primary metagenome ERZ1026810 (study PRJEB33270, sample SAMEA104284477) | anaerobic digester metagenome | biome: Anaerobic digester microbiome; feature: mesophilic sludge digester; material: Anaerobic digester biomass | place... | reverse complement strand
TGAGGGTAGGTGAGGTGTGTGGTAATAGAGGTTGTGGATTGGTGTGGTTAGATGATTGTTTTGTTTTTAATGATACGGCGACCACCGAGATCGACACAGAGTAGATCGTCGGCAGCGTCAGATGTGTATAAGAGACAGGAGTTGGGGCCCTGCTGTTCAAGGATCCCGTCGGGGTCACTGAGCAAGGCCCCTTTGAAGAACATCAGCGCCAGGAACTCCTTCATCTCCTGGAAGATGACGATGTTGTGCCCATCCTGGCTAAAGCAGGGCTTGCCCCACTTGATCTCCTCGGTCAGGCCGCAACCCGCCAGTATGGGACGCAACCGCGTCATCACTTCTGGCCATTTCGTCGACCGGTCGATGTAGGCGTCAACCTTTGACCGAGTCGTTCTTGCCATCGATCGGCTCCGCGAGGAGTTGAGGATGGGATTACCCAGCGACGCCTCGGTCGGTTCATCGGTCACTGACGCCCCCTCCCCTCGGTGCGTGATGAGCGCTCAAAGACTATGCGACCGGGCTCGGCCGCCTTCGTGCCGGAATGCGTTCGGTCTTATCGGCCGCCGAGGCGATCAGCCATGGGGATCGCAGCCGGCGCCGCTTGAGCGGCCGTCCCAGCATGTCGTGCCAATCTCACGTTGCGTCACCTTGGACACGCCGGTAATGGCCTGAGCGGTGCTCACCGGAACAGGGCTTGGTCGACAACAAGGCCGCTGGGCATCGCCACGAAGAGTGCGATTGCCCAACGGATCAGACCTGTCTGCTTCTTGTCGATCTCCGTGCGAATGGCGTCCACCTTGATGTCGAGGGAGTCGAACTTGGTGGCGACGACGCCGCGGAACAAGTCGACGCCTCCCCAGGGTCGTCAACGCGAGCGCCTTCGACGTCGCCCACACCACAGCGTTGCCCATCAGCTCGGGCCAACCAACGAAAGTCTGAGTTCGAGCCGGTTTGAGTAACCCAAGTGTGGCGGAGGTGATGGACTGTGGCCACCGGGTCGGACCAGTAGGGGAGCGAGTGGGGACATGTTGCATCGACGCTTGAAGGTGACGGCCGCCGTGGCCGGTGTTGCCCTGCTGGTCGCAGCCTGCGGAGGCGGTCAGGGTGGCTCGGCCAAGGGGAGTGCGGACGCTGCCGACGAGGGCACACCGCAAGCTGGCGGCAGCGTCATCTACGGGATCGAAAACGAGTCCAACGGTGGCTGGTGCCTGCCCGAGTCGCAGCTGGCCATCTCGGGCATCCAGGTGGCCCGGGCCATCTACGACACGCTGATGGTGCCGGCGCAATCCGGCGAGATGATGCCGTTCCTGGCCACGTCGGTGACTCCCAACGACACGTTCGATCGTTGGACGATCAAGTTGCGCAAGGGCGTGAAGTTTCACGACGGCACCGACCTGACCGCCGAGGTGGTGAAGAACAACCTGGACGCCTACCGGGGGAAATATGAGGGGCGTTCTGCGACGTTGTTCTCGTTTGTGTTCGACAACGTCGACACCGTGAAGGCCACCGACCCGTTGACGGTGACGGTCACCACCAAAACGCCGTGGCCGTCGTTTCCCAACTTCCTGTTCTTCGAGGGGCGCATTGGGATCATGGGTCAATCGCAGTTGGACGACGCCACCAACTGCGACAAGGCCCTGGTGGGTACCGGGCCGTTTCGGAAAAGGGAATGGAAGCTCAACAACCGGTTCGTCGCCGAGAAGAACGCGGACTACTGGCAGACCGATGCCGATGGCACCCGGCTGCCCTACCTGGACGAGATCACGTTCGTCTCCATGCTGAACGACGGCGACTCGGTGGAGTCGTTGCAGATGGGGCGCTACGACCTGATGCACACCAGCACGGGGGAAGACCTGGAACGCGTCGAGGCGCTGGCGGACGCCGGCACGATCAACGTGTTGTCCACCTCGGACTTCGCCGACGTGACATACGTGATGTTCAACGAATCGAAGCCGCCGTTCGACAACATGGACGCCAGGCTGGCGGTGAGCCAGGCCATCGACCGCGACGAGTTCGTCAAGCTGCGCACCGCCGGTCGCCAGCCGGTGGCCTCCGGGCCGTTCGCTCCGGGCAGCATCGGCTACCTCAAAAACTCGGGCTTCCCCGCCTACAACCTCGACGAGGCGAAACAGCATGTGGCGGCCTACGAACGCGAGACGGGCAAGCAGCTTGGCTTTACGATGCTCCACGGCGGCGACCCCGGCTCGCTCACCAGCATGGAGTTGGTGCAGAGCCAACTGGCCGAGGTTGGCATCGACATGAAGCTGACGCCCGCAGACCAGGCCGCCCTGATCGACCAGGTGATCGCCGGGGGGTTTGATGCGGTGTTCTGGCGCAATCACCCGGGCGGTGACCCCGATGGCCAGTTCGTCTGGTGGCGTTCGGATTCGCCGGTGAACTTCGGGCGGTATCAGGACCCCACCATCGACCGGTTGCTCGCCGCAGGCCGGGCCGAGCCCGATGCGGCCAAGCGGAAGACCATCTACGAGGACCTCAACCGTCGCTTCGCTCAGCAGGCGCACAATGTGTGGTTGATGTGGAGCGCATGGGCGGTGTCGTCACAACCCAAGGTGCACGGCATCCTCGGCCCGGACATCGATGGCGAGCCGCCGTTTGAGGGTCTGGCCGTTGGGCATCCGGTCAGCGGGCTGTGGGTGGAGCAGTAGTTGGAGGGCTTGGTCGAGCGGTTGAAAGCCCAGCATGCAAAGGAGCGGTGGCTGCTGCGGTCTCGAGAGCCGGATTACACGCCGTTCTTGTGCACCTTGTCGACCGCGATGCGCAGGATGACCCGCTCGGTGCCGATGGGGTTGGCGTAGTCGGCGCCGGTGAACTTTTGGGCCAGTTCGTCGATGCCGGCTCGAGCCTCGTCGCCGGTGACCGTCTCGGCCACCCGGCCTCGGGCCTCGACGTAGCGGTACGGGTTGGTGGCATCGAACACCGTGACCGTCACCCGGGGGTCGACCGTGATGTTGGCGAACTTCTGACGGCCCGTCTCGGTGTTGATGATCACGTGATCGTCGTCGGCGTGCACCCACATCAGCTGCGTCTGAGGTTGGCCGTCGGGCATCAGCGTGGTGAGGGCCGCGAAGTTCTTTGCCTGAGCCATGGTCTTGAGGTCTGCGTCGATGGTCATCGTTCCAAGGTACCCACGTTGTCGGCTCCGTGATGGGCGCAACCTTGGGAGTGTCGAGGGTTCCGGTGGCGGTCGTCGTGGGTGGTGTGTCGATGCTCACGCGATCCGTCGGGTAGGTGTCGAAGGTCTCCACCTGAGTACAATCGTCAACCGTCTCCAAAACCGGTGGCAGGAGTCTCTACTCCGTGCTGCCCAGCAGGGTTCCGACTTGAGCAGACAGCACCCAACCCCCTTGTTTCGCCGGAGGGTGAACCGATGGCAATGAACCGTGAACAGAAGCGTGCAATGCAGCGCGCCGGACAGGTTGACGCCGAGGGTGCGCCAGTTGCCCGCGACCGTCGTCAGCCCGCCAAGACCGCTCGGAAAGAGGAACGCACCTCGCCGACGCAGTTCTTCAAGGAGGTTCGCAGCGAGCTGCGAAAGGTGGCGTGGCCCACCCGCGAAGAACTCACCCGCTACTCCATTATTGTGTTCGTGGCCATCGTGGCACTCACCATGTTTGTGACCGCCCTCGACTGGGTGTTCCTGAAGTTTGTGCAGGACTTCCTGTTTGACAGCGGAGTCGACCCCACCCCGGCGGGTGCCCCGGCAGGCCTGATCTCTGCGGGCGTCACCCTGTTCACCGGTGGTTAGGCCACCATTTCATCGCTACGACCAGCGTCCGCATTGAATTCGCCGGAGACGCCCACCTCGATCCCCAGCCAGGACAACACATGACCAACATCGAGCCCAGCAACGACACCGAGGACGCCACCGAGGTGGCCGCCGAGGACCCGTCGGCAGACGAAGCCGTGACCGACGAGGTTGCTGCGGACGCCGTGACGGACGAAGCCGACGAGGGCACCGGCGACGAGCCCGAGGCCACCGCCGAGCCTGAGACGGCCGCTGAGCCAGAGGCAACCGACGAAGCCGAGGCCACCGAAGCGTCCGACGCCGGGCCGGAGGTTCTCGACGAGGACGCCCTGCTCGAAGAGGGCGCCGCTGCGGTCGAGCCGGAGGAGATCAGCCCGTTCAAGAAGCCGGGCAAGTGGTACGTGCTGCACACGCAGTCCGGCTACGAGAACAAGGTGAAGAAGAACCTTGAGGCCCGCGCTCTGTCGATGAACATGGAGGAGCGGATCTACGAGGTCGTCATCCCCGTTGAGGACGTCAGCGAAATCCGCCAGGGCAAAAAGGTGGTCGTCCAGAAGAAGATGTTCCCCGGTTACCTGCTGGTGCGCACCCGCTTGAACGACGATGCCTGGTACGTCGTGCGCAACACTCCCGGTGTCACCGGGTTTGTCGGCGCAGGCAACAAGCCCTCGGCCTTGCCCCGCAAGGAGGTGGAGAAGTTCCTCCAGGTGAAGAAGGACGACGAGGACGCCCCCAAGCGCACCCGGCCCCGCATGGAGTACGAAATCAACGAGACCGTGCGCGTCAAGCAGGGTCCGTTCGCCGATTTCTCCGGCGAAATCGTCGAGATCAACGCCGATCAGCTGAAGCTGAAGGTGCTGGTCAACATCTTCGGCCGGGAGACCCCGGTCGAGCTGGAATTCTCCCAGGTGGCCAAGCTGTAGGGCCCCACCTTGCCGTGTGGGCTGTTCGCAGCGCACACTGGTCCCTTGTGCCTGCGTCGCCCCGGGCCTACTCCGGGCGACAGATTCCCCCCGCAACGTCGAGTTATCGCACCACACGAGAGAGCACATCATGGCAAAGAAAAAGGTCTCGGCCGTCGTCAAGATCCAGATCCCGGCCGGCCAGGCATCGCCTGCGCCGCCGGTTGGTACCGCCCTGGGCCCCCACGGCATCGCCATCATGGATTTCACGAAGGCCTACAACGCCCAAACTGAGAACCAGCGCGGCACCATCGTGCCCGTCGAGATCACCATCTACGAGGATCGTTCGTTCACGTTCGTTCTGAAGACACCGCCCGCGTCGGTGCTCATCCGTGCGGCAGCCGGGCTGGAGAAGGGCTCTCAACTGCCTGGACGTGGCGCCGTGGGCGAGGTCACCGAGGCCCAGTTGGCCGAGATCGCCACCACCAAGATGCCCGACCTGAACACCGACGACCTGGAGCAGGCCAAGCAGCAGGTGGCCGGCACCGCCCGCTCGATGGGCATCCGGGTGTTGTGGGAGGACGAGGCCGGCGACGAGTTGGCCCCCCTGGTGGATGCCGACGAGATGGCCGCCATGGTGGACGCCAACGAGGCACTTCACGCCGAGGAGGCCCCCGCAGCCGAGGCACCAGCCGAGGCATCCGACGCTGACGCCGGCGGCGAAGGCGACGACAGCTGATTTGGCGGCGCTTCGGCGCCGCCCCCCATTCGATCCTGCGGGGAGTACCTCGCCCCGGGACGAACAGCAACACCATCACATCCAACACACGAGAGGGAGCCATCATGGCGAAAGGCAAAAAGTACCGCGACGCTGCACGGCGTTACGACCCCGAACTGCAGCACGGCCCGCGCGAGGCGCTTGAGCTGGTGAAGTCGCTGGCGTCGAAGAACTTCGATGAGAGCGTCGACCTGGTGTGTCGCCTCGGGGTCGACCCCCGAAAGGCCGACCAGATGGTGCGCGGCACCGTGACCCTGCCCTCGGGCAGCGGCAAGAACGTGCGCGTTGCCGTGTTTGCAGAAGGCGAGCAGGCCGAGGCCGCACGCGCCGCCGGCGCCGACTTTGTTGGCGGCAGCGACCTGGCCGAACAGATCCAAGGCGGCATGATGGACTTTGACCTCACCATCGCCACCCCCGACATGATGCCCACCGTGGGCAAGCTGGGCCGGGTGCTGGGTCCTCGTGGGTTGATGCCCAACCCGAAGACCGGCACGGTGACCCCCGACGTGGCCAAGGCCGTCGGCGAGTTCAAGGGTGGCAAGGTGGAGTACCGCACCGACCGCTACGGCAACGTGGCGGTGCCCGTCGGCAAGGTGAGCTTTGAGCCCGACGCGCTGGACGCCAACCTGGCCGCCGTCATGGGCGAGATCATGCGGGCCAAGCCGTCGGCGTCCAAGGGCAAGTACCTGAAGAAGGTGTCGCTGTCCTCCACCATGGGCCCCGCTGTCCGTGTCGACGCCGGCGCCTACGACTCCAAGTAGGCGGGTCCGCTAGGCTCTCGTCTTCGAGATCACATCGCCAAAGACCTTCGGTGGACAAACCGGCTCCGGCCGGCAACTCCTCAATGAGCCTCGGCTCGCCGAAATAGGCGGACTCCTCAGATCTGGTGACGCCCTCGGGTGCCGCCTCTCTTGTACGGGTGTCCGCTTGCGGGCACCCGTTTCGCGTCTCCGACGTGGTTCGGGTGGCGATCTCCACCCACAACCAACCGGGCTTCGAGCCCACCAATATGAAGAGAGGAGGTGTGAGTGCATGACAGATGACCCCACAGAACTTGCAGCCGAGGCCGACGCCAAGGAACCCAGGGCCGACAAAGTGGCCGTGGTGACCGAGGTGAAGGAGCGGATGAGCAACGCCGAGGCGGTGATTCTCACCGAGTACCGCGGATTGACGGTCAAGGAACTGCAAAGCCTTCGGGCTTCGCTGACCGAGGCCGGCGCCGTGTACAAGGTGTACAAGAACACGCTGGTGCGTCGCGCAGCCGACGAACTCGACTGGGACCTGGCCGAACTGTTGGTCGGACCGACCGCCATGGCCTTCGTGGCCACCGACGTCGGTTCTGCCGCCAAGGCGCTCACCGACTTCGCCAAGACCCAGCCACTGCTGGTGCTCAAGGGCGGAGTGATGGGCGGCGACGTCCTGGACGCCGGCGCCGTCAAGGAACTGGCTGACCTGCCCACCGGTCCGGAGATCTACTCCAAGCTGGCCGGCGGCATTGCTGGAACGGCCCGCGGTCTTGCCGCAGGCATTCACGGAACCCATCGTTCCCTGGCCTACGTGCTGCAGGCGGCGATCGACGGCGGAGCATTCGCCGACGCCGACGCCAGCGCTGCGAGCGAGCCGGTGGCCGATGAGGCACCTGCCGACGAGGCACCCGCTGACGAGGCACCAGCCGAGTCCACACCAGAGGAGGCGTCCGCCTCCGACACGTCCGAGGCACCCGCCGACGATGCAACCACTGAAGAACCCCCCGCCGCGGCGGAAAGCACTGAGGAGAGCTGAACATGAGCAAAGTTGACGACATCCTGGAAGAGATCTCGGGTTTGACCCTGGTCGAGGCCTACGAACTGGTCAAGGCCATCGAGGACAAGTTTGAGGTGACCGCAGCCGCTCCCGTGGCCGCCGTGGCCGCCGCTGCCGGTCCCGGCGCAGAGGCCGAGGAAGAGAAGGACGACTTCGACGTCGTGCTCACCGGCGCAGGCGACAAGAAGATCCAGGTCATCAAAGAGGTGCGTGGGCTGACCAGCCTGGGCCTCAAGGAGGCCAAGGATCTGGTTGAGGCCGCACCGAAGGCCGTCCTCGAGGGCGTGCCCAAGGACGAGGCCGAGAAGGCCAAGGAGGCCCTCGAGGCCGCCGGCGCCACCGTCGAGCTCAAGTAACGACAGCGTTGGCGCATCGCGGGGTCGCACGAGCGGCCTTGCGATGAGCCGTGTTGCAGCTGCCGTCAGGCGTCGACCGTGTGGTCGTCCCGATGCGAGTTGATACCGCCTCCCAGTGTTTCGCTGGGAGGCGGTTTCGCGTCCAAGCGGCCGATGCTCACGGCGATGGCGCCCAACGCGCCCAGGTAGACGAGCAGCAGTACCGGGAAGGTGAGCGGTGGGCTCCACCGCGGATCGACCAGCAGGTCCCACCAGCTCTGGGGAGTTCCGCCCCTGGCGCCGTGGTGCCTGGCGACCACCAGAAACCCGAAGGCGTGCACGGTGAGGAACACTGCCAACGCCGCCCGAACGGCAGCGGTGGAGGTTTCGGGCTGACGGAGCAGCGAGCGAAGGTCGCCCCGCCTCACCGGCGCGGGGGCCGCCTGCGTGGGGGCTTCGACGCCGGTGTGGTCGGCCTCGGCCCGGCTGCGAGGCGAGGAGCAGGTGGCCAGCAGGTAGGCACCGACCAGCAGCGGCATGGCGTAGCGCCCCTGCCAGAAGAAGCCGATCGGAGGAAGGCTGAACCCCTCGGCCGTAACGGAGATGGCGATGCCGCCGGTCAGGGTTGCGACGGCGACCAGCGCCCATCTCGGCGTGCAGCGCCACAGGCCGACGGCAAAGATCCCCATCAGCGTCGCCGCCCAGGCCCAGGCGGCGAGGGCGGGGAGGGCACTGTCGTTCTGCCCGAACACCCCAATGGTCTGGCGCATGTAGAAGGGTAGGTAGTCGATGGCCGTTGCCAGGCCCGACCCGGGGCGCTCATCGAGCGGAAAGTCCCGCTGGATCGTCCACAGCCAGGCGGCGGACGCGACCGCCATGGCGCCTGCCCCCGCCGCCCAAGCCCACAGGTCGCGGCGGCGGGCCAGCTGAACGATCCTGGTCCTGCCCGCCGCCGCAGCGAGCAGGACCACCAACAGCACCGCAAAGATCGGGCCGAGCCCGCGTGCGCCGATCAGCACGATCAGGGCCACACCAAACCTGGCCACCTCCCGGCCGGTGACCTCGACGTCGCTTCTGGCCAGCAGGATGCCCGAGGCCCACACCCCGAGGGCGGCGGCGATCTCGACGGCACTGGGGTTGGTGGAGGCCGACAGGTACATCGTCATCGGCGTCACGGTGCCGAACAGGGCCAGCCAGGCGAGGCGGGGGCGTTGGCTGCGACGAGCCGAGACGAAGGCGGACGCCAAGAGCGCCATGGTGGCGACGACACCGATCAGCCGCATCAGATACGCACCGGCCATCCCGGAGTCGACGAGCGTCGGCAGCCCGACCAGCGCGTAGAAGAAGGGTTGACCCCGGTACTGCCCGGTCTGGGCCGATGCCGGCTTTGCTCCGCCCCCGAAGTCGGGGCAGGTGGCCTTCGGCGCCGGCATGTTGCCCACCGGCGCCCCGGCGACCGGCTGGCCGGTGAAGCAGTAGCCGTACTCGCCGGCGACCAGGTAGCTGTTCGGCACGGTGACGTCGACCAGGATGGGGCTGTTGGCCGAGCGCTCGCCGATCAACTCGCCCCGCGCCACCGCCGCGGCGCGCCGGGCCTGGAAGACCTCGTCGGGACCGGTCATCAACGGGGTGGCCAGCATCCAGGCGGTCCCGGCCAGGGTCAACAGGGCGAAGGTGCGCCACCACGTGCGGCGCTCGCCGCGTCGCTGCGAGGTGGGTTCGGCCGTGTTCATCGAATCATGTCCGAACCATGGGGCGATCTCGCTGCGGGGGAGTCCAAACGACCTCCGCAGGCTAGGTCATCGTGACCTGGACGCCGTGCAGACTGGCCGGGACGCCGTGCAGACTGGCCGGGACGCCGTGTAAACGTGGCCGGGACGCCGTGCAATCGAGCCAATCGTCGCGGGAAGCTAGTTTTCTGGGGTCCGTAATCGCTCAGCCAGGTGTACTGGCAGGATCCGGTGACCCTCCATGGCCCTGGCCGCTCGATGAAACTCGCCGCGCTTCGCTCGACGATCGCCTCCTACCGGGGTGCTCCACCGGTGACCCGCGCCTTCGTCGTCGCCCGGTTTGTCGTGGCGCCGGTCGGCCCGCTCGAGGCCGAGCTGCGGGGGCGAAGCGGGCGCGTCCTGTCGCTGGGCAGCGGCCTCTGCATGCTGGAGCGGTATCTGGCCGTGCAGAACCCCAACCTGGAATTCGTCGGCATCGACCTGGACGAGGACAAGGTGGCCCTCATCGCCGAAACCCGGCACCGCAGCCCACGGGTCACCCTTCGGCTGGGTGACGCCACGGCCATCGACGAGCCGGCGATGTACGACACGGTGCTGATCTGCGATGCGCTGCATCACTTCCCAGCCGAGATGCACGCTCGGGTGGCCCAGTCGGTGGCGGCGGCGCTGGTGCCCGACGGCCGGGTCATCGTGAAGGACCTCGACGTGGCTCCTCGCTGGAAATACCACTGGAATCGGGTACACGACCGGCTGGTGGCCGGACCCGAACCGATCTACTGCCGTCCCATCGACGAGATGGCAGAGGTGTTCGAATCGGCCGGTCTGGTGGTTGAGGCGAAGCGCCGACTGGACCATGCGGCTGCGCCGTACGCCCACTACCTCATCACGTTGCGACGTCCGACGGACCCTGAGGGAACCGACGGTGTGGCAGAAACCGTTGACGACACGGCCTGAACTTCCTATCCTGCTCCGCAAGGTCAGCGAATTGTGAGCGGATCTGAGAGTTTTGGCGGCAGCGCCTTGTCTGCCACCTGCGCGTGCCCCTAGACTCACTTAGCCGTGCCAGCGCCCGTCCTTCCCCCTGGATCCAGTACCAGGGTCGTTGCGCGTCCAGGCACGGAACCCACATCGCACCTATCGCGCCAGCGAGGAGTAGGCCTTGTCGTCAGCACCACCGCTTCGGGAACGCTATTCATTTGCAAACCTCAACGAGGTTTTGGAAATCCCCGACCTCATCGCCGTCCAGCGAAAGTCATTCAAGTGGTTCGTTGACCACGGTCTGGCCAACGCCTTCCGCGACATCTCCCCCATTCGTGACTTCACCGAGACGCTCAGCCTCGAGCTGGACTTCGATCCCACCGATGAGGATCTGCGCCCGCCACCCAAGTTCACGGTGGAGGAATGCAAAGAACAGGACATGACCTATTCGGCGCCCATCTTCGTGAAGGCGCGCTTCGTCAACCAGAACACGGGCGAGATCAAGGAACAAACCGTGTTCATGGGCGACTTCCCCATGATGACCGACCGCGGCACGTTCGTGATCAACGGCACCGAGCGTGTCGTGGTGTCGCAGTTGGTGCGTTCGCCGGGCGTCATCTTCCAGCCGGGTGAACGCTTCCGCCTGCGCAACCTGTCCAAGCACCAGTTGGTCACCGGCACCGTCCACCCCTACCGGGGTGAATGGATCGAGTTCGATGTCGAGCAGAAGCCCGGCAAGGACGTCACCGCCGGCACCCGTGTCGCCCGCAAGCGTCGCCTCAGCCTGTTCGTGCTCATCCGGGCCCTCGGCTTCGGCGAGGACAACGTCCCCGGCTTCCTCAACGCCTTCGTGCAGCACTTCGACTTCCTCGAGGGCCAGTGGGAGAAGGACCAGGACCTGGCGCCCACCCAGGAAGAAGCGCTGATCGAGATCTACAAGCGTGCCCGGCCCGGTGAGCCGGCCACGCCCGAGTCGTCACGCAACTACTTCCAGAACGCATTCTTCGAGAGCCGCCGCTACGACCTCAGCCGGGTGGGCCGTTACAAGCTCAACCGCAAGCTGGGCCCCGAGGTGCAACACCTCCTCGACGTGTTCCCCATGCTGGCCGATCACGTCGACCTGCCCGACAAGGATCTGTCGGTGCTGTCCCGCGTGGAGCTGCTGGCCGCCACCACCTACCTGCTCAACCTGGCTGCGGGCACCCCCGGCTACCGCTTGGACGACCAGGACCACTTCGCCAACCGTCGCATTCGCTCGGTGGGTGAGCTGATCCAGAACCAGGTGCGCATCGGCCTGAGCCGCATGGAGCGGGTGGTGCGCGAGCGCATGACCACCCAGGACGTCGAGGCGATCACGCCACAGACGCTGATCAACATCCGCCCGGTGGTGGCCGCCATCAAGGAGTTCTTCGGAACGTCCCAGCTGAGCCAGTTCATGGACCAGGTGAACCCGCTGTCGGGCCTCACCCACCGTCGCCGTCTCTCGGCGCTCGGCCCCGGCGGTCTGTCCCGTGAGCGTGCGGGCTTCGAGGTGCGGGACGTGCACTTCAGCCACTACGGCCGCATGTGCCCCATCGAAACCCCGGAAGGCCCAAACATCGGCCTGATCGGAGCCCTGGCCACCTACGCCCGGGTCAACGAGTTCGGCTTCATCGAGACCCCGTACCGCAAGGTCACCGACGGCGTGGCCACCAGCGAGATCGTGTGGCTCCCCGCTGATGAGGAAGAGCTCTACACCGTCGCCCAGGCCAACGCCCGGCTCGACGAAGACGGCACCTTCCTCGACGAGCGTGTGCTGGTGCGCCGCTCGCCGCAGGCCGCGTCGCTGCAGGACCTCAGGTTGCAGCTGGAGCGCGACGTGTTCCTCGGTGCCACCACCGCCATCGAGCTGGTGGAGCCCGCCGAGGTTCAGCTGATGGACGTGTCGCCGAAGCAGATCGTGTCGGTCGGCGCCGCCCTCATTCCGTTCCTCGAGCACGATGACGCCAACCGTGCGCTCATGGGCGCCAACATGCAGAAGCAGGCCGTGCCGCTGGTGCGTGCCGAGGCCCCGTTCATCGGCACCGGAATCGAGCCCCGGGCCGCACGCGACGCCGCCAACATGGTGATCGCCGAGGAAAACGGCATCGTCACCCAGGTGGATGGACGCACCATCACCGTGGAGTACGCCAAGACGGGTCGCAAGAGCTACCGCCTGCACAAGTTTGAGCGTTCCAACCAGGACACCTCGATCAACCAGCGGCCCCGCGTGGCCGCCGGCCAGAGGATCGTCGAAGGCGACATCCTGGCGGAGGGTCCCTCCACCGACAACGGCGAGCTGGCACTGGGCAAGAACCTGCTCATCGCCTTCATGTTGTGGGAGGGATACAACTACGACGACGCCATCATCTTGTCGGAGCGGCTGGTGAAGGACGACGTCCTCACCTCGATCCACATCCACGAGTATGAGGTGGACGCCCGCGACACCAAGCTGGGCGAAGAGGAGATCACCCGGGACATCCCGAACCTCTCCGAAGAGATCCTGGCCGACCTTGACGAGCGCGGCATCGTGCGCATCGGCGCCGAGGTGGACGCCGGCGACGTGCTGGTGGGCAAGGTGACGCCCAAGGGCGAAACCGAGCTGACCCCCGAGGAGCGCCTGTTGCGGGCCATCTTCGGTGAGAAGGCCCGCGAAGTGCGTGACACCTCGCTGAAGGTGCCCCACGGCGAGCAGGGCAAGGTGATCGACGTCAAGGTGTTCAGCCGTGAAGAGCATCACGAGCTGGCTCCCGGCGTCAACCAGCTGGTTCGGGTCTATGTGGCCCAGAAGCGCAAGATCTCGGTCGGCGACAAGCTGGCCGGACGCCACGGCAACAAGGGCGTCATCAGCCGGATCATGCCCATCGAGGACATGCCCTACCTGGCCGACGGCACCCCGGTTGACATCGTGTTGACCCCGCTGGGTGTTCCGTCCCGCATGAACGTGGGACAGGTGCTGGAGACCCACCTCGGTTGGGCCGCCCGTTGGGGTTGGCAGAACGAGGGCGACTTCATCGGTGAGCCGCCGCTGCGTGGCACCGAGACCAAGACCCGGCCCACCACCCGGCCCGCCACGTTGATCGCCACCCCGGTGTTCGACGGCGCCAAGTGGGACGAGACCGAGCTGGCCGGTAAGCACCCGACCATCCAGAAGATCTTCGAGAACCTCAACCCCGAGGGCGTCGACGGTCAGCGGCTGATCGAGACCACCGGCAAGACCACGCTGTTCAACGGTCTGACCGGCGAGCCGTTCCACCAGTCGATCTCCATCGGCTACATGTACATCCTGAAGCTGGCCCACCTGGTGGACGACAAGATCCACGCCAGGTCCACCGGCCCGTACTCCATGATCACCCAGCAGCCGCTTGGTGGTAAGGCCCAGTTCGGTGGTCAGCGCTTCGGTGAGATGGAGGTGTGGGCCCTGGAGGCCTATGGCGCCGCCTACTGCCTGCAGGAACTGCTCACCATCAAGTCCGACGACACGCTCGGGCGGGTCAAGGTGTACGAGGCCATCGTGAAGGGTGAGAACATCCCCGAGCCGGGCATCCCCGAGAGCTTCAAGGTGCTCATCAAGGAGATGCAGGCGCTCTGCCTCAACGTCGAGGTCCTCTCCGAGGAAGGCGACGAGATCCAGATGCGGGAGCTCGACGAGGAGTTCTTCCGTGCCGCCGAGGAGCTGGGCATCGACCTGTCCCGCCCCGAGCGCGGCTCTGACGAGGACGACATGCGTCGCCCCGCCATGCGCGGCTGACCCGTTGCGCCCGACAGCAACCTGAGACCCTTTCAAGAACGCACCGCCACACCAGCAAGCCAGACAAGCCCAGATAGAGGAGCCAGCGCCTTTCATGCTTGACGTCAACAACTTTTCCCAGTTGCGCATCGGACTCGCCACCGCCGAACAGATCCGTATGTGGTCCAACGGCGAGGTGAAGAAGCCGGAGACCATCAACTACCGCACGCTCAAGCCAGAGAAGGACGGCTTGTTCTGCGAGAAGATCTTTGGTCCCACCAAAGACTGGGAGTGCTACTGCGGCAAGTACAAGCGGGTGCGCTTCCGCGGCATCATCTGCGAGCGCTGCGGCGTTGAGGTGACCCGCTCCAAGGTTCGGCGCGAGCGCATGGGGCACATCGAGCTGGCCGCCCCGTCGGTTCACATCTGGTACCTCCGCGGCACCCGCTCGTGGCTGGCCTACCTCCTGTCGGGCACCGAGCCGAAGGAGGAGTTCAAGGCCAAGCAGCTGGAGAAGGTGATCTACTTCGCCGCCAACCTGGTGGTGACGATCGACGTCGAGCAGCGCGACGAGGACCTCCAGAGCCTGGAGGCCGACTACCTGGCCGAGCGCGACGAGATCAACAAGGAGCTCGAGCTGGAGTTGGCCGAGCGCCACGACGAGCTCGAGGGCGAGGTTCGCAAGCTGGAAAAGGGTGGTGCAAAGGACGCCGAAATCCGCAACCGCCAGAAGGCTGCGGAGAAGGACCTGACCGCCATCCGCGAGCGTTACGAAGAGGAGTTCGACCTCCTCGAGCGGGTGTGGGACGAGTTCAAGAGCCTGCACGCCCGTCAGATCATCGAGGACGAAGAGCTCTGGCGTGAGCTGGAGGACCGCTACGGCGACTACTTCACCGGCGGCATGGGCGCCGAGGCCATCAAGTTGTTGATCGAGGAGATCGACCTGGTGGAGGAAGAGGTCAAGCTGCGGGCGCAGATCGACCCGGCCGAGGGCCAGAAGCCGCTGTCGGCCCAGCGCAAGCAGAAGGCCATCAAGCGCCTGAAGATCGTTGCCGCCTTCAACCGCACCGCCGAAGAGGGCGCCCGCGAAAACGACCCGCGAGCCATGATCCTCGACGTGGTGCCGGTGATCCCGCCGGAACTGCGCCCGATGGTGCAGCTGGACGGTGGCCGCTTTGCCACCTCCGACCTGAACGACCTGTACCGCCGGGTGATCAACCGCAACAACCGCCTCAAGCGGCTGCTCGACCTGGGCGCACCCGAGATCATCGTCAACAACGAGAAGCGCATGCTGCAGGAGGCTGTTGACGCACTGTTCGACAACGGTCGCCGTGGCCGTCCCGTCACCGGGCCGGGCAACCGCCCGCTGAAGTCGCTCTCGGACATGCTGAAGGGCAAGCAGGGCCGGTTCCGCCAGAACCTGCTGGGCAAGCGCGTCGACTACTCCGGCCGCTCGGTCATCGTGGTTGGCCCCACCCTGAAGCTGCACCAGTGCGGCCTGCCAAAGCTGATGGCCCTCGAGCTGTTCAAGCCCTTCGTGATGAAGGCGCTGGTCGACCGTGAGCTGGCCCAGAACATCAAGTCGGCCAAGCGCATGGTTGAGCGCCGCCGGTCCGCCGTCTACGACGTGCTCGAGGACGTCATTCGGGAACACCCGGTGATGTTGAACCGTGCACCAACGCTGCACCGCCTCGGCATCCAGGCCTTCGAGCCCGTGCTGGTCGAGGGCAAGGCCATCCAGATCCATCCGCTGGTATGCACCGCGTTCAACGCCGACTTCGACGGCGACCAGATGGCGGTCCACCTGCCGCTGAGCGCCGAGGCGCAGGCCGAGGCCCGCGTGCTGATGCTGTCGGCGCACAACCTGCTGTCGCCTGCGCACGGGCGACCGATGGTGACGCCCACCAAGGAAATGCTGATCGGCGCCTACTACCTCACCGAGCCCGAAGAAGGGGCCATCGGCGAGGGTCGCACCTACCGTCACCTTGAGCAGGTGGAGCGCGACATCGAAGCCGGCCTGCTGGAGGCTCACGCCGCAATCACCCTGCGGCCGGGCCCCGACGGCTCCGACCGCCTGGAGACCACCGCCGGTCGGGTGCTGTTCAACACGGTGCTGCCGGACGACTTCCCGTATTGGAACAAGTCGATCCGCAAGGGCGAGATGTCCGATCTGGTCGACCAGTTGGTGATCTTCTACCCGAACGCCACCGTGGCGCACAGCCTGGACCTCTTGAAGGAACTCACGCTGAAGTGGTCCACCAAGTCGGGCCTGACCATGGCGATCTCCGACGTGAAGACCCCGGAGTCGAAGAAGTCGATCCTCGACCGGTTCGAGGACGAGACCGAAAAGGTTGAGCGGAACTTCCGCCGAGGTGTCATCACCGACGGCGAGCGCATCCAGAAGGCGGTCGAGATCTGGTCGGAGGCCACCACAGAGGTGACCGAGGCCGTCGCCGACGCGATGGGCAACGAGAAGTTCAACTCGTTGAACATGATGGTTGGCTCGGGTGCCCGAGGAAACATGATGCAGGTGCGTCAGATCGCCGGTATGCGCGGCCTGGTGGCAAACCCCCGTGGCGACATGATTCCTCGTCCCATCAAGTCCAACTTCCGTGAGGGGCTGGACGTGTTGGAGTACTTCATCGCCACGCCGGGCGCACGTAAGGGCCTAGTGGACACCGCGCTGCGCACCGCCGACTCGGGCTACCTCACCCGTCGTTTGGTCGACGTGGCACAGGAACTCATCATCAACGAGGAAGACCCGTTTGCCACGGGTGCCCCGGTGCGGGGCATCTGGATCAATGGTGTGCACCCCGATGGGTTCGCCGACGCCGACGGGAATTACGTGGGCACCCAGCGCACATCTCCCAGCGATCGCGCGGTGAAGAGCTACATGGACACGCGCCTGTTCAGCCGAACGCTGGCCGACGACGTCACCCTCAGTGACGGCAGGCTGGTTGAGAAGGGCACCGAGCCGGCTCTTTTACACATCTGGCGCTGCC
>ERZ1026810.649-NODE-649-length-17411-cov-3.893543_pt1 | contig 17411 bp, 16 predicted proteins | sample MGYA00520872_ERZ1026810 | MGnify/ENA primary metagenome ERZ1026810 (study PRJEB33270, sample SAMEA104284477) | anaerobic digester metagenome | biome: Anaerobic digester microbiome; feature: mesophilic sludge digester; material: Anaerobic digester biomass | place... | reverse complement strand
GTACGCTGTGTGGGTGTAAGTGTAAGGTGTGTCGGAGTGTTCTACGGCTAGAGATTGTCGTCGCGTAATGCGGTTGGAAATACCAGCTTGTTTGATGTGTTTTTTTTTTTCAAGCAGAAGACGGCATACGAGATGCTCAGGAGTCTCGTGGGCTCGGAGATGTGTATAAGAGACAGGATGTTCGTCACGATCCACAGCGGCGTCGACCTGGCTCCCTTCGCGGCGGCGAAGGCCGCCAGGGACGAGGCGCGCCGGAGCCTCGGCATCCCGGAAGGGTCTTTCGCCGTGGGCACCGTGGGGCGGCTCACCGCCATCAAGGGCCCCGGGGTCCTGATGGCCGCGGCGCGGCAGGTGATAGACCGCTGTCCGCAGTGCGTGTTCGTCTTCCTGGGGGCGGGCGAGATGCTCGAGCCGCTGCGGGCGCAGGCTGCGGCGCTGGGGATCGGCTCCCACATCCGCTTTCCCGGGTGGCGCCCCGACGCGGCCCGCATGACGAGCGCCTTCGACTGCTTCGCCTTTCCGTCCATCAACGAGGGGATGGGCAAGGCCCTCGTGGAGGCCATGGCCCTGGAGAAACCCGTCGTCGCAAGCCGCGTGGGCGGCCTGATCGACCTCGTCGACGACGGGGTGAGCGGGTTCCTCGTTCCGCCCGCCGACCCGCAGGCGCTGGCCGACCGGATCCTCTTCCTGCTGGAAAACCCGCAGGCGGCCCGCCGCATGGCCGCAAGGGCCGCCGCGACGGCCGGCGACTACGGGGCCGCGGCCATGGTCCGGAAAATCGAGGCCCTCTACGCCGAATTCGCCCCGCACCCGGCAGACCGCAAGGTTCCCGAGCGCTGCCTCGCCGACCGCTGATCCCCCCCGATGCCCCCGTTTCCCGCCGGGGGATCCCCGTATTTTTTTCTACTTAACGTGCCAATCTGGCAAGGGTTTTGCTCATTCAGGGGCGAAGGAGAAAATTCCTCTTCGGGGGGAGCGTCCCATGGGCCTGAAGAAAGGACCCGTCCTGCTGATGTTCGCAATCCTCCTGCCGGCGATTTTCGCGGCATGCCCCGTCGCGGCGGCCGACGCCCGGACGGAGGCCGTGCCGGTCGAACGATCCGAGGGACTGCCGGCGCGGGGGCTCATCGATCTGCGGTCGAACTTCAGCGACGGTGCGTACGACGTGGAGACCCTCGTCCGGATGGCGAAGGACAGGGGGTTCTCCGTCGTTATCATCAACGATCACGACCGGGCGGCCATGGAGTACGGCCTCGCCCCTCTTCGCAACGTCGTCAAGAAACGCGAGGAAAAGGGCTCCGTCAACCGCTGGGGCGCTTCGGCCTGGCTGCAGGCGATCCGGGAGGCGGAGAAGAAGCACCCCGACATGGTCGTCATCCCGGGCACCGAATCGGCGCCCTTCTACCACTGGACGGGCAGCCCGGTCAGGGGCGATCTCACTGCCTGGAACCACGAGCGGCGCATCCTGACGATCGGCCTGGACAGCGCCGAGGATTACCAGAGCCTTCCCGTGCTCCACAACGGGTTTACGACGCGCTGGATGGGCATGGCCCTTCCGGGCATCTTCGCGTTTCTGGCGGCCCTCGCGGCGGGGGCGGTGATGATCCGCTGGAAGGGCCTTTACCGCATCGCCGGCATCGGCGTGGTCGCGGTGAGCCTTGTGTTCCTCGTCAACAGCGATCCCTTCCGCAGTTCTCCCTTTGACCCCTACAGCGGGGACCAGGGGATCGCCCCCTGGCAGCTGCTGATCGACGACGTGCACGGCAAGGGCGGTCTCACCTTCTGGAATCACGTGGAGACGCAGTCGGGCGTGCGGGACATGGGGCCCGTCAAGGTCCACACGGCCCCCCACCCCGAGGTCCTGGACGAGTCGACGCGCTACACGGGCTTTGCCGTCCTGTACGGAGACACCGTGACGGTCTCCGAGCCCGGCGGACTGTGGGACCGGGTGCTGTCGGACTACTGCCGGGGGTACCGCGAGCATCCCGCCTGGGGCATCGCCACGGCGCACTACCACCGGGAGGGCGAGGCCGGCGAGCAGCTCGGGAATTTCCAGACAGGCTTCTTTGTCGAGAAGCTCTCCCGCAGGGACGTCCGGGAGGCCCTGCGGACGGGCAAGACCTACGCCTACCGGGGTTCGTTTCCGAAATACGCCCGCCTCGACGAGTTCTCCGTCTCCCCGGCGGACGGCGGCAAGCGGGCCATCTCGGGAGAGCAGATCGTCCTGAAGGGAAACCCCGTCATCCGGATCCGGGTCTCCGGGGACGCCGAATCCCCGGCTTCCGTCAGCGTCCGGCTGATCCGCTCGGGCGAGCTCGTGAGGGTCTTCGAGGGGCCGCTGCCCCTGGAGGTCAGCTACGAGGACGAGTATTTCAGGCCCGGCGAGCGCGCCTACTACCGGATGGACATGCAGGGGCACGGGACCCTGGTGTCGAATCCCATTTTTGTCGACTACCGCATGAATCTCGAGGTGAAACAGGCCACGGGAGGATGAGCCATCCGGCCAGAGGGGCGTTGCGATGATCGTTTCCGTACACCAGCCGCAGTACCTTCCCTGGCTGGGCTATTTCGACAAGATCGACCGGGCGGACGTCTTCATCCTGCTCGACACGGTGCAGTACAAGAAGAACGAGTGGCAGAACCGCAACCGGATCAAGACGGCCCAGGGCGCGCAGTGGTTGACGGTGCCCGTCACATACCGCTTCCCGCAGCTCATCTGCGAGGTGGGGGTCAACGGCTGCGAGCGCTGGCAGCACCGGCAGCGGCAGGCCCTGGTGACGAATTACCGCAGGGCGCCCCACTGGGAGAGCCTTGAGGGTTTCTTCGGGGACCTCTTCTCGAGGGGCTGGGAGTCGGTCGCCGCGCTCAACATCCACGTCGTCAAGCGCCTGGCCGCCATCCTCGGGATCACGACCCCGATCCACGTGGCCTCCGGGCTGGGGCCTCTCCCCGAGGAGCCCGACGAGCGCCTCATCGCGCTGACGAAGCGCTTCGGCGCGAGGACCTACCTGGCCGGAAGCGGGGGTCGCGATTACATGGACCTGTCGAAGTACGAGCGGGCGGGTATCGAGGTAGTTTTCCAGGACTACCGGCATCCCCGGTATGACCAGCTCTTCGGAGAGTTCGAATCCCACCTGTCCGTCATCGACCTGATCTACAACCACGGGGAGGCGAGCCTCCCCATCCTGAGGGGACTGTCGTGAAGATACTGGCCATCGGCGCCCATCCCGACGACATCGAGGTCGGCTGCGCCGGCAATCTGCTGAAGTACGCCCAGGCGGGCTGCCGCCATGAGATCTACCTGCTCGTCATGTCGGGCGGGGCACGGGGCGGCCAGGAGGAGGTGCGGCGGCAGGAACAGGAGCGCTCGGCGGCGCTGCTGGGAGCGAAGGACCTGATCTGGGGGGGCTACGACGACACGGAACTCACCCCGCACATGAACCGGATGGTGAGCGACATCGAGGTGCTGATCCGCAAGATCCGCCCCGACTTCATCTTCGTCAACTGCGGAAACGACACCCACCAGGATCACCGTTCGCTCAGCAAGGCCGCCGTCTCGGCCACGCGCTACGTGAAGAACGTCCTGTTCTACGAGGTTCCCACGACGGTGAACTTCAGCCCCCTGGTCTTCGTCGACATCAAGGAGACCCTCCCGAAGAAGATCGACGCCCTGCTGGCTCACCGGTCGCAGGTGATGAAGACCAACATCGAGGGCCTGACGATCGTGGACGTGGCGACCTCGACGGCCGTCTTCCGGGGCATCCAGGGGCGGGTGCAGTATGCCGAGGGGTTTGTCCCTCTCCGTTTGTTTGTCAATATGTAGATTGTCCGGACATGGCCGGATGTTCGGCCTCGGTTCGCGAAAGGGAAGTCAGGAAGTGAAGAAGAGCGGAAGAGCAGAACAGATGAAGACGAACCAGAGCACGGGCGCATTTCATTTTCCGCTCTTCCTCGCTTCCGCTCTTCCGAGGCTCGCGGAATTGAAGCGCCGGGCCGCTCGCGGGTCGGTGCAGCCGGCATGCCCCCCGCCCGGGGAGGCCGCATGATCCCCCACTCCAGGCCCCTCATCGACGGCGAAGACGCCCGCGAGGTGCAGCGTGTGCTGCTCTCGGGGCAGCTCGCCCAGGACGGGGAGGTGGCCCGGTTCGAGAGCCGCATGGCCTCCTTTGTCGGCGTCCGGGGGGCTGCGGCGGTGAGCTCCGGCTCCGCGGCGCTGCACCTGGCGCTCCTGTCCCTCAAGGCGGGCCCCGGGGACGAGGTCATCGTGCCGAGCTACACCTGCGCGGCCGTGCTGAATGCCGTGCTGCACACGGGGGCGGCCCCCGTGGTGGCCGACATCGAACCCGCGACGTTCAACCTCTCGGCCGACGACGCGGCGCGGAGGATCACCCCGAGAACGCGCGCCGTCATCGTCCCCCACATGTTCGGGGTCCCCGCCGACCTCGACGCTCTGGGGGCGCTGGGTGTTCCGCTCTTGGAGGACCTGGCCATGTCGCTGGGGAGCCGCCGGAGGGGGAAACGCGCGGGGAGCTTCGGGTCGCTTGCCGTCTGTTCCTTCTACGCGACGAAGATGATGGCCACGGGCGAGGGGGGGATGGTGCTGTCCGGCGACGAGGCGCTGCTGGCGGAGGTCCGCGATCTGCGCGCCATGGACGAAAAGGAGGAGTTCCGGGTCCGCTTCAACTGCAAGATGACGGACCTGCAGGCGGCCCTCGGCCTGAGCCAGCTGCGAAAGCTCGCGGGATTCGTCGCCCGGCGAAGGGAGATCGCCGATCTCTACGGCGACACGCTGCGCAGGCTGGGGCTTCCCGCTCCCCACGAGCCGGCCGAGTGCGAACCCGCCTGGTACCGCTACGTGCTGATGCTCGACGGCGACGCGGACCCCTTTATCGACGAGATGAAACGCCGCGGTGTGGAGTGCCGCAGGCCCGTCTACAAACCCCTGCACCGCTACCTGCGGCTGCCGGGGTACGAGACCTCCGAGCGGGCCTGGCGCCGGGCCGTGTCGATTCCGCTGTACCCGGCGCTCACCGGCGCCGAGATCGAAACCATTCTGAAGGCGCTGCGGCTGGCGCTGCCGAAACACTGCACGGGCCGCGGGCATGAAGCAGGGACCCTGGGGCAGGCGAGCCGGGCATGTTGAGCGCTCCGTTCAGGCAGAACCTCCCGCGGCGGATCTTCTGGTCCGTGGCGACGGCCGTCTCGTGCCTGCTCATCATCCCGCATTTCAGCGGGTACTTCTTCGAGATCGGCAAACGCTGGCTCTACATCCTGCTGCTGTCGTGCAGCCTCGCGGGGACACTCACCCCGTTCATCATGTGGGTCGCCACGCGGCTCGACATCGTGGATGTCCCGGGGGGGCGGAAGATTCACAGGCGCAGCACGCCGCTGCTGGGCGGGCTGGCGATCATCCTGGCCTTCAACGCCTCACTGTTCGCCAACATGATCCTCGATCACCAGATGCTCGTCGTGCTTGCGGGGGGCATCGTCGTGGCGATCGTCAGCGTCATCGACGACTGGCGAGACATCCCGGCGCGCTGGAAGCTCCTCGTCCAGCTCCTGGTCGTGGCGGTCATGATCCGGGAGGGGATCCTCCTCGACCTCTTCCCCAACGAGACGGCCTGGGGGTTTGCCCTGGACTCGCTCCTGACGGTGTTGTGGGTCGTGGGGATCACGAACTCCATGAACTTCATCGACGGGATGGACGGCCTGGCGGCCGGGGTGGCCGCCATCATCTCCCTGTTTCTCGGGATCGTGGCCTACCAGACGGAGCAGCCCACCATGGGGTGGATCGCCATCGCCATGCTCGGAAGCTGCATGGGCTTTCTTCCCTACAACTTCAACATGAAGCGCGATGCGGGCATCTTCCTGGGCGACACGGGGAGCACCTTCGTCGGATTCGTCCTGGCGGCGATCGCCGTCAAGGGGGAGTGGGCCGTCACGGACAACGAGATCGTATCCTTCTCGGCGCCCGTGCTCATCTTCTGGGTCCTCATTTTCGACATGACCTACATCACCGTCGAGCGGATCATGACCGGCAAGGTCCGCAGCTTCCGCGAATGGATCGACTACGTCGGCAAGGACCACCTGCACCACCGGCTCTACGAACTGCTCAAGGACAAGCGCAAGGTCGTCTTCTTTATCTACATCCTGTCCGCCACCCTGGGGATCAGCGCCATCGCCCTGCGCAACGCCCGAACGATCGACAGCATCCTGCTGGTGGGCCAGGCCTTCCTGATCACCGGGATCATCTCGATCATCGAGTACTCGGGCAGGCGGCATCATTAGCGATTCCCCGCCGGCAGTTCCCTCTTGAATCTTTTCCCGCCCTGTGGTTTATAGGCTCCGGCGCCGGGTGGAACGCCTTCGGCGCGTTCCGATCGGAACGGGATGCCGGCGTGCGCCCCCCGACAGGAAAGGATGCCGGATCATGCTGCGCGTCATCTGCTGTTATTGCGGGAAGGAAATCCGGACAAAGCCCTCAGAGCTCGACGGCGTGTCGCACGGCGTCTGCGAGGCCTGCCTGCCGCTCATGGTCCGGGAGCTCGGACAGCCCATGCAGGACTACCTCGACGAGATGGAAGCCCCCGTGCTCGTCGTGCAGGACAACGCCCGGGTGATCTCCGCGAACGCGGCCGCCCGGAAGCTGATGAGCAGGGAAGAGGTCGAGATCTGCGGCGACCTGGCCGGGGAGGTCATCGGCTGCCGGCATTCGAGGGAGCCCGGGGGCTGCGGCAGCACGAAGCATTGCAGGAGCTGCGCAATCCGGCAGTGCGTGACGCACACCCTGGAGACGGGGGAGCCCTGCCGAAAGACGGCCTACGCGGACATCGGCATCTTCAACGGGGACAGGCGGGTCCGCTTCCTGATCGAGACGGAGAAGGTGAATGCCTTCGTGCGCCTGACGATCCACGACGTGCGGGAGGCAGACGGACAGGGTCCGGGGTAAAAGGTTCAGGGGCCAGGCAAACACAAACCGACAAAAAAGGATCGGAGACATGATCGTCCCGATCCTTTTTTGCGTCCTGATCGTTTTCTGAGCCCTGTACCCGAACCCCGGGCCCCTATTTCTCCGTCACGATCTTCGAGAAGTCCGCCACCCTGTGGAAGAGCTTCGCCACGGCCTCGAGCAGCGAGAGGCGGTTGAACTTCACCTTCTCGTCCCTGGCCATGACGAGGACGGCCTCGAAGAAGGCATCCACGGGCTTTCGCAGGCGGACCATCTCGAGCAGGGCCTCCCTGTAGTTGCCCGCCTCGATGAGGGCCTCGGCCTTCTTCCGGATTTCGATGTAGGCGTTGTGGAGGGCTCCCTCGGCCTCGTGTTCGAAGAGCACGGGGTCGACGCAGCCGTCCCGGAAGTCCTTGAGGATGTTGCTCACCCGCTTGAAGGCCACGGCCAGGGGCTCGAAGTCGGGGTCGCCCTTGGTGGCCTCGACGGCCTCGATCTTCCGGATCGCCTGGACGAGGCTCGTCAGGCCCGTGGCCAGCACGGCCTCGACCACGTCGTAGGGGCGCCCCTGGGAGACGAGCTGGTTGGAGAAGCGGCCCTTGAAGAATTCCAGGACATCGCGCCGGATGTCCTCGGGGCTGCGTCTGAACTTCTTCGAAAGGATGGCGATGCTGCGGTCCACGAGTTCGGGAAGCTCGAGGGGGTAGCCCTTGTCGAGGATGATGTTGATGATGCCCAGGGCCTGGCGGCGCAGGGCGTAGGGGTCGGCCGTCCCCGTGGGGATCACGTTGATCCCGAAGAAGCCCACGACGGTGTCCGTCTTGTCGGCGATGCTCACGATGGCGCCTTCCTCGGTTTCCGGCAGGTCACCGCCGCCCGAGGTGGGCAGGTAGTGCTCGTAGACGGCACGGGCCACGGTGGGGGATTCCCCCTGGATGAGGGCGTACTCGCGCCCCATGATGCCCTGCAGCTCGGGGAACTCGTAGACCATCTTCGTCTCCAGGTCGGCCTTGGCCAGCAGGGCCGTGCGGTCCACCGTGTCCTTCAGGGCCGGGTTGACCCGGTCGGCGATCCAGGCCGCCAGCTCGCGGAACTGCATGACCTTGTCGTAGGAGGTTCCGAGGGCCGAGTGGAAGACGACCTTCTTCAGCTCCTCGAAGTGGGTCATGAGGGGGATCTTCTGGTCCTCCTCGAAGAAGAATTCCGCGTCGGCCAGGCGCGCCCGGATGACCTTCTCGTTGCCGCGGGCCACGACGGCGGGGTCCTTCGCCACGGTGTTGTTGATCGTCACGAAGTGGGGCATGAGGCGGCCCGACGCGTCGACGACGGGGAAGTACTTCTGGTGCGAGATCATCGTCGTGGTGAGGACGTCCTTCGGGAGCTTCAGGTAGTCCTTCTCGAAGTTGCCCAGCACCGCCGAGGGGTACTCGACGAGGAAGGAGACCTCGCCGATGAGCTCCTCGTTTTCGAGAATCTTTCCTCCCACGGCCGCCGCGGCCTTCCGGGCCTCCTCGAGCAGGATGCGCCGGCGCTCCTCGGGGTCGACCAGCACGAAGCGCCTGCGCGTCTTGACGAGGTAGTCCCTGTACCCCTTCACCCTGAAGGGTCTCGGGCTCATGAAGCGGTGCCCGCGGGAGGCGTCGCCGCTTGCGATGTTCTCGATCCTGAAGGGGATGACCTCGCCCCCGAAGAGGGCCACGATCCAGTGGATGGGCCGGGCGAAGCGGATCTCGAGGTTCATCCAGCGCATGGATTTCTTGAAGGGGATCGAGAGGATGAACTTCGGCAGGAGCGTCGGCAGCAGGGTTGCCGTCTTCTCGCCCTCGAGTTTCTTGCGCGCGCCGATGTATTCGCCCTTGTCGGTTGCGATGATCTCCACCTCGGAGATGTCGATGCCCTGTCCCTTCGCAAAGCCCAGGGCGGCCTTCGTGGGGTTGCCCTGCCCGTCGTAGGCGACCTTCCGGGCGGGCCCGAGCTTCTCGATGAGCTGGTCTTCCTGGCGCTCCTCCACGCGGGCGACACAGAGGGCGAGGCGCCGGGGGGTGGCCACGGCCTTCACCGTTCCGTGCCCGATGCGGCTCGCGGCGAGCTCTTTCCGGATCATCTCCTCCATGTCCGCGATCGCCTTCGGCAGAAAGGCCGCGGGGATCTCCTCCGTCCCGATCTCGAGAAACAGTTCCTTCGCCATTGAAAATCTCCGATTTTCAGGCACCGGGCGCCAGGCATCCGGCGTCGGGATAGAAGGAAAAATGCATTTTCCCTCATGGCCTGAAGCCTGAAGCCTGTAGCCTGTAGCCTATTTCTTCCTTTGTCCTTTTCCTGACGCCTGGTGCCTCACGCCTGATGCCTATTTTCTGAATTTTCCCATCAGCGGAAAGCCCATCCGCTCTCGCTGCTTGAGGTAGCCTTCGGCGCTCAGGCGCGCGAGGTTGCGAACGCGTCCAATGTAGGTGGTCCGCTCGGCGACGCTGATGGCCCCCCGGGCGTCGAGCAGGTTGAACGTGTGGGAGCACTTCAGGCAGCAGTCGTAGGTGGGGAGCACCCGTTCCCGCTCGGCCATCCGCACGCCCTCGGCCTCGTACATGTCGAAGACCCTGCGGAGCATCTCGACGTCGGCTTCCTCGAAGTTGTAGTGCGACCACTCCACCTCGCCCTGGTGGTGGATGTCGCCGTACTTGACCCCGTGGGCCCACTCGAGTTCGTAGACGTTGTCGATGCCCTGGAGGTACATGGCGATGCGCTCGATGCCGTAGGTGATCTCGGCGCAGACGGGGTTGAGATCGATGCCGCCCACCTGCTGGAAGTAGGTGAACTGGGTGATCTCCATCCCGTCGAGCCACACCTCCCAGCCCAGTCCCCAGGCGCCCACCGTGGGGGATTCCCAGTCGTCCTCGACGAAGCGGATGTCGTGCTCCAGGGGGTTGATGCCGAAGCTCCTGAGCGAGTTCAGGTAGAGCTCCTGGATGTCCAGGGGAGAGGGCTTCATGATGACCTGGTACTGGTAGTAGTGCTGGAGCCGGTTGGGGTTTTCGCCGTAGCGGCCGTCGGTGGGCCGCCGCGAGGGCTCCACGTAGGCCACGTTCCAGGGCTCGGGGCCCAGGGAGCGCAGAAACGTCGCCGGGTTGAACGTGCCGGCGCCGACCTCGAGGTCATAGGGCTGCTGGAGGATGCAGCCCTGGCCCGCCCAGTACTTGTCGAGGGAAAGAACCAGTTCCTGAAAGGTCACGTCCGTTACCTCCCGTCACGCGGCCCCGGAGGCCGTCGGGTATGATAAAAAAATCCTTTGAATACGGGGATGTCCGTGTCAGCCGCGACAACTAGCATTTAGAGGGGGGCCTGTCAATGAAAAAGAGAGGGTGAGAGGGTCAGAGGGTGAGAGGTCTGGAAGTGCCGAGCCTGATTCCAGTGCTCCGCTTCTCCAATCTTCTCACGTTCTCATCCTCTTAACCTCTTCTTCACGGCGTGTACCGCTTCCGGATCTCCGCGAGGACGCTTACGGACCTGAGCTCGCGGCCCGTGAGGTGGCGGATGAAGCAGCCGAGGATCTCCCGGCCCTCCCGGGCCATGGGGCCCGAGAGCCCCACGCGGGGCATCCTCTCAAAGTCGATATCCCGGCCCATCAGGAGCGTCCGCAGGGTGCCTGCCGAGACGGGGATGAAGTCGGGGCCGTTCACGGTGCACCGGGCGCAGCGGATGCCCCCCTCCCGGCAGTCGAACCGCGGCGCCTCGATGCCTTCCAGGAGGGTTCCGCAGGTGACGCAGCGGTCCAGCACGGGCTCGAATCCGGCCGCCTTCAGCAGGCGCAGCTCGAAAAAGCGCTCCGACGCCTCGGTCATCCGGCCGGTGTCGATGAAGTCGAGAAAATCGGCGAGCAGGTCGAAGAGCGGCAGGTTCTTTTTCCCCTCCACGGAGAAGTGCTCGGCCAGCTCCGAGACGCAGGCCGCGACGAGAGTCCGGTCGAGGTCCTCGCGGATCCCGGCGAAGTGGCGGATCACGTCGGAGCCCTCGATGAGCGCAAGCCCCCCGCGCCCCCTTCGCGAAAACAGAAGGGTGGTGAGCGAGAACGGCTCCAGGGCGTTGGCGAAGCGCCTCCTGCTGCGCCGAGCCCCCTTGGCGATGCCCTTGAGCTTGCCGAACTCGTCGGTGAGAAAGGTAAGGATGCGGTCCGACTCGCCGTAGTCGAGCGAGCGGAGGACGATCGCCCGCACCTTGTGACTGGATCTGGATGTCATGGAAGGTGACTACAGCTCGCTATACTTGATTTCCCCGCCGACGATGGTAAGCACGGCCTTCACCGGGAGCTTCCAGCCGTTGAAGGGGGAGTTGCGGCTCTTCGAGCGGAACGCCCGCACATCGACCGTCCAGGTCTTCTTCGGGTCGATGACGGTCACGTCGGCATCGGCCCCCTTTTTCAGAGTCCCCTTCGGGATCCGCAGCACGCGGGCGGCATTCACCGTCATCCGGGCGATGAGCTCCGAGGGCGTCAGCACGCCCTCCTCGACAAGCTTCCAGGAGAGCCCCAGCGAGGTCTCGAGCCCGACCATGCCGCTGGCGGCGTACTCGAACTCCACCTCCTTCTCGATGGCGGAGTGGGGGGCGTGGTCGCTGGCGATGACCTCGATCGTGCCGTCGCGCAGGCCCGCGCGCACGGCGGCCACGTCCTCGGCGCTGCGCAGGGGCGGGTTGACCTTGCAGGAGGTGTCGAAGCCCTTCAGGGCCTCGTCGGTGAGCAGCAGGTACTGGGGGGCCGTCTCGGCCGTCACCCGCACGCCGCGTTCCCGGGCCTGCCGGAGGATGCGCACGGCCCCGGCGGAGCTGACGTGGCAGATGTGGACGGAGGTGCCCACGTACTCGGCGATCAGGATGTCCCGCATGACCATGATGTCCTCGGAGATGGTGGGGATCCCCGGCATGCCGAGTTCCGTCGAGACAAGCCCCTCGTTCATGAGGCCCCCCTTCGAGAGCTGCCAGTCCTCGCAGTGGGAGACGACGGGCAGGTCCAGGGAGTGGGCGTACTCGAGGGCCCGCTTCATGAGCCCCGCGTGCATGACGGGCCTGCCGTCGTCGGAGAAGCCCGCGGCGCCCGCTTCCTTCAGGTCGCCGAACTCGGTGAGCGCCTTTCCCTCGGAGCCGCGGCTCACGGCGGCGATCGGGTAGACGGTCGCGAGGCCCGCCTTTTGGGCCTGCCGTAGGATGAACTCCGTCACCGAGCGGTTGTCGTTGACGGGATTCGTGTTGGGCATGCAGGCAATCGAGGTGAAGCCGCCCGCCACGGCCGCCTCGCATCCCGATTCGACGGTTTCCTTGTACTCGTAGCCCGGCTCGCGCAGGTGGGTGTGAATGTCGATGAGCCCCGGGACGACGAGCTTCCCCCGGACGTCGATCACCGTCAGCCCCGGATCCTTCTTTCTGCCCTTTGCGTCCTCGACGAGGTTGCGCCCCGTTGCGGCGATTCGATTCCCCTCGATGAGCACGTCCATCACGTCGTCGATCTTCTGGGAGGGGTCGATGACCCGTCCTCCCCTGAGCAGCGTGGTCATGATTTGCCTCCCGAGAGCAGATAGAGAAGGGCCATCCGCACGGCCACCCCGTTGGTGACCTGTTCGAGGATGACCGAGTAGGGGCCGTCGGCGACCTCCGGGGAGATCTCGACCCCCCGGTTCATGGGGCCCGGGTGCATGATCAGGACGTCGTCCTTTGCCGCGCCGATGTTCTTCCGGTTCAGGCAGTAGTACCTCGCGTACTCCCTCAGCGTGGGGAAAAGGTTCGTGTCCTGCCGCTCGAGCTGGACGCGCAGCATCATGATGATGTCGGCGTTTCGGATCGCGTCCTCGAGCTTGTAGTGGACCTCGACGCCGAGGCGCTCGATGAAGCGGGGCATCATGGTGATGGGGCCGCCAACGCTCACCGTCGCTCCCATCTTCGTGAGGCCGTAGATGTTGGAGCGGGCCACCCGGCTGTGGGCGATGTCACCCACGATGGCCACCCTGAGGCCCGCGAGGCGCTTCTTCTTCTCGCGCATGGTCATCATGTCCAGCAGGGCCTGCGTGGGGTGCTCGTGGGCGCCGTCGCCCGCGTTGATCACGGACTGCCGCACCGCCCGGGAGAGCATGTGGGGCGATCCCGCGGCGCTGTGACGCAGGACGATGATGTCCGGGTTCATGGCCTCGAGGTTGCGCGCCGTGTCGATGAAGGTCTCCCCCTTGACGACGCTGCTCGTCGAGGTGGCGATGTTGATCGTGTCGGCGCTCAGGCGCTTGGCGGCGATCTCGAAGGAGGTCCTTGTGCGCGTGCTGGGTTCGTAGAAGAGGTTGACGACGGTCACGCCGCGCAGCGTGGGCACCTTCTTGATCTCCCGCGTGGAGACGTCGATGAAGGAGTCCGCCGTGTCGAGGACGAGGTTGATTTCCTCGACGCTCAGATCCTGGATGCCCAGGAGGTCTTTTCTGGCCAGTTTCATGTCAAACCCCGGTGGATGGAAGTCAATCGGTTGCAGGGCGGGCGCCCCGCCGGCCTCCCTGCGCCCCCGGCCCCCGGATCCCGTGCCCTCCGGCGCGCTTCCTAGAACGCCTCTTCAATGGTGACGGAGTCGGAGGTCTTGCGCTTCGAGATCCGGACGAGCACCGCCTCCGAGTGGGACGAGGGAAGGTTCTTCCCGACGAAGTCCGCCCGGATCGGCAGCTCCCGGTGGCCGCGGTCGATGAGCACGGCAAGCTGGATCTGCTTGGGCCGGCCGAAGTCCATCAGCGCGTCCATGGCCGCACGGATCGTCCGGCCCGTGAAGAGCACGTCGTCGACGAGGACGACCTTCTTGCCGTCCAGCGAGAAGGGGATGTCCGTCTTGCCGAGCTGGCGCGCCCTGCCGGATTTCATGATGTCGTCCCGGTACAGCGTGATGTCGAGCTTGCCCGCGGGGACGGGAACCCCTTCGATCCGGGAGATCTTCTTCCCGAGACGCTCGGCCAGCAGGATCCCACCCTTCTGGATTCCCACCAGGACAAGGTCTTCGACCCCCTTGTTCCTCTCGAGGATCTGGTAGGCGACCCTCGTCAGGGAGCGCTCGATCCCTTCGGAATCCATGACGACCTTGCGTTTTTTCATGTCCTTCCTTTCTCCGGTTCCCGCCCGGTGCCTTCCCGGCGCGCAAAAAAACCTTCCCGTCATCCGGGAAGGTCTTCCGTGTTCGGTCCGCCACAAACAATGTTGACAGTCATGGGAGCGACCTTTTTCAATCTCACCGGATTGCTCTTAAAAGGGCGTGGGACGTTTATAGCAGAGGCAGGAGCCGGAGTCAAGAAATCCATGAAGACCGCCGCCGGAAACGAGCCGGGCCCATGAAGCAGGGCGCCCGTCCTCGCGGCCGGTATCTCCCCGGCTGTTCCTCCCGGAACCCGAAATCCGAATCCCCCTCTGTCCCCCGGCCCCCGTACCCTGACCCTGTTCTTCATTGGAAAAGAGGGTTGACATCGGGGGCCATATCCTTTACATAGGCACCGTATGCGAAAACGGTTGCACGCGTCGCCGCAGCCTGCTGCGGGTCAGCGGGCATAAGAACAGGAAAAGGCATTCCTTACGCTTCCAAATTCCCGGCGCCTCGGTGCGGGGAATTCTAAACCAGGGTCGCTTCCCGAAGACGATGGCGCCGGAACCTCCGCCCATCGTCTCATCGTATTTGGGCGGCGGCCCGACCGGACCCGGAGGTCGTCATGGGCACTCTCTTCGCGGTATCCGCCGTAGACTTCGGGGGGGAATTTCGGGGAAATCTCCTCCAGATGGTCGTCGATGCGGGGCCGATGGTGCAGTTCGTCCTGCTTGCGCTTCTGATCTTCTCCATTGTTTCCTGGGCCGTCATCCTGATGAAGTACCGCCTTGTGACGAAGACGGAGAAGGAGAACAACCTCTTTCTCGACGCCTACATGAACTCGAGCAAGCTCTCCGACGTTCTGCCCGAGTCGAAGCGGTATCCCAACTCCACCATTGCAGAGGTCTTCCGGGCCGGCTACCTCGAGCTGGGGAAGATCAGCCGCGCCCCTAAGGGGGCGTCGGGGGATCTCCTGGACGCGTCGGGCATCGAGATGCGGGGGCTCGACAACGTCGAGCGCGCCCTTCACCGCGCCTGCGGCACGGAGACCTCCAAGCTCGAGAGCCTGCTCGGGTTTCTGGCGACAACCGGCAGCGCCTGCCCCTTTATCGGCCTGTTCGGCACCGTGTGGGGCATCATGAACGCCTTTCGCGGGATCGGGGCGCGCGGGTCGGCCACCCTGGCCGTGGTGGCGCCCGGTATCTCCGAGGCCCTCATCGCCACGGCCTTCGGCCTTGCGGCGGCCATCCCGGCGGTGATATTTTATAATTACTACTTGAACCGAATCCGCTCCATCTCCCTGGAGATGGACAATTTCGCCTCCGAGTTCCTCAACATCGTCGAGAGGCACTACCTGCAGAGATAGGCCATGGCCCGGTTCAGACGAAGGAACGACAACGGCAACAGGCCGCTCGCCGAGATCAACGTGACGCCGCTCGTGGACGTGGTGCTCGTGCTCCTGATCATCTTCATGGTCACGGCGCCCATGCTGCAGATGGGGATCGACGTGAACCTGCCCCGGGTGAAGGCCAAGAGCATCAACGTCAGCGAAGAGAAACTCGTGCTCACGATCAACGGCAGGCAGGAGATCTTCATCAACGAGTTCAAGACGACGCTCCCTGACCTGGGCGCCAAGCTCGAGAGCATCTTCAAGTCGCGAACGGACCGTGAGCTCTTCATGCGCGCCGACAAAGAGGTTCCTTACGGGGTCGTGGTTCAGGTCATGTCCGAGGTCCGGAAAGCCGGAATCGACAAGCTGGGCATGATCACGGAACCGCCCAGGGATGCGAGATGACGGGCAATATCCTCAAATGGAGACCGGACGGCCTTTCAAGCCTGAACACGGCCGTCCTGCTGTCGCTGCTCATCCACGCCGTCGCCCTCGCCGTTCTGTTCTTTTCCCCCGCTTTTCCGTCGCGCACATGGACGTTCGGTCCCGCCTACTCCGTGGACCTGGTGAGCGCCCCGGCGGGCCCGGGCAGGAGTGCGACGGCGGCGCTGTCGCGCGAGGTCATGAGCGAGGCCCTCAGGGAAAGCGTGCGGGACAACGCGATCGTCCTCAAGAAGAGCATCGTCACGAAGACGCCGACGCCGCTGCTCAAGTCGGATGCGCCGACGAAGAAGCAGGACGCGGCCCGGCTCAACCAGGCCATCGAGGAGATGCGCAAAAAGGCCGAATCGGCCGATGCAGGCGGCCAGCCCTTTTCCGGGCAGGGCAATGCGGCCTCGCTGATGAGCCAGTACTACTCCCAGATCTGGTCCAGGGTGAGGCAGAACTGGGCCCTGCCGCAGAGCATCCTGGCGGACAGGAATCTCGAGGCCATCCTCGACGTGCGCGTGCTGCGCAGCGGCCAGGTGACGGAAATCCGCTTCGAGAAGCGCTCGGGGAACAGCTATTTCGACCAGTCGGCCTACCGGGCGATCCGGAAGGCCGACCCCTTCCCGCCGCTGCCGTCCTGGAGCCAGGACTCGAGCGGGGATCTGGGGATTCGGTTCCGCTCGGCGGATTATCGGCGGTAGGCTCCCGACCGGGGGCGCAGCCCTGCTTTGCGCTGCGATCGTCTACCGGCCTGGCGTTTGCGAAGTTAGGAAGGGCAGAAGTGAGGAAGAGCGGAAAAGATACGGAAATCTCCAATCCGCGCCGATCTTCCGCTCTTCGCGGCTTCCCGGCGGCCGTCGGTTCAGGGCGCCCTGCATCCGGGCAGGGATGAACAGCCCGGGAGGAGCGGCACTGAGGCGTCCGTGGCCGGCAAACCGGTGTTCCGGCCCTTCGCAATCAGAACCAACAACAGATTCGGGAGGGTTTGAAGGCACGATGAGAAAAAACCGCATCGTTCTTTTTTTTGTGTCTGCTCTGCTGCTCGCCGCCGCGCCGGCGGCCGGGGCCAAGGTCTACATCAACATCGACTCCCCCTCGGCGCAGAAGTTCCCCATCGCCGTGACGACCTTCAGGAACATGAACGACGCCGCCGGCCAGGAGAGCCTTTCCCCCTGGTTTGCCGACACGCTGGGCAAGACCCTCGAGATCACGGGGTTTTTCAACATCCTCGACCGCAAGGCCTTCCTCGTCGACCAGGCCAGGCTCGGGATTGCGACGGAACACATCCAGTTTCCGGCCTGGGCCGGCATCGGCGCCGAGTCGCTCGTGACGGGCGGGTTCGCCGTCAGCGGCCGCGACCTCACCCTGGAGTGCCGCCTCTTCGACGTCGTGCAGGGCAAACTCCTCGTCGGCAAGCGGTACACGGGAAGGATCGAGGAACGCAAGGAGATGGTGGTGCGGTTTGCCCAGGAGATCCTCATCGCGCTGACGGGCGAGAAGGGCCTCTTCGATACGAAGATCGCCTTCTCCGGCAAGAGGGGGGGCTCCTCCGAGATCTACAC
>ERZ1026810.648-NODE-648-length-17441-cov-12.168361_pt1 | contig 17441 bp, 14 predicted proteins | sample MGYA00520872_ERZ1026810 | MGnify/ENA primary metagenome ERZ1026810 (study PRJEB33270, sample SAMEA104284477) | anaerobic digester metagenome | biome: Anaerobic digester microbiome; feature: mesophilic sludge digester; material: Anaerobic digester biomass | place... | reverse complement strand
CAGCTATTGAAAGTGCCGTATCTCTTTTCATACCCCTGAAAATGAAGGAACAGACTATCTCCTTTTTTTCTCCAAAGCATACTTTTTTTTTAACAACTCGCTCTTTAGCTTGCCCTCCAACTCCTTCTCGGCAAGCAGTTGCTTTAATAACGAGTTCTCTTTCTCCAGCTCACGGATCCTCTTTAAATGCTTCGGGGTCATCCCATGCTGAAGACCGATCTCGCCCATCTCTTCAAACTTGCGCTTCCAGGAATAATACGTGGCAGGATACAAAGCATACTTCTCAAGAATGAATTTTACTCCTTGTTCACCGGCTTCTTTAATGATCCGAAGCTTCTCTTCCCGGGTGAATGTTCTCTTTTTCATCATCATAAAATTACAGATTTCTGTCTATAATCTCGTCCGATGAATTATGGGGCCATTACAACGGTCAATCACAGTAAATTGAAATGAATAACATTTATTGCTTACAGCTTATATAGTGAAAGAAGAATATGGGTCAGGTTTTCTTAATTTTTTTCCCTGTTGCACTGATGGTCAGGTTATCTTTAAACTCATATACCTGAGGTACCTTGAAGAGGGCCAGATGCTGTGAGCAATGCTGAATCAGCTTCTCCCTGGTCAGTGATTCAGCGTTTTCCTTGCGGACGGTCACAGTAGCTTTAAGCATCTCACCTTCTATATCATCTTCCACACCCTCAATGGTACAGTCTATTACTTCGGGCAGAGCCAGAATAACAGCTTCTATCTCCTTTGGACTGATTCGCTTGCCACGAACCTTGATAATCTCTTTTGATCTTGCCGTAAGGTAGATATAGCCATCCTCATCAACGGTGCCAAGGTCGCCGGTGTAAAGCCATCCGTTGCGGATGGCATTTTTTGTGCCCTCCTCATCGGCGAAATATCCCATCATTATATTATCACCACGGGCAATGACCTCACCGGTCTCACCGGGTCTGATCAGTTCGCCCTTTTCATTTACCACCTTCAGTTCCACTCCGGGAATCCCTCTTCCCATTGATCCCTTTCTTCTGTCATATACCTCCGGCGGCAGCCAGGAAAGCCTTGCCGTGGCTTCGGTCTGGCCATACATCACGATGAACCTGACCTCAGGGTGCGCCTGCCTGAACTCATCAATGAAGACAGGAGCCAACTTACCGCCGGCCTGGGTGACATATTTAAGATCCGGGAAGCTTGTCTGTTTAAAGGAATCTGATTTCCGTAAAAGAATCTGAAAATGACTTGGCACTCCCGCAAATCCCGTGCACTTGTAATCAATCAGGCTCTTAAGAACACCTCCCAGGAAGATAAAGGAGTTGTTGAACACAATTGATCCTCCGACCCTAAGATGGGTGTGAAGAAGGGATAACCCATAACAGTAGTAGAACGGGAGCACGACCAGCATCCTGTCGTCAGATGTCAGCTGAAGATACTCAACGATTGAAGATGTATTGGCAATCAGGTTCTTATGGGAGATCATCACCCCTTTTGGTTTACCCGTGGAGCCGGATGTGAAAATTATCTCGGCACATCTTTCCCTGTCAAATTCGCTGCCGGGTATCTCATCCGTATAATTCTCTTCTGAAGAAGGCAGGGTGTCAGGGTACCAGGCCTGGTCTGAATTCAGTTCAAGCCGCTTTTCAACCTCTCGTGTTAAAAAAATCAGTTTGGGCTCAGTAAGTTCATGAATATACCTGTAGTTTTCCTTTTCAATCCCCGGATCAAGCGGAATGCAGATATTTCCAGACTTGATGATAGCCAGATACATCTTAACAAAGAACAGGTTGTTGACCGACAACAGGATTATATGTTTGTCTGTGCCAACCATCTCGTTGATCCATTTTGCCAGATGGTTGTATGATATATACAAGTCTCTGTAACTTATCTCTTCCCTGCCGACCAGGAATGGTTTATCAAGACGGTAAGTATTCCCGAAGAAATAATCAATTGCATTCATGACTATAGTTTTATCCGCGATAATAATCCCTCACCGGAGGCATACGAAGGTATTCAGTCGTTTTCCGTTTACGTTCGAAATTGAAGAAGAGAGCTTCCACACGTTCAGTGGTTTCTCCCATAACAGCAGCTACCTCTTCGGCAGGATAGCCATTCTCAAAGCCGTACCAGAACCTGTCCATCAGATGGAAAGGTAACTGGTAAAAGAACTCTTCCTGGGTCTGTTCTGCAGAGTAGGTGTCAGTGGTAGGCGTGCGGTCAATAATGCCTTTGGGAACTCCAAGGAACTCAGCAAGCTGATAGACCTGTGTTTTGTACAGATTACCAATAGGCATCACATCGCCCGCGCCATCGCCATGCTTGACAAAGAACCCCTGTTCCTGCTCGTGCTTGTTGGGTGTTCCTACAACTGCATAATGGAGAGCTTCAGCATGATAGTAAAGCATTGACATGCGGGTCCGCTGCTTGAAGTTGGAGGCAGCAACTATCTGCAGATACTCATTTGCAGGGAGGATTTTGTCTTTTTCATTCCCGGCAGGGTCAATTACGGTAAGATAAAAGATGGGAGGGATGTTATTGAATAACCCGCTCTGCCTTATGCCTATCTTCATCTTCCATGTTTTCGGGTCATACTCCGGGAAAACACGTTTCACCGCCTCGTCCCGCCTCTCGTAGCAACCGAATCCCGCCAGTGCTCCGGTTATTTCTTCTTTTATTGCTCTTATGCCGAACCGTGAGGCAAGTTCCCGTGCAAGAATCTCGCTGTCAGGGTTGGAGTCCTTCTCGGGCAGCATGACCCCCAGTACCCTGTCAGGGCCAAATGCTTTGGCAGCCAGTGCCAGACAGACGGAGGAGTCTATCCCTCCGCTTATTCCGATAACTGCACCGCGTCTTTTGAATCTTTGCAACACGTCTGAACGGAGCTGTTCAATAATATTTTCAATAACCTTTTCTACATTTTCAAGAAGGATGATGTCTTTCGAGAATGGTTTTCTTGTTGCCATGATGCTTTTTTTTGTGTGGCCGCTCTCTCCTGTTCGTTTTTTTCTGTTGCCACAGGAAATCCCTGCTGGAGAGAATCGATCCTCTATTTGTTTTCTTCTATTATTTTCAGGTTGCTCAGAGGTTCGCTCCGGAACTCAGAATTATTATTCTCAATAAACTGGTGATGAACCAGGTGAGTTGATATTACCGCGGCAAGTACCATGTTATCCATCTCAGATGCCGTACCGCTCTTTTCAATCTTTGCCAGTAAAGCTGCTACAGAGTCTTTGTTGAAGATTCCGGCGAGCCTTGTCATCTCTTCTGACAGCATCTCACCGACATAATCCGGTCTTTCACTGCCTGTGAATACGCTGCTGATAGGAGCGCGGTATGGTTGTTTGGGCCGTTTAATGATACTCTCAGGGATTCTCCCGCTCATCAGCTTCTTTAACAGGTACTTCTCATTCAGACCGTTGAGTTTAAGCTTGTCCGGGAGTGTTGAACAGTACTCAATGACCCTGTAGTCGAGGAACGGATATCTTCCCTCAACCGAGTTGGCCATCGCCATGCGATCACCCTGGGATGATAACAGGTACCCTGACATGAAAATGGTTGTCTCGAGCCATTGTGCCCTGGCAAGTGGCGACCAATCCATGAACGATTCCGGTAATCTGCCGGCTAGATCCGTGAGAGGATCATATCCGTTAATCGATTCCCTTATATGGTCCGAGAAGTGTTTCTTTATATGATTGGAGTTGTTCCACCTTAACAGGTGTGAGTACAATGGATTTGCAGTCTCTTCAAGCCTGTATCCGAAGAACATCTTCAGGATGTTGGGACTTGCATTGTGCAGATGTGGTATGTCAGGGTAGATCTTCTTGAGCAACAACGGCCGCAATGATGATGATGGCTGCGAAGCCCAGAATCTCCTGATAATTGCCTCCCTGAAAATATCATAACCGGCAAGGACCTCATCCGAACCTTCACCGCTGATGACAACCTTAATATTATTGTCCCTGACCAGCTTTGACAGGATCAGCATCGGGGTGGGGGCAGTGCGCGTAAGCGGGGTCTCTGCATGCCAGATAACTTTTGGAAATGCCTCAGCTATCTCCTTCGAAGTGCAGCTTATTGCCCTGTGGCTGGTATTGAAGTACCTTATTGCCTCTTCCTGATATTTGCTTTCGTCAAAATCCTTATCCTCGAACCCAATGGAAAAAGTTTTAAGAACACCGGGCTTGAGATCCTTTATATAAGCAACTGTTGCGCTTGAGTCGATTCCTCCGCTGAGGTATGCAGCTACTTCCACATCAGCCCTGAGGCAGAGTTGCACTGCGCTCTTAAAGAGCTCGTGAAATCTTTCAAGAGCATCTGACAGAGAAATGGCTGATTCGCTTTTACAGAAGTTCAACTCCCAGAATTTGCGGACGGTGAGGCCTTCTTTGCTGAAGGTCAGATAATGTCCCGGAGAAAGTTCACTGATACCTTTGAATGCCGTGGCCGGTGTCAGAGCAGTCCAGAAGGTGTAAATCTGTGCCAGATTCTCCGGATTGAGTGTGCGAGTAATTTCAGGGTTCCGGAAAATGCCTTTAATCTCCGAGGCAAAGTAAAGCGCTCCGTTTGCCATAGTATAGAATAGTGGCCTTTTCCCCACCCGGTCGCGTGCAATGAAAAGCTTCTCCTCCAGTTTGTCCCAGATGGCGAATGCGAATTGCCCGTTAAGCAGCCCCAGACAATTTTCCCCGTACAGGGCAAAGAGATTAACGAGAACCTCGGTATCAGACCTGGATGTAAGCTTAATACCTTTTTCATCCAGCTCTTTCCGCAGTTCTATGTGATTGAATATCTCTCCATTGAAAACGATCCAGTATCTGCCTGTCATGTCTGACAGGGGTTGCTGGCCGGATACCAGGTCTGTGAAGCTGAGTCTTACGTGGCCAATGACAGCAACAGGGGAATGATAAATTCCGCTTTCATCCGGTCCGCGGTAACTGAAAGACCGGAGCATTGCTTCCACTGCACCAATGCTGTCATCTCTTCCACTGTAGTCTATTATTCCTGCTACCCCGCACATTTAGACTGATGCTTTCCTTTGAATGAATTCAGTTATCGCGTTGATGGATTCGAAATTTTCTTCGATAAGATCAGAGTCAACTGTTTTAATTCCAAATTCCTCTTCGAGGAATGTGATCAGCATTATAAATCCCATTGAATCAAAAAAACCTTCCTTAAAGATCAGTGATTCATTTTTGATCTTATCGGCATCAGCATGGGAGGTTTGAACGATATAGTTCCTGATCTTCTCCCTCATGGCATCTACATCTGTTGTCATAATTAATTATAATGATTGTAATATACTAGCGTAATAACTTATGATTTTATTGTTTGTAGTAATTGTCATAGCGTCCGTATCTACTTTTTTTCAGGTCAAGATCATTGAAAACAATATCGAAATTATTGATTTCATTTGTCCGGAAAAAGTTCAGGACATCAGTGAAAACATCCTTGCGGGTATAATCATTCCTGCATACCAGAAGGATGTATGATGCATATTTTATCATCAGGGCAGCATCGGCAACCAGTCCGGCAGGAGTAGAGTCGATGATAACATAATCAAACTGCTGTTCCAGCTCTTCAATAAGGTTATCCAGCGCTCCTGCCTCAATCAGTTCTGATGAGTTCGGGAGGATCGGCCCTGCCGGGATGAACCAAAGGTTATCCGAGGAGGTTTTCTTTATAATCTCCCTGCTTGTGACATCATTGACCATATAATTAGAGAGGCCGACGGAGTTGACTACTTTGAATTTGTCATGGAGTGTCGGTCTGCGCAGGTCGCAGTCGAGCAGTATGGTTTTATGTCCTACCGAGGCGATTGATGCAGCCAGGTTGCTTGAAACAAAACTCTTGCCGTCCTGTGGTTGTGATGAGGTGATCATAAGAACCTTATGCGGTTCAGACCTGAACTTCAGGAAGAGGCTGCTGCGCAGGTTTCTGAACGACTCTGCAATTGATGACCCCGGATGGTCCATGACTACAGATTCGGTTTTATAATAGTTGGTGTATATCAGGTTCATTACCGGCTGTCCGATCATCCTTTCAACATCTCTGACAGAAGATATTTTCTCATTGAAGAAATTTCTAAGGATGATAAACAGGGTAGGTAACATTAAAGCCATGAAGAGGGCAATGATCCAGTTGAGCTTGCTTCTTGGGGCTATAATTCCGGCGGTTACGTCTCTTGCCGGCTCCAGTATCTCATAGTCCGGGTAATTTGATGCCATTGCAATGGCCGCTTCAGCTTTCTTTTCCAGAAGGAAGGTATATATGGCATCAGTAAGGTTAAACTGCCTCTGCATGCTGACCATGTTCAGCTCCGTGCGGGGCAGCCTGGATATCTCGCCTGACAGCTTGCTCTCACGGTAATTAAGCTCGTTTTGCGTCAGGTTAAGAGTGTTCAGGTTGTTCTTTACATTTTCAATTATTGTTTGTTTCTGAAGGCGGATCTTGTTTTCAATCTGGTTGAGAAATAGGTTCTTTTCAGCTTTGTTGCTGAGAATAGCTGACCTTTCTGCATTCAGTGCAAGCATCTCAAGTACCAGGGAGTTCATGATAGGGTCCGACACATTTGCCCCGGAAGGTGTGGGCAGACCGGCCATATCCTGGTTCTTCTCCATATAGTCAAGGATGTAATTGTAATATCTCTCCTGTACCTGAAGCATTGATCTTTCGTTCTCTATCTGACGAAGCTGCTCAAGCGCCTGCTGTCCCTGGTAGCTGAGGTCAGTAACCTGGTGTGTCGACCGGTAATCACGCAATTTCGATTCAGATATAGAGAGTGAATCTGAGATTTCAGATATCTGCAAGTCAATAAAATTGACTGTATTCAGGGCTATCTTATTCTTTTTGGAAAGATTGTCGTCAAGATAAGCCTGGATGAAGCTATTCAGGAAATCAATGGTAAGCCTTTTATTCTCGCCGCTGAAAAAGAGATTTATGAGGGATGACCTGATACTGACAGGCTCCACCTTGAGTCGTTTAAGATATGACTTTGTAAGCTGATCAAGATGATAGAACTCGAAATAGTAACCGGTCTCCTTAGCAGTCTGTGGATTATAAAAATCACGGTTAAGCGTAACGGAGAATTTAAAGTTATATGCAGAGAGTGTCTCATTAAACCGGCATATAGTGTCAATTTTGAAAACATTCTTCCGGCTGACTATGGCATTGTCAATATAATTGTAGAATGATGCCTCATCTTCATAAGCGGTCAGGCGGTAGGAATGATCATCCAGTATTTCAATGCGGAACCTTGTATTTATTGGTTGAATATGCGATTTGTCAATACTGACAGTGTAAGGGTTGCCGAGATAAACCTGTGCCGGTTTCTGGAGAAAACTGTTTTTGCCGGTAAAATATCCAATTTCCAGGTTCAGGTTTTTAATGGTTGTGGCAACCAGTCTGAAGGAGTTCAGGCTGTTTATGTCATTCTCCAGGTTACGCGATTCTGCCAGTGCCCCGAGGCCAAGGAACATATCGTTTGACCTCAACATGGATGAGCGCCTGTCCTGAACCGGCCCGATCACCGAATTGACCTGGTAAACAGTTGGTGAAAACCTGTTTACAAGGAATGCAACCAGCAGACAGAAGAAGAAGCTGGCGATGTAGAGGTACTTGTATGATAAAGCCTCTGTAATGAATTCTTTTATATTAAAGGCTTCACTCTGCAAATCATTATTGATATTGTGTGCCATCCGGAAAGAAGTGTTTAGAATCTCAGGCCAGCGAAAAGGAGTACCGCGATGGCCGTTGAGATTGTTGATAGTATTGTTGTATAGGTAATATTTGAATAGCTGGTTGAGATGGCTTTAAGAGGTTCCACAACAATTACATCATTGGGCATTACGTAGTAGTAACTCTTGTTCGCTATCTTTGAGTCAGAGAGATTGAGAGCATAATGTGACACTTTGCCATCTTCATTCCTGATAAGGATGACTTTTTTCCGGTCGCCATACCGCGTTATGCCCCCTCCCAGACCTATAGCCTCATAAATGTTCAGCTTGTCCTGCGAGAATGAATAGATGCCCTGCCGCTGGACTTCTCCCATAACAGTCACCTGATTGTCAACATATCTCACAATAATAGAAGTCTGAGGAACATAATCGCTCAGGGCTTTCTGTATCTTGTCAGCAGCATCTGCCGTGGTGAGGTCCATGACGTTGATCTTGCCAACGAAGGGAAAACTGATATTGCCGTCTTCATCTACAAGATACCCGATAAGACCTGCCGTGCTGCCGTATGCTCCCAGCCTCAATTCTTCTGTTGAATTGAATATCTGGTTTGTCTGAAGGTCAATACTGAGCACTCTGATATAAAGCTTGTCAAAGGGCTTTATCAGTTTTTGTGTCCTGGGGTTGACAATCGGCTGGGCCAAATCTTCCATATCATTGAAATAGCTCAGCTGGTATGTTGGTACACATGACGCAGCCAGCATTGCAAAAGTTATTATTGTCAGGGACAGTCTCAGGAGCATGTTCTTTCTGATTCTCATGGCTATAATCTGCTTATTGAATTAAAGTCCTGTTTTATGAAATATTGTTTTGATTGTTTTAAACAAAATTACAAAATCAAGTCGCAGTGACCAATTATCTATATAAGCCAGGTCAAGCTCCATCCATTTTTCAAATTTAATGCTATTTCTATCAGGTTTAACCTGCCAGAAGCATGATAACCCTGGTTTAACGGAGAGTCGTCTGAGCTGCCAGCGCTCATACTGTGCTGTCTCCTCCGGCAGAGGCGGCCGGGGGCCGATAAGTGACATCTCTCCCTTGAGGATATTGAAAAGCTGAGGCAATTCATCGAGTCCTGTTTTACGCAGGAATTTCCCAACCTTTGTTACCCTGGGATCATCTGCTATCTTAAACGCCGGGCCGTCTGCTTCGTTCAGATCCTCCAGCTCTTTTTTGAGTTCATCGGCATTGACCACCATAGTGCGGAACTTATACAGCTGAAACTGCCTCCCCCGAAGACCCACTCTCGGCTGCTGGTATATCACAGGTCCGGGGGAGGTGACCTTAATAATAACAGCTATGGTTATGAGCAGGGGAGAGAGGAAAATCACAGCCAGAAGTGATCCGACGATGTCAAGAATCTTCTTGACACCCAGTGCGTAGGTATTATGCGGGACATTGATAAAAGTCAGGAACTTATAATTGGATATCTGAGTCTTGACGGTATTGGAAAGTGTCAGCTTTTCATCCCTGTACATTATGCTGAAGACTACACCCAACTCCTCGCATGACCGGATAATCTTTCTGATGACATTGGTGGCGATTCTATTCTTTATGTAGAGCACCTCGTCAATCATATCCACTTCCATAAGATCATTCAATACCTCAATATAGTCTTCAGGAAGTATGATAATCGTTTTTTCGTACTTTTTCCTGATTTCTTCCGAACCAGTAAAAATAGCCACGATCTTATAACCCCACTCCTTGTGTTCAAGCAAGCTCTCAATGAATGGCAACGAAGTGTCGTCAGCAATAAGCACCACATTGAGAAAATTGAATCCTTTTGCCCTGTATTGTTTGAAAACCCTGTACTCAAGTACCCTCAGGGAAAAAAGCAGAAGAAAACCATATGTTGGTATCAGGATTAAAAACAATCTGGACAGAGCATATAGTTTGAAGATAAAATAGATAAAAACAAGTATCATGAAGATAGCTACGGCGGAAAGAAAATATTCCCAGAACAGGGCAGCGTATTTTTTTGTACGAGGTATTTCAGTGGCTTTAAGCAGGTACATGATTAACAGCCACAGGGGTGTGATAACCATGAAAAGAAGAAGAAGCCGTTTGTCAAGGAAGAAAAAGATCTCTTTGCCATGAGGTAAATAAACGGTTATGTAAGCAAGTTCGAAAGCCAGAAAGATTGCAAAAATGTCAAGTGCCCCAAGAATAAAACTCAGGAGTCTCCATTTTTTGAGAAAGGGAATTATGTGCAAACGATATAATGTACTGAATATATCCATCAGCGATTTTTCAATTTAGTCAGCTTCTGAAAGCGATCAATTACTAAACGTGCATTCCGTTAACTTATTCTATCCTGATTAATTCATAAACTTACAATTTAGGCATTCCAATCAGATTTGTTTTCCCTTTCAAGTTGTATATGCCGGGATTCCCCGGCCGGTTTGCTCTGGATTAGCTGAACAAGTGTACAGATTTATCATCTAAGGGTAGTGATTTTGCTAAAAATCAGTCGATTTCAATATATGTGAGCATATTTTTCCCTGACAACTTGTGTTGTTCTCATTTATATGTAAGGGAATCAAAGGATTGATACTATTCAGACTCTCATTACAGCGAACATCTCCAGGCAATTGGATTGAATGGATTTTGTCGGACAACACCTGGGGAGTTCTATTTTCACCTTGGTTTTCATCTCTTTGACCCAGGCTGCTGTCTTAATGATCTTGTTCTGTATGGTTTTAAACGTTGCATTCTCAAACTCGGTTCCCCTGAGCACTTCTTTCTGGAAGGTATGCAGCAACACATAAGCTATCGAGTGCAGGAACAGACGGAACTGGTTGGCCTTAAAACGATGACATGATGAGCGATCGCTCCTCAGATACAGCTTATGCTCTTTGATGCGGAGTTCCATGGCACCTCGGGCACAGTAGCCTTTTTCATACAGATCTTTTGCCCTGAACTGAACCAGGTTGGTAACGATATACCGGATATTGGTTCCCATTGCGGAGACCTCGACCTTGACGACCACCTTTTGTGGCTGGGACCAGCTTCCGGCCTGGTACAGGAAAGAATGGTAGCGTTTAACGTACTTGCCATATTGCTTAAATTCCCTTTCTGCACTCTGGATGGTCACCGCTGCCATCTCATGCAATTTCCGGTGACCACTCACCCCGGTAATGTAACCGGTATTGTATTGTTCTTCACACCAACGCATAAAATCCGCAGAGGTAAAATGGCTATCGCCACGGACAATAATCATGGTATTGGCCCATTCTTTCCGAAGATGAAGGATCAGCTTTTTCAACAAAGAGGCAATATCACTTTGCTTACTCCGTCTTCCGGGTTTAAGGATTGTGGTGATCAGCTTGCCCGACAAGCCCTCATAGATGTGCAAAGGCATGTAGCAATGATCATGGTAATACTGATTGAACAGGTTCAGTTCCTGCTGCCCGTAGGTATTGTTGTTGGTGTCATCACAATCCAGGATAATCACTCCCGGTTCCCGATCATAAGATTCAACAAAAGTATCCACCAGCTCCTGCCCAATACGATACAGATCCTGGCTTTTAATAGAGTTCTCCAGACGGCTCATCGTAGGCTGGGAAGCAAGAGACAGGCCCGTTTGTGGCAAGCGACCTGCACAGGTCTTGAAAATCATGTCATCTCGAAGATCATCGCAGTCGTTACAATCTTCATAACCCGCAGCTATTTGAAAAACTCGCTGAGTAAGCATCTCTCTGATCGTATGATCAACATATCTTTGATCCCTGTTATCTGTAATACAGTTACTTATGCGATTGATTAATCCCATCTGGTTCTCAACTTCCCGCAGTAGCAACAACCCGCCATCGCTGCTGATATCATAACCGGTGAAGCTGAGTTCAATTTGTTTGTTGGATACAGGAAAAAGCTCGTGAACTATTGGGGTGGTCTCGGAATAATTTTTTATCATTGTATGAAGGAGTGAAGGTTGTCAATACCTTGAATTTACTGATATTTCAGCAATTTCAGGGAACTTTCTCTCCTTTATTTATGAATAATTCAGGCTATAAGCTCTCTGCAAAAATAATGCCTGCATTGCAGAGAAACCGGGGGATGCGCCAACATTCACAATATAGTATAAAGAAGTTGATGTTAAACCATATTCTCCAGTCAACAATTCTTTATTCTGGCCTCATTTGTATTAATAAGCCACTTGCCGGATTGTTGTATCTGCCAGCCAGGGATAAGCCCTTGACGGTATATGGTTGCATTTACCTGAACAGGGAAGGATCGGTTGAACGGATGTTATTCTTAAAGGCAACGACGAAGGCCTGGCTGAAGCCATTCTGCCGGCAGATAATCTGAAGGCGTGTTGCTTCAGCAAGATTGCTGAATTCCCCGATCGTTGTCCTGTAGGCCCCCTTGTACAGGTATTCGAATGAATTATAGGTTTTACCTGCTACTGTAATGTTTTGGGTATCGACAGGTTTTGTATTGGAAATTATCTGCACCCTGTATACAACTACGTCCTGCTTCGCCTCCTGAACCATATCTGTCTGATTATGTGTATCAGGTGTTGGCTTCACCTCCTTGTACTCCGGCGCAGGAGTGGCAGATTGTATTTTCTCTGAAGGAGTTGCCTCTTTCCTGGCATCAGAAGCAGCGGAAGGAATCACTACGTTGGCAGCTTGGGTGTCAGATACCGGCCTGGATACAGGTTCCTGTGTGGCCTTCGCATTGTCCGGAATGGATGCCTGATACTGATCTTCCTGACGGGATTGGGTGGTCTGAACCTGTTTCAGGGATGGTTTCGACTCACTTCCATAGACCATTGCAAGGCATTGCTGACCAATGCCCTGCTCCATTTCGGGGCAGGTAACCATTTTCAGCTGAGACCTCGGTTTGCCCGTTCTGGTTCTTGTGGTATAGAAGGCTGTCCTGTTGTCTTCACGACAAATTGTAAATGCCAGTTCGTCATCTTTTGAATTAATTGCACCGGTAAGGTTATGTGGTTTTCCCCACTCTTCACCATCAAAGGCACAGATGAAGACATCATATCCTCCCTCTCCCGGATGACCATCAGAGGAAAAACAGAGATTGTTTTGGCTGTCAAATGAAGCAAAGAGCTCGTTCCCTGATGAATTGATATGTTTACCCAGGTTTTTCGGTTCACTCCAGGTTTCACCCTCTTTTCTGGTGATGAACAGATCAAGCCCTCCCATTGAGCCAACCATGTCGGATGAAAAAACCATGAATGTACCGTCTGCTGAAAGAGAGGGGTGTGAATAGATTGAATTGTCAGCACATATATTTATTGGCTCATCTGAGATTATCCATCCGGAAGGAGTGTGGTCAGCCCTGAAAATCTTTTCACTTTTGGCTTTCTCAGGGATGAGACTGACATACATGGTTTTGTAATCGCTTGAAAAAGTGACTGCTTCACTCGGGAAAATGACAGATCCTTTAATGATGAATGGGATATAGTCACCAGGGACACTGTCAGTGATTTTGGTTGTATAGGTCTTTAGTGCACCAAAAGAGACATGCCTTGCCGGTACTTTTTCTTCAATCTTTGAATGAGAAAGAAAAATAATTCCATCCTTATAGAATTGCACACCTGATGAGGGTGGTGTAATATCCAGCGGGAAAGGCCTTACCTGCAGTTGTTCCTGTCTGTTTGTCTCTTCTGACCGGTTTTCTTCAATTGTTGTGCTTAAGACCACTGGTGCGCTGGCGTCCGGCGGGCTGACATCCGGGGCTATCAGAATCGTTGATGCAAGAAGTATGATCATTGATTTCATAACGTCGCTTTTTTACCATTGATATCTGCTTCCGGCAGTCTGGTTTACACTCCCGAAATTGAATCCTGCTGCTATCTCTATAGTCAGGTCTCTCTTGAAAAAGGGAACATCCCTGGGGAAGTCCACGAGTGTGCCGATATAGACCTTTGGGAACTTATACTGGAAGAAAAGGGTGAGATTGTCATAATCATGCAGGTAAGAACCCACGCAGAACGCGTCCATATAAAGCTTGAGCATCGGTTTATAGGTTCCCCTGTCATTGAAATTCAGGGAGTCATCGAGGTTAATGATGATGGATGGTTCAAGTACTATGTTGAGACTCCTGCTCAGGACTATTTTATATCCTGCCAGAAAGAAATACTGTCTGGTGACAGGGATTTTGTAAGTAGCCATGTCAATGCTGTCAATCATACTACCAAGCAGATTTGTTGCTGATACTCCGGCATAAAGATTCTTGCTGTAGAGATAGATGCCTGCATCAATATTGGGGATCAAGCTTTCTCTCCCGGGCAGACCGGGATCAGGGATTGAGTCCATAAAGTTGTAGATACCCTTGACTGCGATTCCTCCTGAAACAAAAGATATATTTTTATTGCTTAGCGGGATATGATAGGATGCGGCAGCGCTTACACCGATACTGCGCGAGGAGCCATAATGGTCATTAAACAGGCTGCCGCCGACTCCCAGGTTGGAAAAGCTTTTCCCTACCGGTGCCCCGAAGTACCGGGGTCCTTTATGAGCTATACGCGTATTTCCGCTGAGCAGTTGTGAGAAATAATCACCTTGGACCGTGGCGGCCAGGTCAATAGCCATAAAGTCTTTGCTTCCTGCTATTGCAGGGTTTATAATAAAAGGAGTTAAGACCCTGTTGGCTATAGGGAATATGGGAGTATGCTGGGCTGATACCTTTGTTCCGCATACAAGCAATGCGGCAATCAGGGATATGTTTCTGATGAATGACATCTAGGTTTTTTTTACTGAACATAGAGATAACGTGGAATTTGTTGTCAAGTTTCATCAGGACGGAATGATTTGAGAAAAAATGTTAAGCCGGATAGGGTGAATTGTAATGTCAGAGCTGTATTATTGGAGGTTTAGCGTTGCATTGTCCTGAATAGGCATGTCAATAAAGTGTCAATGTAATATGCAGTTAATCAGGAATATGATATGTCAAGGCTTGCGGCCTGCCAGATTTGAGTAATTCTGGTAGCATAAAAGAATTGATAATCGTCAGAATTAATTTTCATAAATCATAAAACTGACATTCAATTGTTACTTACATTTGGTACCTTGGATTAATGTGCTTCTCAACAAGAAGAAGTGGTGAGGTTACTGATTATTTAATCAAAAAAGCTGAAAGCAACCTTTTGAGATAAAGAGAAAATGTAACTTAACAATCGATTTGTCGTTTAATATTGTATGTTTGTCAATTATAATATAGCATTCGTCAAATTATTATATCTTTTAATTGTATGAAAAAGGCAGTTCTTTTCGTACTTTCTATATTTTTTTCCGCCACTTCTTTCAGTCAGATCATAGCCGATCATACTGTGGTTGACAAGTTCAATGACATTCCTCAGGCATATATAGATAAGGTAAGGAAAATGCTTGTTTATGTTCCCGGAATGTCTCATGGAGCTGGTTATTTTAATGGTTTGTTATTACTTGAACAAATTGATAGCAAGTATGCTGTCGATGTTTGGTACCATACCTCACCTCCAACTACAAAAAGTGGTAATTTACAGATAGGACGAGAAGGGTGGGGATCAATTAATTCTACTTATATATCACCAACTGGTTTTCGCCAAGTAATTGATGGATTTAATTCCGGCAGTAATGATATTGATTACGTAATATTTGGGTGGAGTTATGAAGCAACATGGGGATCACCCCCAAGTTCCGGTATTAATCCAACATATAATGTACATTGGTATGGAGTTAGTGAAGGGGGACCAGATGGAAACTTGCCATGGGGATTAACGTCTGATGATTATCAATATACCGGCAATAGGATTTGCATGGATACTATTATTGGCGGATTCAATTATTTTAATGATTACTTTATTACTAAAAATTATAAGACCAGATTATTATTTTCAACCCTTCCTGTTGATGATGATCCCAGTTATGGTACTGCCGGAACCGAGGCTGGTTTTCAACGAGAGCTCAAAAGTCAATACATCAGAAATTATGTCAACAGAAATGAAGACATAGTCTTATTTGACTATGCTGATATTTTGCGTTACAATAATAATGGTGAATATTATCAAATAGCCTGGAATCAATCCGGCACTAATCGGTATTATTCTCAAATACATCCTGATAACCAGGCCAATATATCAGGCTTGAATAACGATCCTACGATGGAGGATCACATTGGAGGAGTTGGTGCGGTAAGAATTGCAAAAGCACTTTGGTGGCTGTTGGCCAGAATGGCCGGATGGGATGGCAACTAAACATGAAACTTACCTATATTGGTTTATAACCGAGTCACAATTGCGGATTGGCATAGCCCATTCCTCTTATAAATTGTCCAGTTTTTTATTGAGGTTTATAACTGTCAGATTAAGTCTTGACTAATTCAATTTAAAGTCTATGAACTCCAGCATTTCTACAGTAAACTTTGCTGCTCCTTTCTCATTGAAGTGCGATAAACCAATCCAGTCTAATGTTGGTTCAATGAATCTACAGAATTCGATCGAGTTGAAATTGTAAAGAATAGCATCATTTTTATTCTTGAAAGATACTATGTAAGGGCCAATGGAATCTGAGTTTTGCGTTTCATTTACGCCTGGTATCTCTATCAGTACAAGTTTTATTTGCTCTTCAGCACATGATGCGGCGATCTTTTCTATCCAGATTGCCTTTTCATATTTATGATAATTCATATGCAGATAATCATGCTCTGAATAATCTTCAACTATTTTGCTTCTTCTTAGCTGACCAAATGAAAGATATCCGCTTCTATATTCTTTTGATAGAGCCTTTTTAAACAATTCTGTTCCCTGCCATCTGAATTTCGATACTGGAATATCAGTGAAATCTATCTTCTGCTTCTTCATTGTAAATTCAACAACAGGATGTATCCCTTCCTGATCAAATGACTCAAGACATGAATTAGCCACCAATATTACATACTCAGGTTTTTGAGAATATTTCTCCAGGTATTCCTGCAATTGAATATAACAGGTTTTTACAGAATTCCCTACAAGGGCCATGTTATATGATTTTAACCCATGTTTTGTCATTAACTCACAATCAATACCATATTGTGCCAAACTGGATCCTAGTATTAAGACATCATAGTCCGGACTACTGAAACTTAATGATTCAATTCTCTTCCTAAAATCCCAGTCAGTTTTTATAATAACCAGAAGATATATGGCATTTACAAGCACAGAGAAGACTGCAAAAAATAAAAGGAATTGTAGAAAGGTAATTGTGATTTTCTTCATGATCAAAAATTTGCATAAATAAATTGCTGATTCCTAAAGCCTTCAATAATAAGAGCTGTTAAAATTATTGAGTATAGTGACCATCTAAAAAACCTTCCTTTTTTATTTCCTCGCATTTTTTCTGCAAATTTCAAATACAAAGGACCATAGTCTTCCTGCAATAGTTCAATGATCCAGAAAAGGGGTATATAGATTATAAGCATAAAAGGGCTTGTACTAATCCCATCCAAAGGAATATTGAAATTAAGATTCATCAACTTTTTAAAAAAGGCTGAAGCTGATGCCATATCAGGAGCGAAAAAGAAAGTGAGAGCAGTAGCAAAGAAGAGATATGTTGATATCCGCCCAATCCAAAGTCCAAGTTTATCAGGTATTTTCGAGAATATATAAGTTCTCCATTTCTTAGTAAAGAACTCATATGCAATCACGAGGGCTTGAAGTAACCCTAAAAGCATAAATGTCCACCCTGCTCCGTGCCAAATACCGAAAAGTATCCATGTAATAAGCAATCACGT
>ERZ1026810.647-NODE-647-length-17446-cov-7.288123_pt1 | contig 17446 bp, 11 predicted proteins | sample MGYA00520872_ERZ1026810 | MGnify/ENA primary metagenome ERZ1026810 (study PRJEB33270, sample SAMEA104284477) | anaerobic digester metagenome | biome: Anaerobic digester microbiome; feature: mesophilic sludge digester; material: Anaerobic digester biomass | place... | reverse complement strand
GCTGTGAGCAGCCTATGTTATGCTATTCGTAGTGGATGGCTCTCTCCTCTGCGAGCGCCATTAGGATCTGCTTTTCCTTGAGATCTATGGCGCGGATCTGCTTCATGTCCTTCCGGAATTCCCGGTAGCCTTCGCCTGCGCGAAGCATTCGGGCCTCGTCCGCTCGCCGGATGAGCTTGCACCGACGACGGCCCTCCTTCTTGTCCTTGAAGAGAAACACGGTTTGGAGATGGCCCAAGCCTTTGGCGCAGCGGCAACTCGGGTTACCACACTTGCGATTCGTTGTCGTGACGGTGCCAATCGCGAGTTCGCGTCCTCCTGTGAGGCGGCGAACCAGACGCTGACGCTCCCGGTAGAGCCGCCTGAGCATCGCGAGCAATTTTGTTCTTGACTGCGTCATGGTGTATAGTATACACTATTAATGTTATGTATACCAGACCAATCGGCCATACCCAGCACGTGGTTACAGACCAAGGCCCAGCCGTCCACCGGGTACACCTCATCGGCCCTCACCCTATCCTCAACGCGTTTCTCAGCCGCATGGAGTTCGCGCGTATCGTACGCTCGTGCTTGGGCACCCCGCACCAGGGGATTCTCGATCACGCCCGGACCCTTTCCGTCTTCATCCAGAACATCATCCTCTCGCCCGCTCCACTGTACCGGATTGCGGAGTGGGCCCATCCCATTGATCCGGCGGCACTGGGATTCACCGCCGTAGAGAAAAGGTCGTTGAACGACGATCGCGTAGCCCGCAGCCTGGATGCGCTGGTCTCCCTGCGGGCGCGGACGCTGTTCTTCCAATTGGCCGTTCACATCATCAAGCAGTTCGAGCTGGACACGAGACGTATCCACCACGACACCACGACGGTGACCTTCACTGGCCTTTACCAAGGATCGCACTGCGAGCCCCGAATCACTCGAGGGATGAACAAAGATCACCGGCCAGACCTGAAACAGCTGGTCTTTGGACTCAACGTCACCGCGGACGGCGCTGTTCCGATCTCCCATGAGGTGTACAGCGGTAACCGGACGGACGACACCATCCACCGAAGCAACCTGGATCGGTTGCGGCAAGTCCTAGGCCGGACCGACTTCATCTATGTCGCGGATAGCAAGCTGGCAACACGGACGAACCTTGGCTACGTCTCCAAGTACGGCGGGAAGTTCGTCACGGTCATGCCGCGTAGCCGCGCCGAAGACAAACGCTTTCGTAAGTTGCTCCGAGATGTGGCCTCAGTGCGCTGGCGAAAGCTTCTGGAGATCGAAAACCACCGGCGCAAGAGCGATCCGCCCGACGTGTACGAATCGACAGCAGACGGGCCGGAAGTAACCCGCGAAGGCTACCGCATCGTCTGGCTTCGAAGCTCCCAGAAGAGGGAACTTGACGCCTTCGGGAGAGAAACGTCACTGGAGAAAGCCGAGCGCGATCTCTTCGCCATCAACACACGGCTCAACCGTGGCAAGCTACGTCAGCGTACCGCTATTCAAAAGAAGATCAAGGAGATCCTTGCGAAGCACAACTGCCTGCGGTTTCTCCACGTACACATCGCCTCCAGAACGCACATTGAGACCAGGCACTTGCGCCGCGGGCGGCCGCGTACAGACGATCCGGTGAAACGAATTCACATTCGTGTCTACCACCTGCAGGTCAGACGACACAAGGAGGCACTTCGAGCCGAGGCTCGAACTGACGGAGTCTTCCCGCTGATCACCAACTTGGAGAAGGCGGAGGCTTCGAAGGCCGAGGTTCTGTCAATCTACAAGTACCAACCCTACGTCGAGAAACGTCATGCGCTGTTCAAGACCGAGCTTGAGGTCGCTCCCGTGTACATCAAGAAGCCACTACGTGCCGTAGGGTTGATCCATGCGGTGTTCCTCGCAATGACGCTTGACGCGTTGATCGAGCGGACCGTTCGGCTCGCCATGATTCGCGAGGGCATCGAGGCGCTCCCGATCCTCCCCGAAGGACGGCTGACCAGAACGCCGACCACGGCTCGGATTCTCGAGATGTTCAGTAACGTCTGTTGGTACGAATTCGCGCGGGGGGATGAAACGGTCACATTCCCTATCCAGCTCTCTGCCCTGCAGAAGGAATTGCTTCGGCTCCTCGGCATGAACGCCTCAACTTATGCCTGAAGGGCCGCGTCGAGATGCTCGGAAATTCCCCCGGGTCGCCGTCAAGAGCTGCGGAATGTAGGTTAAAAAACCTGCGGGGTTCGAGTTTCTCCTCGTGAAGACGAGGGAAGCACCCGCGGACGATCAGGTCGAAGGGGGGCGGCCGGAGGTCATAACGGCTCAGTTCATCGAATGAGAATGGCCACAGAGTAAGCATCGCCGTCCGGCCCGCCAGCGACTGGCTGATCGCCTCATGCAGTTGCGGTTGATGGCTTCCGGTCAGGATGAAGCGCCCGCGCTTCTTGTTTTGGTCCACCATCCCTTGGAGGTAGGAAAGCAGCGCCGGGAGACGCTGCACCTCACCCAGGATACCGCCGTCCTGCATCTGGCCGAGGAATCCCCTCGGGTCGGCTTCGGCGGCGATCCGGACATCCGGGTCTTCCAGGGAAGAATACGGTTTGTCGGGAAACGTCATCCGGGCCAGCGTGGTCTTGCCGGATTGACGGGGTCCAACGATGGTGACCACCGGATATTCCGCGGCGGACCGAATCAGCTCTTCTGTGATGTCTCGCGTAATCATGAGGGGATGACACCGCTTTCTTGTGCAAAACGCAAGTTGTGTTTCCGATTTGCACAACAGCCCCTCTCGTTGGTGCGTATTCCGCCGAAAGCGGACAGCCATTCCGCGCCATTCCGGACACCGATTCCGGGCATTCCGGACAGGCGGACAGTGGTTTTGACGTGACGCTGGGCAAGACGTTTACTGGGCACCCGAAGGATGTGCCAAGTGGTGGGATCACGTACGCCGAGCCCGCCGCCTACAGGGCGGCTCAGAATTTCCGGAAAGGGATGGCTCAGAATTTCCGGAACCCGCAGCTCTGACGCCGTGGATGCACGCCGGCGATGGACCGCGCAGAAACGGCGGGGTATGAGACGGAGATCGCAGGCGGGATACGGGCGAGGATTGAGGCGGGGATCAGCGGAGAAGGCGGGGTACTTCGCTTATGCCGACGCGGGGTATGATGGGGGACTCCCGAGCGGGGTACGCGGGGTCTCTCCGTGTCACCCAATCTGAGAATCTCGTCCCGCCCCCGAAGCAATCAATGTGGGAGTCAGCAAGTATCAGCGGGTGTACCCATTTCTCCTTCAGGCCTCGCTGCCATAGGTCGACCATCGCGGCCATTGCTGCAGGTGTCCGCGAGGGGGAAACGCTCTTGAATCGCACGCGGCTGCGGCCGTCGGAATAGGTCTGGATGATGTCGACGTTCCTCTCCTTGTAAGCGCCGGCGTCCGAGATTCCTCCTCGGCATAGCTTGTGAAGACGTTTGATGGCGGCTTCGTTGATGGCCAGTTGCGCGCCGCTCTCGTGGATCAGCTTCAGTGCATCTCGGTAGCCCCGCACCTCCTTCTCGTCGCGGTCACGCAAGGTAGGCTTGCCGAAGATGATGGTGCCGACGCGCTTCCTGTTCACTTCGACGCCTTCGATGCGATTGGAGGAGACCGCGCTTTCAACCAGCGCATGCTCCCGCAGCACCTTGAGCTTCTGCGGCGACTGCTGGGTGAACAGCTCCTGTTTGCCGCGCGCCTCGGCCAGATCGGTCAGGTACCACGACGTGCGCGTCGGCAGCACGGCCGGCTGAGCAGCGAGTTGGCGGAGAGTCATCATGGGCAGTTCACCAAGTCAGGCGGATTCTACCACCCCGACCTACAGAGGGGAATGGGGCGTTTCCCGCGGAGAACAGGGGCAGCACTCCGGTCGGTCAAATGCCTGGCCGCGCGACCGCGCGTGCGCGTAGGGCTCGCGTATCAATGATACGCGACGAGGCGCGATGGCGTGCGATGAACGCGATGCTTGCGAGGGCCGACTTGTCCCTCCCGTAAATTCCATCCGTGGCGACGGGGGCTTCCCAACTCGTGAAGAACCGACGCGGAAGATGCCGGATCCTGGGCGCGGCCCCCCCGACGCCGTCTACCTCAACCCGGAGGATCCGCTCAACACGGTGACGGCACGTTCGGCGTCACGGCCGGCGGAGGCTGTGGCATGAAACAGGTTTACCCGACAACTCTCTTGACGCGCGCCGGCTACAGGCTACAATGTTGTATGCTATCGCGCCATAGAGGTTGCTATGCGTAAGAGATCCGGCCGCACGAAGCCTGCTCTCACGACTACGAGCCCTGCCGCGATTCATCCGGTGTCTCCAACACGGTCTCCAAGCCCTCGGGCGCTCCGGATGCGGAACTCCCGAATAGCGTTCCCGCCGATTGCTGCCGTGACGGCGCATAGTTCGTCCGCCGGCTGTCTGTCGTGCGCCCCGTTTGTGTGGGGAAGTGCCTCGCGGTCCTATCGCTGTGGCGGCTGAAATCCCCAACGGCGGCCGGTCAATCAGGTCGCGTTGCGGCGTGCTATCTACGACTATGCGTGGGCATTGATCTATCGTCCTCGCAGTTCTACGGTCAGACGGAGTCTCGGGGTTGATGAGTGCATCTGCGTGAGGAATCTAAGGAGTGCAAAATGGAGCGCGAGCTTAGGCGTACGGCGTCACGGCGTTACCTTTCAGCATCGCTTTTCGTACTGCTTGGAGCGGCATTGCTCTCGAGTTGTGATAGCGGGGGCGGAAGCGCGTCTGCGCCCGCCGCGCTGAGTTCGATTTCGATCACGCCAACCTCGGCGATAATACCGCTCGGTGTGACGCAACAGTTCGCGGCGACTGGTCGCTATTCCGACGGCAGTGTCCGAGACCTGACCGCCAGCGTTACATGGAGCTCGATGGACACGGCGGTTGCCTCGAGCGCGCCCTCGGGACTGGTTACGTCCGTCGGCATTGGCAGCACCACGATTAAGGGTGCTGCCGGGGCTATCAGCGGCTCGGCGATACTGACGGTGAGTGCGCCAGCGCTCGTGTCGCTCGTGATCACGCCGGCCAATCCGGTCCTCGATTATTACGGTGCAACGCGGCAGTTCCACGCCATGGGAACTTACACTGATCATAGCATGGTGGACCTGACAGATTTGGTGACCTGGAGTTCCTCGGACCATGCGGTCGCCCTGATTGGCACGGACGGCTTCGCAATCGCGGTTGCGATCAGTGGGTCCTCCACGATTGGAGCTCAGTCGGGCTCGATCAGCAACTCCACGCTTCTGTCGGTGCACACTGCAAACGTGTCCGGTCAGGTGAGTTTCCCCGATTCGGACATGGGCTGGAAGCCGGGGATCTATGATTATCTTGCCAACGGCGGCGGGAAGCTGCGTGTGCTCGGGACTGATGTCTCGGCGGACGTCATCCCCACCAGTGCGACGACCGGTACGTTCACGCTGAGTGGAATACCGTTCGGTGTCGTGACTCTGTGCTTTGATGAGGGGGCGCTGTATGATGTGTTCACCGCAGCCTCGAAGTGTGTCGAGGTGAATGTAGACCGTGACGCGGTGAGTGGCGTCGGGTTCCACCTCGTCTACCACTGGACTGAGTTGCTGGGCTATCCAGCTCCCTGGGGTACCCTCAATACCCAGGGACCCGTTCCGTGGAAGGCACAGTTCGTCAGCGCGGATGTCGCTTTCATCGCCTTCGCACTGGACATTCCGCAGAATCGCGTCGAGATCTACCGCACGCTTGACCGCGGCGCCAACTGGACTCGCATCGGCCAGTGGATCTTCGATCCGACCGCGTGGAACACGGGCACCTGGGCGTATCCGTCGCACTGGCAGAACTTCTACTTTCTCGATCAGAATCGCGGTGTTCTGCACGCGACCGCTGCCGGTATCCCTTGCGATAGCGGCGGCGGCTACTTCTTTACTGCCGACGGCGGCGCGAACTGGAGCATCGTTCCGCTGCCGCTGACACCCACCGGTTACCACGTGGGGACGAGCGCCTATGCTCGTATCGGCGATACTGGCCTGGTTATGGTCGGTCACGTCGGCTGCGCCGTGCAGGGTTACAACTCCGGTTTCTATGACGCGATTTGGGAGAGCGCCGACGCCGGCGCCACTTGGACGTTGAACTGGTACTCGGCGCGTGACGAGTGGGGTACGTTCATCGGTGTCGATGCCAATGCTGCCGGGCGGGCCGTGGCATACCGGGGTGCGCAGATCCAGGAATTCGTCCTGCGCGATGCACAGGGGAATTGGACGCCACACGTGAACGCCGGTATTCGCAGCGAGGGCCGCGACATTGCGGTGGTCGGCGACACTGCCTGGATCGTGAGCGTGGGCGGGGCCCTGCCGAATGGCACCTACCGCAGCAGCGACGCGGGCGCATCCTGGCAGAAGGTCTCGGACAGCCTGCTTCAGGATTTCGACTTCGTAACGGCCTTCAAGGGCTTTGCTCAAGCGGGAGGACCGGCCTACGTGACCTACGACGGGGGCGCCACCTGGCGCTACCAGTCCGCCGGCGGGGCCATATGGCCTGGTGTGATGGACATCTGGGCTTTCGACCGGACCCACGCTGCTTGGGCGGAGACCGGTTTCGGTGATCCGAACCAGACCGCCCAGCTCTTCACTTACGTGGAGCCGTGGCAAGCCAGGTTCGAAGTACGTGGGCACGTGGCGCTCGCCGACGCCAACGTCAGCTCCGGCATGGCCGATGTCCCGATGGCGTCTTATCGCTTTGTCAGCAACGGACCGGTGCCGATAGACGTGCAGTCGCTCAGCCTGCGGGCCTCCGGTACTGGGAATGACGCGATGGATATCAGCACCGTACGACTCTGGTGGGACCGCAATGCTGATGGAGCGGTGGACGCCGGCGATGATCTGCTAGCCAGCAGGGCGTATCCCGGCGATGATGCGACCCTCAGCCTGTCCACGGTAGCGCTCGACGACCTTGAGCAGTTCCATCCGGTTGACTTGCTCGTGGCCTATGACTTTTCGGCCGCAGCCGGATCCACCGGCAGTTTCAGACTGGTGCTCGACGTGGCCGACATCCGCGCCAAACAGACGGGCAGCGACACGACTGTTTCGGTGACGGCGCCTGCAGGATTCATGCTCACGAGTCGGACCGTCACCGTGTCGCCATGATCATCCCCATGGACCTCGATCGAGCAAGTGAGTGGGAAGAGAACCGTAACCGTCCGGCGAAGTCCATCTGGCGGGAGGGGCGAGAGCGCGCATAATGGGAGACCGGAGCGCGGGTGCGCTGTAGCGATGATGGAGTCCGTTGCCGCGGGGCGCGGCGACCAGTCGGGCGGCGTTTCATGCTTCGATCGCTGACGGGGCCGTGCTCTATCTACAAGTCACTCTCGCGCGATGGGGAGGAGTCTTGGCTAGCGACACCTCGTGTGCTGGCGTCATTGCGGCTGACGAGATCGTGGGTGTGAAGTGGGGCCCATAGCCATGGACAGCGGCCGTAGAAGCGGTCGGCCGGGACGAGCACTCCGCCGATACCTTGGTGGGTCCTTTCGGGGTTATAGCTGTCCAGCTACGCCGATCTGCTCCTTGGCGTCCAGGAAGTTGCGGAACTCCACATGGCCACCGGGGCGCCGCTTCTCCCGCTTCCCGGAAATGCCGCTCGACGGGGGGGTGACGCTGTCCGACGACGGCGGCTTCTAGCTGGTGCGGGAATCCCGCGTAAGAGCGCGATCTTCGCTTCCAGCGCACTGATCTTGGTTTCCATGGCGAGGAGTTTCGCTGTCAGGTCGGCGATGGTCCTCTTCAGGATCGCGTTCTCGTTCTCCAGTTGTTGTATGCGAAAGTCCTTGTCGTCCACGCTGCCCGGTATACCACGGGCGATGCGGATGTCTAGGCATTTCCCGGAATTCACGAAAAACCGTGAACGATTACAAGGCATCGAACGCAGCGGCGATGGCGGCGCGAGTTGGACGAAGGTCTCCGAGCTGACCCGGAGCCGCGTGGCCGTGCTCTTCAAGAACGCGGTCTACCGGGTCGGCGCTGAAGGGCTCATTGTCGGCACCGACAAGGGCAAGACCTGGAAGACGCAGGGAAGCGCCGTCGATGCCGAGATGGGACCTTTCTTCGGCAAGGACGAGAACCATGCGGTCGTTGTCGGGAAGAAAGGCTTCTTCGAGACGATCGCCGGCGGAAAGACCTGGAAGCAGGCCGCGCCGCTCCCCTTTCCCGGTTGCCGCGTCGACTGGTTCGGCAATTACGCGTGGGATCCCATGGGGAACGTCTTTTACTTCGCCACCACGGCCCAGCCGGCCTTGAGGTACGTGTGCTGATCCGAGGCGGACGCGTCCTCGTCGAGCCCGAGCGCCACCCGTGCGGTCACGCTCCCCGGTAGATTGCCACTGCAGCCGCGACCGATGCGTCGTCCATGATGATCGCGCGAAGCGCGTCGAGCACCGCGCCCGGATCCGGACTGCCCCACACGCGGCGGCCCACGGCGGCGCCGCACGCCCCGTGCGTCATGGCTTCCTTGAGCTGACGGAAGATCGCGAGGTCGTCGGAGCTTTTCGGGCCGCCCGCCATGATGATGGGCACGTGCGCCGAGGACGCTGCCCTTGCGAACCCCTCGGAATCGTCGTTGTAGACCGTCTTGACGATGTCACAGCCGTACTCGAAGCCGAGCCGCATGGCATGCGCGAGATCATCCGACGTCGGGCTCGTCTGGTTCGGATCGGCGTACGAAACGCGTGGGATGATTTCGGCGCAGAGGGGCATGCCGATCCGCTCGCACTGGGCCGAAACCCGCGCCAGCTTCTCGAGGAGCTGCGCCTCGAGTCGCGCGTCGCCGATGCCCACATAGCAATTGACGACCACCATGTCGGCGCCGAGCGCTGCGGCTTCCTCGGGAGTCTGAAGGAGGTGCATGATCGTGTCGGGGCCGCCGAGGTGCGAGATCGTCGTGTCGATGCGCATAATGATGCCCAGGTCGCCGACCTCGGTAGTTGCTTGGCGCAACGCGCCGGCCGTGAGAAGCACGGCCGTGGCCCCGTGCTCCCTGGCGAGGCGGACAAGCCGCGCCGGGTCCTCGGTGCCGCGCTGCGGGCCGAAGTAGATGGGATGGTCCAGCGGCAGAACGAGTGCCCTGCCGTTACGGAAGATGCGTCGCAGTCGGAGCTGCTTACCCATGCTGGTCGCGATCATGTTTCGTTGCCTTTCTCTTTGTCTTCCTCGATGTGGGGGCTGCCGGCATTCCCGTCGACTCCCGCACGATAAGCTCGACGGGGAGCACCGCCTGCGCGGGCTCGACTTCCTCGCGCGCGATTCTGCGCAGGAGCATTCTCGCCGCCGTCTCTCCTATCGCGTTGCGCGGCTGGCGGACGGTGGTCAGGCGGATCTTCGAGAAGCGCGACATTTCGAGATCGGCGTAGCCGATGACGGCAAGGTCATCGGGAATGCGCACGCCGCGCTCCAGGCACGCCTCGACGACGCCGATGGCGACCATGTCGCTGAAACAGAAGAGCGCATCGGGCATCGGCCGGAGCGCGAGGAGACGCTCGAGCAGCACCGCTCCGGCCGAGATCGTGGGCTCGGCCTGAAGATCGTACCGCGGATCAACCGCGAGGCCGCCACGCAAGAGCGCCTCCGCATAGCCCGCGTGCCTGACCCTGGCCGTCGAAACCGGGAGGGCGCTGCCAACGCACGCGATGCGCGTCCTTCCAAGGCCGATGAGATGCTCGGTCGCCTGCATCGCGCCGGTTCGGTCATCCGTCGTCACGCTGAAAAACGGCGTGTCGGCGAAGGTGCGATCGATGAGCACGAAGGGCACGCGCAGCCGCCAGAGCTCCCAGAAGAGCGCGGCATCCACCGTGCTCTGCGAAGGAGCGATGACCAGGCCGTCGACGCGCCAGGCCAGGAAGTCGTCGATGCTCCTGCTCTCGATGCTCGAATCGTGCTTTGCGTCGACGAGGAGGAGATTGTAGCCGCTTGCGTTGAGCGTCGCCTGAAGCGCTGCCGTGATGCCGGGGAAGAAGCTGTCCTCGAGCGACGGCACCACGAGTCCGACGATCCCGGTGCGCGAGCCGACGAGGCCGCGCGCGAGCTTGCTCGGGCGATAGCCGAGCCTGGTCGCGGCATGCCGAACGCGCGTCTGGGTCTCGCTCGAGAACGGTATGGGCTCGCCTTCCTTCACCTTGAGAATGCGCGAAACCGTGGAGGGCGAAACCGCCGCGAGCTTCGCGACATCGTGGAGCGTTGCGATGTGTTCTTCCACCTTCGATGTCCCAGTGCCTGCCCGGCGCACGAGCCGCTTCACTCGTCCGGTGTTACGTGCTCGATGCCGAGGTAACCGCACAGCATCGCGACTTCTGCGGACATATCGCCCAGTGCCACGGCCAGGTGGTGAGGGAACCCGTGCTCGATGATGAGCCGGTTGAGGCGCACGGGGTCGCTCACCTTGACATCGGTTGCGCTGTAGAGGATTCCCTTGGCCGTCTGGGGCGAGCTTTCGCCTCGGAACGACAGCAGCTTGAAGCGCCCATCCGTCGTTCTGAGGATGCAGAGGCCGGTCTTCGGCCCATACTCGAACTGGCCGATGTGGACGGGGCCCATCGTTTTGCCGAACTGACGCAGCACCGGGTGGCAGGCGATGGCGTTTGTCGGACTGTCCGGACTCGCGCCGCCCTTCGATGCGCGTGCGGCGCACGGGGCCATATGTCCGCAGATCCCCATGCCGCAGTGCCCGAGCTGGACGATTTCCGAGCCTGCCGTGTAGTTGACCCAATCGAGGCACGCCGCCGGCTTGCCGGTGAGAAGCGTGCCGATCGTCTGCGCGACGGCCGTGGGCCAGTCGCCCTCGCAGCCGGCAGCCGTCACATCGCCGCGGGCGAGGAGTTGCCCCATGGCCATGCATGAGCTGATGCCGATGACCGGCTCATTGGATTCGGGCCAACAGCGGCATGCCGCCGATGTATAGCCGTTCGCGCGGACGATCGCGCGGAGCGCGTGGTAGAGCCTTACGCCTCGCGTGAGCATGTCGTGGTCGACGAGGATCTCGGCTTGCGTCGAAATCTCGCGTGCCGTAGCTTCCACGTCGGCATCGGTGAAGGATTGCGTGCCGAAGTACCCTCTCGCCGAGCCGGAGCGGAAGACCTCCATGACCGCGGAGAGGTCGACGGTGTCGACGCGCGTTCCGAAAACCCCCGCGAACGCGATCTGGTCATCGGTGGCGGAGTGAAAGCCGCTCGGTGCATCGCCGAAACGGCAGAGGTAGTCGTTCCTGAGGAGCCTGATGGCCCGCGCGACCGAGAGCACGCGCTCGAACGCCGTGCGGAACGTCGGCCCGTCGGTCGGCCCGGGAAGCGTGACAATGTGCCGGCCGAGCCGCTTCGCCACGTAGTTGTTCATGATGACGCCGCACCACGCATTCGTGGCCCATTCGCCGATGGACGGCTCGGGATCTGCCATGACGACCAGAGGAGTCTTCGCGAGCGTGGGATGCGTTGCAATCGTCAGAAAGACCTGGCCGTTGGGAAAGGCGACATTGGCGATCGCGATCAGGTCCGCGCCGGCGGCCGCCAGCTTCCGCGCCGCGTCCGTGGCCTGCCACGGATTCTCGACGCGGCCGATGACGAGCGAGGCGGGGTCGATGCGCTTGGCGGCGACGAGTTCCTCGAACAGTCGTCGCACGGCGCTCTCGGCGCGGTCCTTGGCCTTCGGATTGAAACCGTCGATCGAGGTCGTGACGAGGCCGAGCCGGGGAACGAGCCCGTTGCGGGAATTGCGTGTATCCATGCATCCTCCTGAGGTGCCTCCGAGGGGCTCCGATCGGCGACCGCGAGCCTCCGAGAGGGCGAATCGCAAATACGAATACAAACGTTGTAATTTTATAGCTGGGCCTCGAGCTCGTCAAGAGAAGCTCGGTCAGATGCCGGAGGCGAGGGCCATAATAGGCGCGAAGCGAGCTTGACAAGAAGCGGCCGCCGCAGACAAAATACAAACGTTTGCTTTCCGCGGGGAGTCCGCCGTGGGCGACGGTGCGAGGCGCCCCGTGCGGCCGTGTTCCTGTGCCGGAACGGAGGCCAACATGGCGATGCGGTCTCGTCGAGGAAATGGTCTGAGTGGAACGGTGCTGCGGGCGTTTCTTATGGGTGCATGCGGCACCGCGTGCGTGTTTGCTCAGAGCGAACCCAAGAACCTGGCTCGCGATGCGCACGCGAGTGCGTCGGAGACGTACACGAGCGACCTGTCGCCGGAGAAGGCGAACGATGGCGACGCGGACAGCCGCTGGTCGGGCATCCCAGGGCACAATCAAGGCGTCTGGTTCCAGCTCGAGTGGAAGATGCCGATCGAAGTCGGCGAGGTCGTGATCAGGCAGCATGACACGTATGTGCGCGAGCTCGACCTCCAGGTACGCCCCGGAGCCGGCGGTCAGTGGAACACGATCGGGCACCTCGGGACGCCGAAGGGGAAGCTGCCCCTCGTCGTTGCCGTGCGTTTCAAGCCCATGGTCGTAAGCGCCATCCGGATCGCGGAGATAACGAACGGCCCGAGCTTCAGGGAGGTCGAGGTCTATGCCCGTCCGTACGCGAAAGGGACGCTCACCAATCTGGCCTCGGACTACCGCGGGAGGTTCGTGGGCTGCGTGTGCGACACGGAAGGCGCGACGCCGTTCGCAGCGGCGGAAGTGACGCTGTCCGGAGAGAGCGCCTACGGCGCGTGGAAGGTCACGGCGAGAACCGACGAGAAGGGTGTGCTCCTCGCGCCGATGCCCCTGGGCATGACGGGCACCATTCACGTGCATACCGTGCCGCGCGCTCCGGCGGGCACGGAGTTGCCGGACCCGGCGCCATCGGACGCGCAGATCGAAGCCGCGGCATTTCACTACGGCCCGACGCCCGTCAGCATCGAGCGGAAGACGACCAGCTTGAGCAGCGGCTGGAAATTCGCGCTCGATCCGCCCGCGGACTTCTGGAAGCCCGATTTTGCCGATGGCGGCTGGTCGCCGATCAACGTCCCTGCGCATTGGGCCATGGAGGGCTTCGACAACGATTCCGGCATCGGTGGATACAGGTTGCGCTTCGCGCTGCCGGCGGGAAGCGGTCGTCCGCGGCTCAGGTTCGAGGGCGTGTACAGCGGCGCGGAGGTGTGGGTGAACGGCAAGCTCCTCTGCACGCACGAAGGCGGCGCGTTCCCGTTCGAGGTCGATCTGGCCGGCACCGCCGTGCCCGGCGACAACGTGCTCGCTGTTCGCGTCAGGGAGCACACACTCACCAGCGACGAGCTCGATCACATGAGCTGCTACGCGGACTTCCCGCTGGCCGGGATCTTCCGGCCGGTCGTTCTCTTCTTCGTTCCGGAAGTGCACTTCGGCCTATTGGAGTACGCGACGACCTTCGACCGTGATTATCGCGATGCGACGCTGCACGTGTATGCCCGCGTCGTGAATGAATCGAGAGTTCCGTATCGCGGCGTGGTCGAAGTGATGCTCGCCGGGCCGAACGAGGAGGAGACGGTCGCCGCGCGCGCAGCGTCGTCCGCAGTGGAGATCCGCCCCGGCGAGAGCGCCGATGTCGATCTCGGCCTGGCGCTGAAGTCGCCGAAGGCCTGGAACGCCGAGGAGCCCAATCTCTACCGCTTGTCAGCATTCCTGCGCTCGGGAAGCGAAGTGACGGATGGGGTTGTGCAACGAGCCGGCGTGCGCCAGACCGAGATCCGCGGCAAAGAGATCCTCGTCAACGGCAGGCCGATCAAGTTCCTGGGAACATGCTACCACGACAGCCATCCTCTCATGGGACGAGCCGTGACGCCCGACGTGACGCGGCGCCATCTCCTGCTCATGAAGGAGTGCAATCTCAACGCGGTGCGGATGTCGCACTATCCGCACGTGCGCGAGCTCGTTGAGCTTGCCGACGAAATCGGCTTGTACGTGGAGGACGAGGCTTCGTTCTGCTGGGCGAAGGGCGGGAACGACCTGCGCCGCCTTCCCCGGATCGTCGAGATCACCGCGGGATTGATCGCGCGGGATCGCAACCGCCCTTCGGTGGTCTTCTGGTCGATGTGCAACGAGACGTGGGGCTACGGCTACGCCTTCGAGCGCGCCCACGAGTGGGCCGAGGCTTCCGATCCGAGCCGCCCGCACAGCGCGGGCTTGAGCGCGTGGCTTGAGATCGCCACGCTGCACAATCCTCTCACGATTGCGCGCATGGACGAGCACGAGGGACTCGACCAGCCGCTCCTTTTCGACGAGAGCCTCTGCATCTTCCAGGGAATCTACAACGACACACTGGACCTCCAGCGTGATCCCGGGATTCGTGACTACTACGGCAACTGCCTTCCGGGCATAGTCGACCACATGTTGCGCAGCAGGACCACGCAGGGCAGCTTTATCTGGTGCTGGGGCGACGATCTTTTCTGCGTTCCGGGCCGCGGTCTCGAATACGGGCGGGATTCGGCCAGGGAGTACTTCGTCGAGAGCTCGTATCGGATGCCGGGCCGTGGGATCGTGGGCGATGCACCATGGGGTGCCGTCGATGGTTGGCTGCGACGGAAACCGGAGTTCTGGCACATCAAGAAGAGTCACTCGCCCGTGAGAATCAGGGGGGACGTGCTGCCCGTTCCCGCCGCGGGGCAACCCATCCGCGTGCCCGTTGAGAACAGGTACGACTTCCTGGATCTGCACGCGCTGAAGGCGACGTGGGGTCTGGGAAGCGAAAAGGGCGAGACCGCGTGTGCGATCGCACCGCACCGATCGGGCGTGATCGAGATCGCGCCCAGGGAACCCGTGAAGGAAGGCGCCGCGCTCTCGCTGGACTTTCATGATGGCGCGGGGCGGCTCATCGACACGTACCGGCTCGCCTTGGGCAAGGAGGTCGCGGCGGCGCCGCCCTGCATGTTCCTCTCCGGCAAGACGCTGACTCGCAACAAGGAGGAGTTGTTGTGCGGCGTCCTCGAGAGAATCAGAGGCGCAGGATTCGCGGTCGCGATTCATACGAGCACCGGGCTTTCCCAGCGCGTCGTCGTCGGGAAGGACGCCGTTCTGCTCGAGCTCCCTGCCTTGCACGTCCTGAGACGCGATCGGCAGTACGCCGCAATCCCCGATCGCCATTCCTGGAGGATGACGGGGCTCGATATCAAGGAGGCGCAGGACGGGAACGTGGTCATCTCCGTCAATGGAGAGTACGCGGACTTCCAGGGCGGCTATCGACACCTGCTCACGCCGCGAGGGGAGTTGGAGACGACCGCGACGTTCAAGTACATCGGGGAGGACATGATCGTGCGCGAGGCGGGGCTGCGTTTCTCGGTCCCCAGAGAGTGCGACATCCTCCAGTGGGAGCGGAAGGGCGCCTGGAACGTCTATCCCGAGGATCACATCGGTCGGCTGCGCGGCGCAGCCGTGCCGTTCGAGGGAGGCAACAGCGGAATTCCGCCGACAGGCCCGTGGGCATTGGATCCATCTCCACGCGGATCGAACGACTTCCGCAGCACCAAGCAGACGATCCTTTGGGGCGGTATCCACTACCCCGGAGGGCCGGGAGTCCTGATCGCGCCGGAGGGCGAGAAGCACCTCCGCGCGGAAGTGGAAAGCGATCGCATCTCCGTCCATGTGAGTGACTGGTACGGAGGGACGGGGACCGATCTGTCGGAATGGGTCCTCAACTACTCGCGCGGCAAGCCGATCGCCAAGGGAGCGACGATAGTCTCGAAGGTCAAGCTGCGCCTGGTCAATGGATTCGGCGCGGAGAAGGCCGTCTTCGCGGGGCAGCCGAAGGCGCGCTGAAGCGGTGGTCGATGCAAGCGATTGCATCACGGATGCGCTCGGGAGTGTATGACCTTGCTTTGTCTGGTTTTTGTGATGAAACAGCCTTGACGTGATTCCGTTTGATGGGCTACAATCGGTGCCGATTCAAACGTTTGCATAGGAGGAAGCCATGCGGAAGGTCACGCGCCGGGCAGCGGCTGTCGGGTGCGGAATCGTCATCGCCGCCGCCGCGGCGACCGCCGCGGGCGGAACCGACGTGAAGGTCGACGTGAAACCGCTTCACGAGGGGCGCATCAATCCCATGCTCTTCGGCAGCTTCGTCGAGCTGCTCGATGATCTCGTCCCCGGGATGTGGGCCGAGATGCTGAACGATCGCGGTTTCGACGGCGTCATACCCCAGGCCAAGTGGTGCTACTACGACGGCCGGCCGAACTTCTGCGACCGGGAGTGGGAGAAGGACGCGAGTTGGACGTACGACACGGACAAGCCCTTCAACGGCGAAAGGAGCGCGAAGCTCACGTGCGGCGCCGCCGGCCGGGCGATGCTTGCGCAGGGAGGCACGGCGGTCGTCAAGGGGGCGACCTACGTCTTCTCGGGGCACTTCCGCGGTGACAACCCCGGGCTCAAAGCTCGAGTGGCGCTCAGGGCGTTGCTGCCCGACGGCGCGTGGATGGAGCTTGCCTCGGCCGAGCTCGCGGCGTTCTCCTCCGAGTGGAAGAAGTACACCGCCACGCTGACTTCCTCGGGGACCACGGATCGCGCGGTGTTCGCGCTGGAGGCTTTGGGCGGCGGCAGTTTGTGGGCCGACAGGCTTTCGCTCATGCCGGCCGACAACCGCAAGGGCTGGCGCGACGACGTCGTGCAGGCGATCACCGAGATGCGTCCCGGTGTGGTCCGCTGGGGTGGCAGCACGTGCGATCCGGGAGCCTACCGCTGGAAGGAAGCCATCGGCGAGCGCGATCGGCGCCGTCCCTTCCCGAACCGGGTGTGGGGCCGCATCGATTCGAACGACGTGGGGGTCGATGAGTTCTGCCAGTTCTGCGAGATGGTGAAGGCGCAGCCGCTCTTCTGCATCAGTTTCTCCGATGGGCCGCAGAGCGCCGCCGACCTCATCGAGTACTGCAACGGGCCGGCCGGCACCGAATGGGGAGCGAAGCGCGTTGCGAACGGCCGCCCCGAGCCCTACGGCGTGAAGTACTGGCAGGTCGGCAACGAGCTCGGCAATGAGATCTATGTGAAGGGCTGTCCCGCGTTCTGCGAGGCGATGAAGCGGGCGGATCCGAAGGCCGCGCTGCTTGCGTCCTTTCCTTCCCAGGCGCTCCTCGAAAAATGCGGCAAGGATTTCGCGTATATCGGCCCGCACCATTACACGCCGGACCTGGCGGAATGCGAGTCCGACTTCGTGAAGCTGACCCAGATGGTCAAGACCATCCCGGGGTGTGCGCATATCCGGATCTCCGTCACCGAGTGGAACATCACGGCCGGCTGGTGGGGGATTATGCGCGGGAAGATGCTCACGCTCGAGTCCGCGCTCCAGAATGCGCGCTACCTGAACCCTGTCTCTTATACACATCTCCGAGCCCACGAGACTCCTGAGCATCTCGTATGCCGTCTTCTGCTTGAAAAAAAAAAACACAACAAAATCAATTGCTTAGTTAGGTGACACAACCACTCGACAACCCCCGAGCACACTCACTCACCTATCACTCAGCGAGCTCGACACCCCCTACACTACTCTC
>ERZ1026810.646-NODE-646-length-17481-cov-7.666417_pt1 | contig 17481 bp, 21 predicted proteins | sample MGYA00520872_ERZ1026810 | MGnify/ENA primary metagenome ERZ1026810 (study PRJEB33270, sample SAMEA104284477) | anaerobic digester metagenome | biome: Anaerobic digester microbiome; feature: mesophilic sludge digester; material: Anaerobic digester biomass | place... | reverse complement strand
TGCAGGAAGTGTTGTAGGATTTGATAATTTTGTATATGGTGTTGTAGTTGTGTCATATATTGTTATATATGGTGATGAGTCATGTGCAACTGCAAGTCTTGTTCCGTCATGATTAAATGCACAACCATAAGCGGTGCTTGCAGGAAGTGTTGTAGGATTTGATAATTTTGTATATGGTGTTGTAGTTGTGTCATATATTGTTATATATGGTGATGAGTCATGTGCAACTGCAAGTCTTGTTCCGTCATGATTAAATGCACAACCACGACCGGTGCTTGCAGGAAGTGTTGTAGGATTTGATAATTTTGTATATGGTGTTGTAGTTGTGTCATATATTGTTATATATGGTGATGAGTAATGTGCAACTGCAAGTCTTGTTCTGTTATGATTAAATGCACAACCACGACCGGTGCTTGCAGGAAGTGTTGTAGGATTTGATAATTTTGTATATGGTGTTCCGGCAGTAACTCTGACAGTGTCGCCTTTATTTATGTTGGCTTGTGCGATTACATCAATTTCATCAGCTCCAGTTATTTCTGCACCGCCACCTGTGATGCTCGCTATCGTTGCTGGTAAATCATCGCTATTTCTAACCGTTGGCATTGTAGCACCTTTTGCTGCTGCCTCATCAAAAGCATTATCTATATTAGTTTTAATTCTTGTTATTTGTGTTTTTACTGCTGTTACATCTATTGCCATTATTATACTCCTTCCATTAAGGTAGCTAATTCATCAAATGCATCTTCTACTTCTTGTTTTAAAGCGACAACTCCATCTTTTAATGGTAAATGTATTTTATATATTTGATTTGGATCAGGTGTATATTTTGTAAAATCTACATAGCCCCCATCTCCATCTTCATTACTTAAAATAATACCTTTTTTAAACTTGTTTTCATTATTAAACTCATTATCTAAATCAGTTCTTGCTAATAAGTTAATGGTTTCTTGTAAATTAGTGATATTAGATATAGTGTGAGTATGTGCTGTTGGTGTAAAGGTTGTTGGTTTGTTGGGAATACCATACCAGTCAGCATTTTGTAGCAAAACGCTTTCAAAATCACTACCAGTTTTTTTATATAATTGTATTTTAATATCTGCCATAAAATTATATCTCCAATCTTATGACTTTAATACAGCGACAATACAACCCTCAGCTACATCAGCACTTGCTGGTAATGCTTGATAATACTTTAACCCACCCCACCAATCTATAGCTTGTTTTGTTTTCTTTGGTGTCATGGCTAAAGTATCATTTGTATCTACTTGCATTTCAGCTGTTGTTGCTATTTCAATAAACCCACTAACTGTTTCACTTGCATTCCTCATTTCTTTAGCTGTAATATGTCCTTGTGCGTTTACTGTGAAATAATTGCCACTTCCAGCTGTTACTCCACTTTCATGGTGTAATGCTGTAATTAGTCCTGTTAATTGTGCGTATAATGTAGATGCTTTAACTGCATTATGATTATTCACATCAATTTCAGTCGCCCATTTTACTACACCATGATTTGTATCACTTGCAAAAGGATATGTATTGTTTACTACATCTATTTTTAATGTTAATTTAGCATTATCAATTCCAGTCTTTTCTAAAAATGTTGTAGTTGAAATAACCATCCAATCGCCAGCTTCTAAATCTAAATAAGTATAATTACCACTTGTTAGAATATCATCAGCACTTACTGTTGTTAAGTTAAAATCTACATCTACTGGTCCTATTGTTCCACCTGCATTGATTTGAAAATTACTCATTTGCACTGTCATTGTATTTGGTGCTATGAAATAATTACCTCTTATTTGGTAAAATGCATCACTTACAAATTGCGTGAAATTATATAAGCTCCAAAAACTTTCAAATGTCGTTTGGCTTGGGAAGTTATCATTATCAAATGCAATTCCACCACCATATCTCATTCCACCAGTAATCCAAAGTGGTAATAATGCTGTGTTAATAACACTATCACTATTTAATAACCCCTCTACTGAGTTAATATCAGTTTCCACAAGCAATCTATCAAAACCATTACTTGCATTTTTCTTATGTAATTCTACTCTAATATCAGCCATTATTTTTTAACCTCTTTCCCTTTTTCTCTTTGTGTTTTGTTTTGCCTATATAAATTAAAATCTTCCCATATTTCATTTCTTGAAAAATTATTTCTTTCTAATAATGCTTGTTGGTCTTTTAGATTATAAGCAAATATATCAGTCATAGATAAAAACTTCCTTTCTAAAAATGCTATATCAGCTTTTAACTGTTCGTTTTCTTCTTTTAATTCTTCAACATCTTCAGTTTTTATCTTAACTTCTAAATCAATAATCTTTTTGTTTAGATCATTGATTTTGTCTTGTGTTTTTACTAAATCATTTGTAAGTTTAGTAATCTCTTCATCTTTCGCATCAACTGCACTTGCTAAATGATATTGATTATTTATAATCTCTATCAATTCTTTTTTGGTTTTATTTTCCAAATTTTTTAAATTCATTTCTTTAATACCTCTTTTCTTTTTTATTTTTCTTTGATATATAAAGGTGCTTTTTCAATGGAATTATCGTGTCTTACATAAATAACATCACCAGCTACATCACTTTCTTTTATATCTTCAAGTTCTCTTTTAATTTGCTCTAACTCCTCTATTAAAAAACTTAAAGTATCATTTCCAGTTGCTACTGCCTCATATATTGCAACTACCATATTTATCGGTCTTGAGAAAATAAGTTCATTATCAAAATACTTCTCATACCTTATTGTGATTTGTAATGCTCCAGCTATAGCTGTTAGCTCTTCAATATCAAGTATGAATTCTCTATACTTAATACCATTTTCATCTTCTACTAATGCTACATTAAACCCACCAATAACCATATTGTCTGCTCTCTTAAATGAGATATTAACAACATAATCAGCACTATCATTTACATAATAAAACTTTAATTTCTTAACACCAATTTCAGTAGCTATAATTAGCTTATCATCTGGCTCATCTATTTTGTCAATGATATTGAAATTACTATCTATTCTTATAATCATAAAATCACCTAATTTTTATTGGCAGTAAATAACCAGATCATGTGTATTGTTATTGGAATATCTACTGCTGTTACATCTATTGCCATTATTATACTCCTTCCATTAAGGTAGCTAATTCATTAAATGCATCTTCTACTTCTTGTTTAGCAACTAAAGCTTGTTGATCTACATATCTCATCATAGCATTAATTACACTTGATCTCGGCGTGTAAAAGCTTACTGCATCATAGATATGAAAGACTATCATACCATTAATTCTTTGTTTAATCTTTCTTAAATTACTGTCAAACTTACTATAAACTATACTGATTTGTATCGCACCATTAAGCTGTGTCACATCATCATATAAAGTTAGTTTCTTTCCCCAATATAGATTACCATTTAGATCTATTTGGTTAGCTAACTTTTCTAAAATAACATCACCCACAATTAAGCCATCTGGTCTTTTAATGTTCGCATAAGTTTCATATTCGCTTGCTGCTACATTGTCAAAATCAGCTAAAATATAAATCTCAATACCACTTGAGCCAGCTGGGAAATCAAATAAGTTCTTTTCCTTAATCTTCCCATATTGATTAAATACAATATAGTTATGTTGTTCTTTATCTAATACAATATTTGGCATATAAACCCCCTTAATACCTTAATGTTTTCTTATCGTGAAAATTATTATTAAATCCCAATACTAATCTTCTATCATTTCCAATGCATATTGCAAAGCTTTTATAATTTGCTACATCTTCATCTAAACCAGTGATTTCTATTAAACCAGCATCAGTTATAGTTGCGTTAAATTGTTCTAACCCTTTCGCAAATCTATCACCATCTCTATAATCTAATGTCTTACTTGCATAAATCTTAAAATTACTATTTGACCTACCTACTAAATTAAATACATTGATAAACTCTGGACCAATTATTACTTCTTCACTACTTAAAAACTCTAATTGATAAGTAAAAGTAATGTGTTCTAACCTGTCTTTTTGCACTTTTAATAGTAAATTATTACTCTTATAATCATAATAATCAGCTATATCATTTGCTCTAACCTTTGGTAAGTTCTCTAAATGTTCCATTAAATCGGCTAAATCGGTTGTTGAATAGTTAGGCTCATCATAGTTATTACTTAAAAATTGTATAGATATATTTTCTGCCTCGCCATTACTATCTACATAAGAGTTAAACCCTACCTTAAAACCACCTAATGTTGAAACATCTTTCGTATAACCTGCACTATAATTATCTAAAAACCCAAAGTTATAGATAACGCTATTTTTTACCTTTACTGGTGTTATATTATAAATAAAATGCACCCCATTAGCAAATAAATAACCATTTAGCTTTGGTGGTTCTAATCTATGAATTAAACTATTCTTTAATAGTGTTGTTAGTTGATTTAAGTTAAATAATGTATTAGTTCCATAATTAGTATTTGTTAGGTTAAACACTACTTTATCATGCACTAATATATCACGTGTGATTGTTTTATCTATTGGGTTCTTAAAGATTTGTCTTTCCCTTGATAATTTCTCTGGTATTTCTGGAATATAATCAGCTTCTAAAACAATATGATCTTTAACATGTTCTTTATAAAACCCTTTTTCTCGTTCAATAACAGTATAAAGTTTATTCTCATACCAAAATCTATCACCAACTAAAATCTCATTTAAGTCTTGAAAATAATTAGCCACTAATATATCAGCTTCTAATCTCTTATTACCTTGACTTTTTGTGATATTAAACATTTTATCTGCAAATCTACCACTGTCAATTAAGCTTTCATTTGGACTTACTAATATAGTTCCTAAATCATTATTAGCTTTAGTAAACTTATAATGTTGGTCTATATAGGCATAGTATTTAGCTCTAAATAAAAAGTTTTGATAGTTCCAGATATCAGTTTCTAACTCATTACCGTTTTTATCGATAATCTTATAATTTAAGACATCATATTCCCCCATAAATGAGCTGTCTTGCATTAAAGCTACTTGCCTTGCTAAAAATGCATTATGTGTTCTATTTTCTATCTTTATTCCAATTACAGTTCCAACATCTTCCAAACAATACATATATTTTTCTTTTCTCTTATATGGTATTTTATATCTTTGGTCGCTTTCATTTGTTAAGTTATAAATATCTTCTTCTACAAAACTATCAGTTAAATCTAATACTTCATACCTTTGCACTATCATTGTGTCATATTGTAATGGATCACTATGTGATAAAGTCCATTTTACTTTTACTAACACTTCAAACTTTTCCATATGTTCGATAGGTTTATCAAAACAATAATAATAATCTTGACTTGTTAATATATCAGCTTCTTTTGGCTTAAACACTCGCCAATTATCTTGAATAGGACTTTGCGTTATTACCTCATTTACATAAGTTTCATAAGTATTTGCTATACCATTAGCACTTTCTATTTCTTTAAGCCCTTTTAATGTAAAATGCTCTAATAGGTTAATATCTTTAATAGCTTTATTTTCATAAGATAATAGCTTGTAATCTAAATAAATAATACCATTTTCTTTTTTTAATACTTTTATTCTTGCATTTTTAAGTAAAAGTAAATCATCTAATACTTCTCTTAACAATACTGGTTTATTATAAACAAAATCTTCCCCAGTTGTATTTGCTATTAAACTTGCTAAATTACTTGATACATTAAACTTACTTTGAGGGTTCACACCTCTTTTAATAATGGCTTTGTCTAACACTTTGGAAAAGATTTGTTGAAGTGTGTTCGTGCTATTTGTAAACGCACAAGGAGGCAGTGTTATTCTTTCTAATATCTTAGTAGGTTCTACCAAAATAGCAGTTATTTTCCAATAATATGGATGCATCTTGGTAAATAACTCTCTTTCTAAATGCCACACTAAAAAAGGTGTTTTATCTCTAAATGTTCCCTCAACTTCTCGTTGTATCTCTATAATATCATTTACTTTTAACAAGTTTTTATTATTATGACTAACTAAAAATATAACTATCTTGTTCTCTAATTCATCTGTGATAGTTTCCTTAAATGTAAAACCACTTTCTAACTTGATTCTATCGTTAGCTTGTTCTACACCATTTATTAGTATTTTAATTTCTACCATATTAAACTACCACCCTTTTATTGTTGTTATTCCAACCCTCTCTTGCATCATTGATGCTCTTGTTTTGCTCTTATTTAGTCTTATTGAAGTTGTTGCTATTTTAGTTGCATATTTTACACCCACTGCAGCTACTCCAAGCCAGCCACCTTTTGCTATCATAAATATATCGCCAGCTATACCAGTTATATCTTCTATTGCCTCTTGTCCTACATAATCGCCAGTTAGTTCCCCATAATTTGATAAGCTATATTTAACTGCATCAGTTCCTACCTTAAATGCTAACATTTGAGCTACATTTTGCGTTGTTGATTGCTTTTTATTTATTTTCCCCTCTTGAGAAGATAAATTACCTTGTGGCGAATAACTGGTCTCTTCATAAGCACCAGAGCCACCATCTTTTGTTAATCTTATTACATATGTTTTTTCATTAGCCATATTAAATACCTCTAATTTTCAATATCGATAGCTGTTAAAACAAAGCTTACAATGTTGTCATTATTTGCACTATCTTTTTCTATTTGTATATTGGCTATATTGCATAATAAAGTATATTCAATAGGACTTGAAGTTAAAGGGTTATAAACCACTTTATAAATCGGTTTCCAAACATAAGGTGTAACACCATCTTCAAACATAACCATATGATAATAATTCATATCTAAAAACTTTCTTGAAACATTACTATTAGTTAGTAAAAACCTACCACTAAAAGTTATGATTGCACTTTCATTAAATGATATTGCAGCTGGTGTATTGATTGGGTTAAATGCCACTTGTTGCATTTGATATGTTCCGCTTGGATCTATAATATCTACAATCTCATCATCTATGTAATGTAAGCTACCAATAATAGTTCCTTTTGAATAGCTTAAAACACCAGTCATTATTAGACTTGTCCTTGATTCAGTTCCTATTTGCTGATAAGGGTTCATAATCATTGGTGTTTGATAGTTATGCCATACATTATAATCACTTGCTACATAAACATCATTTTCCAACACTTCTACATTTTCTAATATAGTTATTTTTTTAGAGTATTCAGTAAATAGGTTATATAAAACTTGATATGTCTTATCAAAGTTATCACTTTCACTTAAAGCTGTGATTGTTAAAGTCTGGTTTATTCTATCTTGTGTGTTTACTTGTTTACTTCCACTACCAAACTTTACATACACTCTAATTTCGGTTTTAAGAGGTTTGATTTGTGGGCTTTGTGTTGATTCATCTATTACCTTTAAATCATAACCAGAGGGCAAATAACCACTTAATTCTTGTTCTAACCACTCGATATATCGTTTCTTAAAGTTCACGCAAATACACCCCCCTTATATTTTGTAGCTAAAAAGCTAACAACTCCAGTCATTAAAATGCTTGTTCTACTTTCAGTTCCTATTTGTTGATAAGGTTTAGTTGTAGCTGGTGTTGAGTATTTATGCCAAACATTAAAATCATATTCTTTATATTCATCTTCTTCCAATACTTCTACATTTTTTAATATAGTTAGCTTATTACTAAAATCATTAAAAAAGTTTTCTAATACCTTTTTAGTAATAGTAAAACCATCACTTTCACTTAAAGCTTCAATTGTAATTGGAAGATCTATTCTATCTGTAATACTTGGTTGTTTATTACCCCAGCCAAATCTAACATAAACTCTTATATCAGTTTTATTTGGTATTGTATGTGGTTTTTGCGTAGCTTCTTCAATTACTTTTAAGTTATAACCACTTTTCAAATAACCTTTAAGCTCTTTTTCAAGCCATTCAATGTATCTTTCATTAAAGTTCACGCAAATACACCCCCTCATACTTTTCAGCTAAAGTTAATAAACATTGCTCTAAACTAATATCAAACCACCTCTCATTTGGATTTTTTCCACCAAATTTAAAACTTTTTAACCTTGATTTGTCAGTTTCAGTTCTTTTCCTACCACTTGGGAAATACTCTAAATTGATTGGTGGTTGCCACTCTATATTAGTATGCACTGCATAATCTACTATCTCATTACCTACCAAGATTTCTATTGTATTATTATCTAATACATTAAAACCTATACTGCTTGCTAAAGCTCCAGTATCTTTTGGCACTGCACCAAGTAATGCACCTACAATCATTTTAGCTTCATTCATAAGATTAATTTCTGCCACAGTTATTTTACCTCTTTACCTAAAGCTATTATTGTTTTAATTAAAGGTCTTGTTGTAATACCGATTTGCCTTTCTTCTGGCTTTACGACTATATTCTCAACATTATACAACTTGCCTAAATACTCTACTGTATCTAATCTCTTAATATCATTTTGTTTTAAATCTCTTGTTTCAATAACCACATTTCCAAGTGTAGTATTGTAATTATCTACAAAGAAATAACTTTCCTTGTAATCTTGTATAACTCTTGCATAAAAAACTATTGGCTTGCTATTTGTAAGTCTTGCAATTCTATCTTCATTATTTGTGATAGTTTCAAAAACTTTACACCTAATTCTATATCTTGAGCTTGTATTTCTTGCATCTCTACCCATAATTACACCTTAAAAACAATCTTTATCTTGACAATGTGGATTATAGCCATAGCTTAAGTTTCTTATTCTTAAGCCAATTCTTCTTAAGTTTTCTTTTATGTAGTTCGGAAAACGCATATTTTCAAGCTCACTTTGAGAAACATTAGATCCATTTTCTAAACTATAACCACTCTCACGATATAGATCACCGTTTGTTAAATAATACATACCATAGTCACAAATAGCCCTTTTAATTGCTTGTTTTTGCCTTTCGCTAAAGTTTTCACTGTCATATTTATCAAACCTAACAAAAATCTCATCATAAACTCTATCAGTCCATAGATTAATTGTTGTAACTACTTTGTCGGTATCTCTATCGTTTGATGGAAGTTCAATACTTAAATCTCTACCAGAATAAGTTAAAAACTCTTCCCTTGTAATTGTGATTAATTCGTTTGCCATAGTTTTTTTATGTCCTTTCTTTCAAATTCGTAAAAAGATAAAGGGTAAGCTTTAACACCTACCCTTTATGTAGTGTTAATAATTTTTATATGTGTTTATGAAAAATTATTGAAAAAATGTTAATTAAATTAAAGCTTTAATTATTCTTTTGCATGTAGCCATACACCTTCAATTTTCTTTGCTGGGACAAAGATATCGTGATAAATTCTATAATTAAACTTCCAAGCATCTTTATCTTGTACCACTTCAGGACTAAATACTCTTACTGGATTATGCTTTTTAACTGGAATAGATGCCGCATCATAAACAGCTAAAATGTTAATGTCTTTAGCATCTGCAGTTGGTGTAAAATAGTTATTGCCAAAAGTATAAGCTGTCTTAAATCTTTTTGGTGGCACTACGATAATGATATTATCATTAAAAGTATTAACCTTTAATTTAATATCTCCATTTTCAACTGTAGTTGTTCCAACTAAAGCTTTTAATTCAGTAGTTGTTTTAATTAATCTTGCAACTTCAGTTGAGATAAAATAAACAATTCTATCAATTGGCACTTCGTTATCTTCAAAGTATTTTTCCGCATCAGCAAACTTTGCGATTACTTTGTTAGCTTCAATTGTTCCTGGTGTTGCAATACCAGTTCCAGTAGCTTTAGCTGCCAATGTTGATAGTCTATAAGCGTCAACTTCTGGGATTACTTGCGTTCTTTCAAATACTTTCATTGCATGAATTACTGCAATTCCTCCAGACTCTTCATTATCCATTGCATCTAATGTGAATTGTTTTCCTCTATCTTGAGTTAGAGTAAATGCTTCCCATGTTAAATTAATGTCTCCAGCTGCATAACCAGTCGTTCTTGAATAGTTACTTAAAGCTGACATTGCGATATTTGGCACTCTAACTGTCTTTGCATTTACAAAGTCTAATTGAATGCCACCTGGTCTCAATAACTCCAAAATACCAGTTACTGATTCTTTTACAAACATTTCATCAAGTTCATTGTGTAAATGTTTTGAAATGTGTTCGATAATGTTTGCCATAAGTTAATAATTTCCTCCTTTTTCTTATGCCTCGTTAAATAATTTTTTAAATGTTGCTCTCTCATCAAGTGCTGGTGGAGTATTATCGCCGCTTGCTCCCATCCTTGCTTGACCTTGCAAAATCTCTTCTGTAGATTTTTGCCAAGCTGGTTGATGAGCTGCTACTTCTTTTAAGTTAGCTTCGTTTACTTCCAACCCTTTACCTTTTGTTAAAGCAATCAAATCATCTACATATAGAGGATTTACTAATGTTGCTGCCACCTCTCGAGCTTTTAATGCTTGATTTTCAACTTGTAAAGCTGCAATTTGGTCTTGTAAAGACTTTTCAGCTTTACGTGCTCCCTCAGCATATTTATTCTTTAATAGTTCTTCATACTCAGTTTTTGGTAGAGTAATCGTTTCTATTTCTGGCTCTTCAGTTTTAGCTGGTTTTTGTTCGCCCTCTTTTGCTTCCTTTTCCTCAGGAGTTTCATCAGTTTTAGCTGGTTCACCCCCATCTTCTTTAGCTTTCTTTTCGGCTTCTTCTTCAGCTTTTAATGCTGCAAGTTCTTCCTCACTTAAAGCTGCCTTTTCTTCTTCAGTTAACTCTGAATACTTTTTCTTTTTTGTTGCCATTTAATACTCCTTTTACAACTAACCTTGTTATTTGGCTTTAAGGTTCAAGTTGTCTTTGCTTTTTTACAAGAAACATAACTTGTATTTTTAATTGCTTTTTTATACGAGAAACATAACTCGAATATAATCAGTCTTTTTATGGACTTATTACCTTTATTGTTTTTCAATACCTAATTGTTCTTTCTTATAATCTCTAACTAATACACCCCTATTAGCATTGATTAAAGCTCTTTGTTTTGCTTGATAATAAGCTATATTGTTTTTAACTTTCATAATCTCACTATCAGCTGTATCGTTTTTCGTTTTAGCTTTGAAAGTTTCTAAATGATTTAATTTTTCCTTATTTTCTCTTATTTTGCGTTCATTTCTTCGCTGCTCTTGTAAAGCTGCATATCTTTTTTTTGTTAGTTCTTTATCTTCACTAGTCATTGGTTTTTCAGTTTTAAGCTCTTTATGTAGTTCCTTTAACGATTTCTTTAATGCTTGTTCTATCGTTATTGGTGTGAAATAATGCCTACAATTCGGTCTTGTTGTAAAATAAACTGGCTTTCCTATAACCCATTCCATAGTCTTTATATCTTTTTTAGTTATAAAGTCTTGTATTTCGGCTATCTTTTCTGGTTTTATAAATCTTTGCCAGTTCTCTTTAACATAAATCTTCCCTTGATAATCTACATGGTCATCAGCACAATCAGCATGAGAAGATGCTAAAAAGAATATAATGCCTAAATTATCGGTTGAGTCTTTAAGTTTTTGTGTAGCTATATTTTGTAGTGTTGTCCTTAAGTTCATTTCAAGATAAGATCTAATTCCCATCTTTCTCCCATTAGCATACTTTACAAAGAAACCTAAATTATTTTTTTTAGCTATTAGATCCAATATATTTTCTTCTGTTGTCTTAATCGGTATTTTTGCTCCACCAATAATAGCCATATTTTCATCAGTTCCAACGATATATTGCTTCAAGATTTTAGCGGCACAATTTTCAGCATTTATTTTATTTATAAAAAAGCTATGTCTATCAGTTGCAAACTTAACTACTGACTTAACCATATTGTCATTAAACTCATTCATTTCTTCATAATAAATTGCATAAGGTTCAGCATTAGTATCGGCTGTATCATTAAGCATTCCCCCCATAACTGCAATACTTTCATCTACTGCATTTTGTGAGTTAGTCATTATTTTTTCTTTATGTTCTTTCACAACCTTATCAATAGTTTTTTTATAATTCTTTAAGTCTTTAAGCTGTTTTTCATACCACTCATCAGTTTTAGTATAATTTGTTAAAGCTTTAATCTCATGTTCATTTAACTCGTTAAATAATAATTCCCAATCTTTAATCAGTCTATCGGTTAAATAAACCCATTTCCTTGCACCTACCATAACTTATCACTACTAACCTTCAATGTTGAATAAATCGTATGGTTCTTCATCTGGTGCATTATATGCCGATTGTCTTTCTTTTAATCTTGCGATTTCTTCTTCTTTTTCCTCTTCGGTTAATGAGTCTCCCCAAAGCTCGTTAACATATTGCTTTTCACTAATTGCTCCACTTGCATAAGCTTGGCCTAATATTGCAAGTTTAGACTCAAAGCTTGGATTAGCATATTCTGGATAATTGACAAAGATTTCATAATCTTCTTTAGCTTGTTTAATGTTGTTATTGTTGAAAAAATAAACTTTTAATAAAAGATTACATAATTTTTCAATTGTTTCAGTTTGAAAATCAATTAAATCATCACGAGTTATCATCGTTACCTTTTCTTTTTCTCTTTGAGCTGTTGCATTATTATCTCTTGCTAAATCAATTCCTAATGTTGCAGGGCTTAAAATACCAGCTAAGATATTATGTAAAATCTCTAATGCTTGACTTGAATACTGCTCGAAGTTCAATACTGGTTGTTTTGTCTCAATCATTGCTTGATTTACACCAGTTGCAGAGTTTAGATCATTTTTATAAACCATTACTTTTCTTTCAAAAGTATTAAACTTTTTCCTGTTCCCCTCATCATCATATTCCATTAATTCTTCTGGTAAATAATCTACTGGTGCTGATCTACGAGTTGTTGTTGAGCTCATTGATAAGTTTTGATCTAAATCATCAAGTAAGTCATATTTACTGCTAAACATTCCCTTACCTCTACCAGTTGTCTTATCAAGCTTGTAGATTGTTGGCACAGCTATAAATTGATTAAAACACTCATAACTTGTTTTTTCTAAACCTTTTGTTTTTTCAGTGGTTTTTAAATCTACATGTTGTTGAACTTGCCCTTTCTCGTTTGCAAGTTCATAAAGATTATATTCTATTGTTGCAACTCTTTTTTTAGTTTTAGTTTTTTCATCTTCTTCTAAAGTTGTTGTTCTTATATCTTCAAGCATATAAGTTTTATTATCTTCAACAAAATATATTTTCCTTTTGACAGCAACAACTCTATTTTCTTTATATTCAAACTCGATATTTCTGCCATCACTAAAAACTATCATTGGAAAGTCACTTATTGATTTATCATAATTGATGAAAAAAGCACCATCACCAACTGCTAACATATATGGTAATTGGTCTTGATCCATTAGAGTTTGAAAATTATTATCTTTCAAGATTTCATTAAGTAAATCAGTTAAAACTAAATCTTCTACAATCTCATAGTTTTTAGTTTGTTCGTTCAATACTTTTTTATTTACTTTGATTTCTGGTTTCCCAATAATGCTAATTAAAGTGTCAATAATCGCATGAGGTAAGCCAGAATGAGTAGTTTTTGTTTGTGGTTCAGCTGCAACTACTTTCCAAAAATAGCTTTGATTTGCTGTAAAAAAATCAGCACTTGGATTAGGCAAATTAGTAAGATTTTGAGTATAAAACCTTTTTAAGTTTTCACTTTTGCCCTCATACCAAATTGCACCCTCTTCTTGTCTATATCGTTGGTCTATATTAAACCCATAATTATTATTATGTTTATTGTGTAAAATCTTGTTTTCAAAACTCATAATCTTTTCCTTTCTTCATCTCGCATAATGTTATCGTTTAGCTCAGTAATAAATGGTGTTATCGTATAACACAAGCTATCATAATCATCCATTGCATCTTGATTTTCATCTAATGGCAAATTGTCTTTAGGATTATAAACAAGCGTTTTAAGCTGTCTTATTAGTTCTCTACCCTCACTGTTATTGATAAATCTTATTCTTCTTAAATTGAATAATAACAATAATGTCATCAGTCTTGAGTGTCTATCAGCATCAGTTGCTTTATCAGTTGTTTTAGTTGAGTTTTTGCCATATTTAATAGCTAATCGCACCTTTAAGTTTATGCCTCTATTAACTAATTCTTTTCTAATTGTTGGTAGTAAAACATTAACTGCACCATAGCCATCTATGTAAACTGCATCTATTTTAATTGGTGTTAGCACTTGCTTATACCATTTCTCTATAAAATCGCATATTTCAACAACTAAAGCTACTGCTTCTTCACTGATTAATTTTTTTCTTCCTAAAACATCTAGCTGTTGAAACTGCCTATGAAAACCAGTAAATGTTATTCGTGTTCCCTTTTTTTCTTGGTTTCCCCCTAAGTCCACTCCAAATACATATTTAGTATAAGCATCAGTCTTGAATAGATATTCAATATCATCCATTATGACTTTTTGAGCTCGATAAATATATTCGCTTGACTTACTTAAATAACTATCATCAAGCATTTTAAAGATTGCTCCCTCACTTACACCACGCAAGCCAAGTATTTTACTTGCATAATAAAAGCTATCTTTAGGGTAAAGTGATTTAAACAAATCTACTTTATTTTGAGTCATTATTGGGTTATCATTAAAATTAAAATGCCAATATATAGCTCCTTTAATTTTTTCATCAGCATTTGCTAAATCTTCTAAAATTGGTTTTGGTATATCATGTTCCCATTTCTTAAGCGGAATTGATTTGTTGATATAATTCGTATAGATCTCTTTATCTGGATTGTCTGGGTTAAGTGTTGCACCTAACCAAAAGCCATCTACTGCAATTAAAGATCTAAATACTTCATTAACGAAATTAACATCAGCTATATTAATCTCATCAATGATACCACCGCCAAGTGTAGATCCTAATACTGTTTGCCATCTTGCTTTGTCCTTAAAGCCAAAGATATAAATTATCTTTTCTCGACCAAGAGTATCAGTAAAGACTAAATGACTACCATATCTTGTATTAGTTCCCTCTCTCGCACAACCTCTAAATAATGCCAAAAAACCATTTTTCTCATCTACTACATTTCGCCTTGCTACACCATTAGTTGCTCCAGCTATAAAAAACTGCATATGACTTGAGCTATTCACATGCAGCCCAAACTTAAACGTAAGTGTTGTTGTTTTACTAGATCTTGCAGTTCCCTCGCAAATATCAAAGCTTGATTTAGTTCTTAATAAATCTAAACTCTTTTCACTAAAATTAAATGGTGTAATAACAGCTTGAGTTTCATTAGTTACTGCTTGTTGTTGTTCCATCTGCATTTTCCTCTTTAGTCCTATATTTAGATAAATCTACTAAATCATCTTTTGTTGGTGTTATCTCTATTCGGTTTAAGTTCTCAGTAATAGAGATTAAAGCTGCACTTACTGGCTCAGCCAATTGCACTTTACGAGCTTGTGTATTAGTCCATCTTTCTGGCCTACGATTAGTTAAGTAAAAGATTTGAGCTGATACTTCTCCAGGAATATGAATAACTTTTTCAACATAGACTATTTCTTCATAGCTTCCTTGTTTAACTTTCATTGCTTCTTTAACAATTTCGTTATACCCAATAGCTCTTTTAAACAAAGCATTCTCAACCTCTAAGTCAGCTAACTCTTGTGTTTTTTTTATAGCATTACCGATTGGCTCGTATTTAGTTCTCCAAGCATATAAAGTTTTAGGAGCAATACCCATTTTCTTTGCTATTTGTTGTAAATCTAAACCATCTCTACTCCAAGACTCTAAAAGCAATAAGCCATCTTTAGTGAGCCAATACTCATATTTATTTTTACGATTATTAGTTCTATTAGGTTTCTTAACAGCTAATTCTTCTCTTTGTTCTTCAGTTAATTTAGGTGGTTTAAAAAATGTATTTTTAGTAGAAGTTTTAGCTTTAGAGGTATTATTCTTTTTATTTTTACTCAAACTAAAACCCCCTTTACTTAATTAAATTATTAGTTTATTTTTGTTTAAGTAAACTAAATATATAAAAAAATATACTTAAGTATATGTAACTTTTAAAATGAAAAAAGGAATAAACTTAATCTTAAAGCTTATTCCTCTTTCCTCTTTTTTTAATCAAACAAGAATTAAAAAAAGATTAAAGAAATTAAAACACAAGTGTAAGTAAATAAAGTAAGTTACTGTTTAAAGGGAGGTTCTAAACATATGAAGTAAAATCCTTATTTTTAATAAATACAAAAAAGACGAAAGAAAATTAAATAAGTTTTTACTTACTTACTTACATACTTACACACCTACATTTTATCACACTTTTCAAAAAATAAATGTTGCTTTTTTGTTGCTAAAATGTTGCTTTTTGTGTTATTTTCCCAATTTTTTCTTTATTTCCATATGTGTTTTGCGAATATACTGATATGAGTATCCTAAATCTTGAGCTATTTTTTTAAGTGATTTTTTTTCAATATAATGATTTTTAATGATTAAATACTCAAGATCATTACTTGTTTTGATAAAATCTTTTAGGTTTTTCTCAATAATATCTTTCATAACTTTTAGCTCTTCCAGAGCTTTCAGCAATAAATTTATTGTTGTTTTTAGGTTGATAACTTCATTGTAAAGTTCTTCAGCTGTAAAAAAATTATTTCCTTTTGCTTCTCCAAAGATTATATCCTTTGGCATTTGTGGAGCTGATGCATCAATGATAAAATCTAACTTTATTTGAAAGAGTTTTACCTCTTGCGTTAAAATTAAAATATTTTTATCGAGCTTTTCAAAGAAAGTGATTATTTCCATATACCCCTCCTAAAAAGGTATATCTTCATCAGTTATGCCGACACCACCACTATTTGCATTATGTTCTTGATTAAACTCGTAAGGACTTACAGCTGGAGCATTATTGTTATTTTCAGCTTTAGATAAATACTCAATTAAATTAACTAAAACTTTAGTGTAATACTCGGTCTTACCATTTACATTAGCTGTGTTAATTTGGATGCTACCCTCTACTGCAATTTGGCTACCTTTACGCATGTATCTTGCTAAATTATCGGCTTGAGTTCCCCACACTAGACAATTAATAAAATCAGTTTCCACATCTCCTTGTTGGTTTTTATAGTTCCTTGAAACTGCAAGCTGGAAGTTTACAAAGCTATTGCCTTTGTCTGTTTTCCTTAATTCTGGATCTTTGGTTAATCTACCTATTAAAATTACTTTATTCATTTGAGTCCTCTTCTTTATTTTCCAAATCAGCATATTCCTCTTGCAATTCTAACAAATGCTCTAATACTTGCACTTCATTTTGTTTATTTGCAAGTAATACTTTCCCTAACAATTCTAAAATTGAATACCATTCATAACTAATTTTAATTGTCAAGCAATCACTTAATTCTTTATCTTTTTTTAGGACAATGCCATTGCTGTCTCTTATACACATCTCCGAGCCCACGAGACTCCTGAGCATCTCGTATGCCGTCTTCTGCTTGAAACAAAAAAAAAAAAACAACACCTACAACTAAGTCACATTTATGTTTCACGAATATTACAC
>ERZ1026810.644-NODE-644-length-17495-cov-6.337690_pt1 | contig 17495 bp, 13 predicted proteins | sample MGYA00520872_ERZ1026810 | MGnify/ENA primary metagenome ERZ1026810 (study PRJEB33270, sample SAMEA104284477) | anaerobic digester metagenome | biome: Anaerobic digester microbiome; feature: mesophilic sludge digester; material: Anaerobic digester biomass | place... | reverse complement strand
AGTTTTGAAAGGGGTTTGATTAGCGGGTCTGTAATAATGATTTCGCCAGATGTAACAATTTCCGATGCCCGTCTTGTATATTATCTGCTGGAAGATAATGTGGGAGAGGAAGACCATATTGTAAGAGCTGTTCTTTACGATGAAAATGTATCTTTAAGTGGTGTTGGAGATACATATAACTTTAACCAGACATTTGACTTAAATCCTTCTTGGGTGGTAAGTAACTTGTGGGGGATTGTTTTTCTGCAGCTTCCCAATAAAACGATTCTTCAATGTATTTCTTCTCTGCCTTTGCCGGAATATAATTTCAGGGCAGCTATGGACTGGAGTCGGTATATAACAGGAGATGCCAATACTAACTATCTTTCAGCTCCTTTGTGGTTCTTCAATCTTGGAGCAGCTGAAAATTACACTATGCATCTGGAAGCGGATAATGCACCAGCGGACTGGTATTTTAATTATTGTGATGAAACGGGAAATTGCTATCCAGGAAGCATTGACCGTCCTTTTTCAATGTCTGCAGGAGAAGCTTTATCCTTTCATCTGAATTTAACGGTTGGCTCATCTGCCATAGTTGACTTCCGTTTTGTAGTAAGTAGTCCTCATATTGGAAGTTACAGCATTCCTTTTCGTTATGATGCTGGCACGCCTGTGATAGATGAAACTAATAACCCAGGTGCCTTGATGATTAATAATTTATATCCCAATCCCGTTTCCGGAACTGCGGTTTTCCGTCTTTTAAGTCCTAAAAATAATGACTCTGCAACTATAGAAATTTATAATGTGAAAGGACAAAAAGTGCAGTGCCTAACTGCTATTAATCTGCATAATGGCATAAATGAAATCAGCTTTGTTCCGGATTCTTCTCTTCCCAACGGGGTTTATTTTTATCGCTTGCAAAACACAAACAGCAAGGTAGGACGCTTTCTCCTCTTGCAGTAAAAGGCATAATAACACCTTTTTAAGCTTATACCCAATTCGGAACTTGACAAAAAAGTCCATTTAAGAATTCTGACTAAAGAGTGGGTGATTAGCTCAGTTGGTTAGAGCGCTACGTTGACATCGTAGAGGTCACTGGTTCGAATCCAGTATCTCCCACCATCTTCTTTTGTTACTGATAGTTATGTGGTTAGCTCATTATTTTGTCTTTTGAGACATTCTCTTATATAATATTTTTACATTTTAAAGGTGCAAGGGTGATTAGCTCAGCTGGTTAGAGCGCTACGTTCACATCGTAGAGGTCACTGGTTCGAATCCTGTATCACCCACCACTTTTTGGCAGAGGGCAGAGAGCGGAGGGCAGAGAGAATCTCAACCATCTAAACCATTTTTCTGGTAGAGAAACGGCGTTCTCCGTCTACAGCTTTGCAGGAAGCATTGCTTACTCAATACGGACTCATTGCTAATGCCATCCGTAATGGGTAAGCAATGGGTAAGCAATGCTATTAGGGAAGACAGGAGAAAACGGTATAACAGCTTATAATACAAATAGATATATGTTTATACCAAAATAAGGCAATAAAAATGAATAATACACAAATTGAGAAATTGGGTTGCCAAATTCCAAGTCGGAAAACGCTGAAAGCAAATTTCTTGAGAAACTTCCGGTTGCTTTAGCCAAGAAAGAATTTACCAACTCTTTTTCCTTCCGCCGCATTTTTTAGGTTAAAGATAATGCTTGACCGTAACTGCCATAATGATAGTAAGGTATGAAGATAAAAAGGACTTGGGGAAAAAGGAAGAAGTGAAACAGCAAAAGCAACAAATAGAGGACTTTATTCGGGCTTTTAAGCAGGAAAAGCGTTTTGCCTCTACAATTGTAGCGGAAAATACAGAACCGGCTAAGGCAGCGCAAACGGATTTTTATCCTGAAGGTCTTTTACCTCCTGTGCAGAATTTACTGCAAAGGATGGGCATAGAAAAGCCCTATATTCATCAGGCAGAGGCAATTAAAGCTCTTTTAGCGGGGAAAAATGTAGTGGTTAGTGCCGGGGTTGCCAGCGGGAAAAGTTTAGTTTATCAGGCAGTTATCTTAAACAGTTTGGTGCAAAATCCGCAGAGTAGAGCTTTGCTTCTTTTTCCGACAAAGGCATTGGCACAGGATCAGGCGCAGAAAATGCAGATGCTTTGTAAAGAGCTGAACAAACAAAATCCTGCGTTACCAGCAATTGTCAATGGCATTTACGATGGCGATACGGCAACGGATTTACGCGGAAAACTACGCAAACAGGCAAATATTCTTTTTACCAATCCCGATATGTTGCATTTGGGAATTTTGCCGAATCATACTTTATGGAGCGCATTTTTCTCCCGTTTAGCTTATGTGATAATTGATGAAGTGCATATTTATCGTGGTGTTTTCGGTTCGCATACGGCAAATTTGTTCAGGCGTTTGAAACGCATCACGGCTGTTTATGGCATAAAACCGCAGTTTATTTTCACTTCCGCTACTTTAGCCAATGCGCGTGAACTTGCCGAAACCCTTATTGAAGAACCGGTTGTGCTGATAGATAAAGATGGTTCACCCAAAGGAGAAAGGCATTTTTATATTTGCAATCCACCAGTTATTGAGCCCGCTTTAGGCATTCGCAGAAGTTCTACCCAGGAAATAAGCAGTATTGCCAAAAGTTTATTACAAACGAATTTGCAGGCACTTCTTTTTACGGGCAGCCGACGCAGTGTGGAACTCATTTTTCGTTATTTAACCTCTGATCGGAAAATAGCGGATAAAGTTCGCAGTTACAGAAGCGGTTATTTGGCTGAAGAACGCCGAAAAGTAGAAAGGGACTTACGGGAAGGAGAAATCGGTTTAGTTATTTCTACCAACGCCTTAGAGCTGGGAATTGATATCGGAGGACTGGATGCTATCCTTTTAAATGGCTATCCCGGAACAATTTGTGCCACCAGACAACAAGCCGGTAGAGCTGGAAGAAAGGGAAATCCATCTCTTTGTATTTTGGAAGCCAGCGGAAATCCTTTAGACCAATATATCTGCCAGCACCCTGAATATATTTTTGCCAACAATCCTGAACAGGCATTATTAGACCCTAATAACAGCGAAATTTTGCGTCTACAACTGCTTTGTGCCATCAGTGAAATGGCTTTTAAGGAGGGAGAAAACTTCGGTGCCTTAAGTTTTGCCGAAATTCAGGGTCACCTTTTTGCCCTTTTGGATGAGGGCTTAATAAGGCATATCGGAAACCGCTATATAGGAATAAGCGGAAAATATCCTGCCGGAGATGTTTCTTTACGCAATGCGGGAAATCAATTTCAAATTCTGGCAGATGACGAATTAGTTGGTTGGGTAGATTCCGGAAGCGTGAAATGGATGACTCATCCCAATGCTATTTACCTTCATCAGGGTGAAACCTGGGTAGTAAAAGAACTGAGTATAGAACAGAAAAAAGTGATTTTAGAGCCCGTTCAGGTAAATTATTACACGCAGGCAACACAATTCACTGAAATTGCTTTAAACAATCTGTTGCGCCTGGAAAATGTTACAGGAGGGCGTAAACACTTTGGAGAAGTGACAGTTACCAGAACTATAACCGGCTTTAAACGCTTGCGGTTTTGGACAATGGAGGTTTTAGACCAAGAGGAACTTGACCTTCCACCCGAAATTATGCAGACCCAGGCATATTGGATTTCCCTTGCAGAAGAAACGGTAGAAAGAATACGCAATCAGGGTTTGTGGAATAACGATAGAAATGATTATGGACCTAAATGGGAAGAAATTTGTGAACAAATCCGCCAGCGCGATAATTATCACTGCCGGAATTGTGGTGCAACAGGGGATTTGGAAGTGCATCATATAATTCCTTTTCGCCGTTTTGAAGACCCAAATGAAGCAAATGAGCCGGATAATCTTGTAGCTTTATGCCCACGCTGTCACCGTTTGGCAGAAACCAGAGTGCATATTCAAAGCGGATTAGCTGCTTTGGCATATCTGCTTGGTAATTTGGCACCTTTTTTTGTAATGTGCGCTCCTCAGGATTTGGGAGTTCATAGCGAAGATAAATCTCCTCTGGCACTTGGCAATCCTGTAATTGTTATTTACGATAATTTTCCCGGGGGAATAGGTCTTAGCCGAAAATTGTATGAACTGCATAATCAACTTTTGTATGCCGGAATGGATAGAATTAAGGGTTGTGCCTGTGAAAATGGCTGTCCTGCCTGTGTGGGTCCTGTAGCGGAAAATGGGATAGGAGCAAAAGAAGAAGCGATGGCTATCCTAAAAGAACTGATAGAAGAAGGAAGAATTGAGAATTAAATCAGGAGTTATTAGCACCTTCACAAATTTTTTCTTTATGCCAGCACGAGTCCTTACTGCCAAACGAAATCGTGAGATGTTCATAATTTTTACTGGCAGGAACGACCCCTGACTTCAATCATTCTCAATTCTCAATTCTTCATTCTATAGCTTTTTCTTGCCTGCGTTTAATTTTGTCTTATTTTATGTATAAAAAGAAAATAATGCCCAGAAAAAAAAGTAAAAGGGGCCAGAGGTGAAAAAAACATTATTAGTCATTGTTCTACTCCTCACGCTTTCATTGTTATTAGCTCTTCCTGCAGAATTTACCCGTGCTGGAAATCCGGAACTCTACAAAGAACTTTCTGCAAAGGCAAAAAACAATTTGAAGCATTTAACTTTGGAGCAAAAACAGCAATACAAAGACCTGCTGAAACAATATCCCGATATTTTGATGAACTATCTGCTTGCTTATGAAAGTGACAGTAATTTGGCAGAAGCAAAACCGGAAGATGTAAAAAGCAATTATGAAATGATTTGTGCACTGCTGAATAAAAAAGGACTGAAATATCCTGTGGACTTTTTCCTTTCCTATATAGCCAAACAAACCGTTTCTGATGAACCCCTTACGGCTTATCGGAAAATATTATTGCAAGACGGTCTGCAGAATATAATCAATACTACCAATTCCGATCTGGAAATGTTTCGTGCCGTAACTCTCTGGTGTGTTTCCAGAATTCAGTTTCAACAGACCTCGGGAAGAGATCAAAGTCCTTTGGATATTGTGCAAAAGTCCTTAATCGGACGCTGTGAAGAAATGCAAATTTTACTTGTTTCCGCCTGCCGAACAATTGGACTTCCTGCCCGTCCTGCATATACACCTTGGTGGGCTCATACGGATAATAATCATGCCTGGACGGAAATTTATTTGGACGGAGAATGGCATTATACCGGAGATATGGATATGGCTTGGTTTCCTGATAATACCTGGTTTAGCGGTCTGGTAGATAAAACGGTGCTGATTTTGGCTGACGGAACTTTAACTACCTGGAAAGATGAGGTTTTAATTAAAGGCAAATATGATGCCATAATCAATTCTACAGCTAACTATACTAAAGACCGCAGCCGGAAAGTGAAAATCAAAGTTGTGGATAGTAATAATAAGCCAATACCCAATGCCAATGTTATTCCAATGGTATTCAACTGGGGTTCCTTAAGGTCTTTAATTAATTTAACTACCGATAAAAACGGCTACCTGGAATTTACTACGGGTAGAGGTGCTTTTTATCTTTCAGTTTACAGCAAAGAAGGTAAAGCTCTTGTTCTGATTCCTTCCACTGCAGAAAAAACTATAGAAAAGAAAATTACTGTTACGAACACTGATTTTGCAGGTGGCTGGGCAACTTTGGAATATCCGGAAAACAGCGTTGAAAGCAAAACTCAACCCGAGGAATATATTATTGCGGTTAATCTGGAAAAACAACGCTGGCAGGAAAAACAAAAGACATTGGAAAATGAAGCGTTGAAAACAAAAACTACGGATGATTCCCTGGCAATAAAAGTTGCTCTTGCCTGTAGAGGTAACTATTCCGCTTTCTGGGAATTTTATAAGAGGAATCCCAATCCCGACAGCAATTTTTTGCAGTTTCTGCTGGAAGGTGATCCCAAACTTTTATGGCAGGCAAATGAGGAATTGCTGGAAGCCCTTTATAATAATTGGCTAAAACTATATAAACCGGAAATGGATGAAGAAAAGGTGATGAGTTTATTCTCTCCGGTTGTTTATTACGAAAACCTGCCACAGGAGGTAAACTATAAAAAAGGTAAAGCACAACTCTATCCGGAATCATTCTGTTATAATTATCCCCATAATCGGGACGGAGTTATAAAAGTGCTTTCCCGCTTGAAACAAAAATATAAAATAAACTCCAAAAAGGCATTAAGCGGACTTCCCCCGTTGCATATTTTAGTTCAGCATAAGAACTTAACTGCAGTGCAGTATAAAATTATGGCAGTTTGTTTTTTGAGGGCTAATGGCTATCCTTCTGAATATTCGCGTATTCCAAATTTGATTGCAGTGTTTATTGATGGTGACTGGCAATATGTAAATGTGGTAAAATGCGCTTGGGAAGACCTTTCCCAAGATAATAAAACCAATACTTTTCAGCTTATCTTGCAAATTAAAGATGATAAGGGAAATCCTATTGAAGCTAAAGAAGAACAACTTACCCTTTGCCGCTATGCAGAGGGAGCGTTTTATCCCTTAAATGATAATTTTGCATATCTGGGCTCGGGAAAATATAATGGTGTTTTTCCTGTTTCAGATGTCTGGCTACAGTTTGGATATAGGGTTTCGGAAAAACAAACAAGGGTCTTCCTGCAACCCTTAAAGCCAAAAGTGGATGATACACTATCCCTGGAAATTATTGCAGAGGACTATCCTTTTGAGAAAAAGGAAGAAAATTAGCTCTCACAGATTACACGGATTTCCCAGATAAAAGATGAATAATAAAAGGAGAGGATAAATGCCGGAATTGCCTGAAGTGCAAAGCATTATCAACGATTTGGGAAAAGTGCTGAAAGGCAAAACTATAAAAACAATTGAATGTTACTATTCCGGAACTGTGATTACGAATTGTTTGCCGGAAGATAATCCCTTTCCAATTAGGGCTTTGGCAATAAAACGCCGCGGGAAATATATTATTATATTGCTGGAAAGGGATATTGCCTTAATAATTCACTTGCGGATGACAGGTAAACTGATTTATGATAATTTTTGCGGTGAACCCTTAAAATACGAAAGAGCCAGAATAATCCTGGAAAATAATGAAGTTCTGCATTTTATAGATATTCGCACTTTCGGAAAAATAGTTATCTGCAGTCAAAAAAACATAGAGCATTGCCTTCCGCCTTTGGGACTGGAACCCTTAAGTGATGACTTTACCGCTAAAGCTTTAAAAGAAAAAATGCACGGCAAAAAAGCTCCCGTAAAGATTGTTTTAATGGACCAGAAAATCATTGCCGGATTGGGAAATATCTATGTTTGTGAAATTCTCTATCGGGCTGGAATTAATCCTGAAAAACCGGCAAATAAAATTACTCGGAAGAATATTGTGGAAATTATTCAACAGACAAAGGAAGTCCTTACGGAAGCAATAGATAAAGGTGGAACAAGTATTTCGGATTACCGCAGAATTGATGATAAACCGGGCAGTTTTCAAAACTTCCTGCAGGTTTACCAAAAGCAGTTCTGTCCTTTGGGGCATAAGGTTTTACGGCTGAAACAAGGTGGACGTTCTACATTCTACTGTCCTATATGCCAAAAATAAAAATTACTTGACCTGCTTCTTTATCTCAGATATTATATAATTATGTTAGTTCTATATTGAAAGTTCCGTTAGACAGATTAACAAATATCTGGATTCCTGTTTGCACAGGAAGGATAAAGGAATTTTCAAAAGAGAAATGATTTTATATAGATGAACGATGAGGACATCGTTCTTCCGCATAAAAAAGAAGGTGGATAAGATATGAAAGCAATTAAACTGAAAGAAGGCGTTTACTGGGTTGGAGTTATTGACTGGGATTTGCGTAATTTTCATGGTTATATAACTCAACGGGGTAGCACATATAATGCCTATCTGATTATAGATGAGAAGGTTACCCTTATAGATAATGTGAAGAGTTATCTGTTTGAAGAAATGATTTCCCGAATAAGCGATATAATTGACCCCTCCAAGATTGATGTTTTAATTCAGAATCATACGGAAATGGATCATAGCGGTGGCTTGCCGGAACTGATTAAATACCTTCCCAATACGTCTATCTACACTAATGCCAATGGTATAAAAGCTCTGAAAAGGCATTTTAAGCAGGACTGGAATTTTAACGAAATCAAAAGCGGAGACAGCATTAAAATCGGGAAAAGAACTTTAACTTTTTTAACTACCCCGATGGTGCACTGGCCTGATAATCAATTTACTTATTGTCCCGAAGAGAAAATCCTGTTTTCCAACGATGGTTTCGGTCAGCATATTGCCTCTAATGAACGCTTTGCCAAAGAACTTCCAGCAGGCATAGTTATGGAAGAGGCAAAAAAGTATTATGCCAATATTGTTTTGCCCTATTCCAAACAGGTTCAGAAGGTTTTGGAAGAAGCCGGAAAATGGGATATAAATATGATTTGTCCCAGTCATGGAGTTATCTGGACAGCGGAAAATATTCCTGAAATCCTTTCTGCTTACCACAATTGGGCTTATAATATTGCAGATGATTATAAAGCTTTAATTATTTACGATACGATGTGGAAATCCACTCAAAAACTTGCTTATACTATTTCTGCCGCATTTGAAGCAGAAGGGATAAGAGCTCAATTAGTTAATTTGCAGACCAATCATATTTCAGATATTATGACTGCCGTGATGGATGCCAAATTTATTGCTGTCGGCTCACCAACTTTAAACAGTTCCATTTTGCCTACGGTAGCTGCCTTTCTTTATTATTTAAAAGGACTTTCACCCCGGAATAAGATTGGTCTTGCTTTCGGAAGTTACGGTTGGGGTGGACAAAGTATACCAATTTTACATCAGCTTTTAGGAGACCCTAAAGAATGCGGTTTTGCAATGCTGGAACCGGTTCAAGTGCAATATATTCCTGAGGAAGAAGAACTTAACCGGATAAAAAGCAATTTGCAACGGCAAATAAGGGAAAAACTCAATGCAATGTAATAACTTCAGTGCAGATTTTCCTGCCTGCAACTGTCCCCAAAAAACATAACTAAATTAAAGGAAGCTGATATGAAATCTTTACCGCAAAAAGACCTGTATGCGAAAATTTTTAATAGCGCCTTAGTTGCTATCGGAACAACCGATACGAAAGGAAATTTTATTGCCGTAAATCCTGCCTGGTGTAAAGCCCTGGGCTGGACGGAAGAAGAAACTAATACCCTTAATCTTAAAGATATAACTCTTGCTGAAGAACAACAGACCCTAAATCAGGAATTGAGTAAATTAGCTGAGGGAAAAGTTTGCAGTTTGCGTAAAACACAACGCTATAAACGAAAGGATGGCAGTTTTTTTTGGGCTGATCTTTATCGTTCCGCATTGTTTGATGATAAAGGCAAAGTTATGGGCATTCTGGATATTTTTGTGGATATTGATGTTCAGGTGAGGTCCGAAAAAGTTCAGGGAGAATTGTTTCAGAGTTTGGAAACTTTAAATAAGGAACTGAGCAACGCCAATATAGGCCTCAAACGACAGGCAAAATATGATTCTCTAACCGGACTTTATAACAGATGGGTAATGGAAGAAATGCTGAATAAAGAAATTATCCACTCTCTGGAAACTAACCGCGGTTTTGCTGTTGGAATTGCTGATATTGATGATTTTAAAAAGGTAAATGATACTTATGGTCACGATTGCGGAGACCTTGTTCTGGTAAAGCTAACTCAATCCTTTTTGCAGAAAATCAGAGTAACAGATTCAGTTTGCCGTTGGGGTGGAGAAGAATTTTTGTTCCTTTTTTCCGAAACGACGGAATCAGGAGCAATGATAGTTGTAGAACGCATTCGGAAAGCTATTGAAGAACTTACTATTAACTATAAAGGCAATCAGATTAAGGTTACAATTACTATTGGGGTTAGTTTTTATAACGGACAAGACCATCTGGATAGCAAAGAACTTGTAGACAGAGCAGATAAAGCAATGTATGAAGGTAAAAGCAGCGGAAAAAATAAAGCGGTGTTATATTCAAATATTCCCTGATTTTTTCACTATATACGGATTTTACAAGTCCTTGTAAATAAATCTCGGTGTTTTCGCTGTTCTCGGTGTAAAAAAATCACTAAAGAAAGCAGTTGACATAAAACAAAGGACTTCTATTGTGTCTCTATGAAATAATGGGAGATAGTAAATGAAGACAAATTCACGCAGCTGGCAACCTACTCTTACTTTAGCCAGATTATTTGAAGAACAGAATCAATTTTATGATGCATTAGCTGCTTATGAGCTAATCAGCCAAAATGATCCTTCTCCGGAATTACGGGAAAGGATAGAGGACCTTCATCTGCGTATTTTAAACGATCCTAATAGAACTTACGATCCCCGTTTGGAGCAACTCTTTTCTCCGGAAGAACTTGCCTATTTAAAAATCCTTGACCATCAGGGTTTCCTCAATATGGCTAAAGCACGGGAAAAGCTAATGGAAGAAATGCAGGGTTCAGAATTGATTTTCAGTGAAGTTATGCCTGAAGATGTTTTAGTTGATGAATCCGAACTTGATACCTTAAGAGAAATTCTGGAAGAAATTGAACAGCAAGCACAGCTAAGTTTAATTTCCGAAACAGGTGATGTTGGCGAATACAATGTTCAAGATTTCTTAATTGCGATGCTGGCTAAATTTGATAAAGACCAAAAACTGAGCGAGGTTAAATTGAGTGACCTATTATCGCTATTTCTGGAGATGCAGAGCTTAAAAAATCAGCCCTGATGAAGCAAAAACATACCTTGAACATCAATTCCCTTTGCGCAAGCTGTTATGAAAAATGTAAACAAAAGGATTTGGTGCTTATTATTACCTGTCCTTTTTATGATCCTTTTCCCGTGCAACTGGAATTGAAATTTAAGGGATTGCGTAAAAAACCCAAGAATAAGTGATAATTCCTGCTGGCATAGGAATGACAATAAAAAACACAGGAAAGAAGAAGGAATTTTCATTCTAATAAAAGGATATGAGTTTCAAATGCGCATTATAACCGGTATCTATAAAAAAAGAAACCTGTTTTTAGTTCCTGGAATGAGTACCAGACCTACCTCTTCTTTCAATCGGGAAGTTATTTTCAGCGTTCTTCAGGATTATGCAGGTTGCAGGGTTTTAGACCTTTTTGCCGGAAGCGGTTCTTTAGGTTTGGAAACACTTTCACGAGGAGCTGTCTGGGTTGATTTTGTAGAATTTGCTCCTTCCGCTATTAACACTATTTTGCAGAATATAAATCTTTTAGGTTGTTCCGAGAATTGTCATCTCTGGCGAAAAAAGGTGGATGTATATTTGAAATCCTGTGAAAATAAATACGATATCATATTTATTGATCCACCTTATAACAAAAATTTGATTAACCCCACTCTGAAACTTATCTATGAAAAGTCACTACTGAATGAGGAAGGTAGCATTATTGTGGAACATTCCCCTCAGGAAATCATCGCAGAGGAATTTTTGCCCTATATTACAAAGGAAAAGTATTTTAAGAGGTCTCATTTTACCTGGCTGAGGGCAAGGAATAACGATTTAAATCAGGAGTCGTCACTGCCGAAATAACTTTTAACCTATTCACGAATTTGTTTGGCATTTAGGACTAATGACGACTGGTTTCAAGCAGATTAAAAATATGAATTTTTAGCCACCGAAGCCACCGAAAAAATTCAATAGTTATCATTTTTCTCTTTTTCTCTTTTTCTCTTTGTAAAATAATCTCTCTTTTTCTGTTTTCTCTTTTACTCTTTGTAAAAAACTCTCTCTTTTTTTCGGTTGCTTCGGTGGCTTTGGTGTAAAAAATTGCCCTAATCTGATTGAATTGCATAATTGCTTATTTTATAGTCCTTTCCTAATAGACCCCGTAACATTTCTGTAACACTTCCCTAACACTTCCGTTGTCTCGTTACGGAGTCGTTACTTATTTGTAACCTGGTTATTACTGCAAACAGAGAAGAAGGGTAAATGTATCTCTACAATATACTTTTGGCAGAAATAGAGAATCGGAATTTGGCATAAAGGGGGAAAACTTTTCCTTGACATTCCTTTTTTGTTTTTTTTAAGGGTTAAGTAAGAAAATATGAGTTAGAAGGAAGAACACACAATGGAAATAATCACAGAAGCACTCAAGTTTCCCTCTGATTGTAACATAATCTTAGGTCAAAGCCATTTTATCAAAACTGTGGAAGACCTATATGAGGCGCTTGTTACCAGTGTACCGGAAATTAAATTTGGTTTAGCTTTTTGTGAATCTTCGGGTCCTTGTTTAGTTCGCAAAGAAGGAACGGATAATGAACTGATAGAAATAGCGGTGGAAAATATGTTTCGTTTAGGTGCTGGGCACAGTTTTCTGATTATTCTGCGTAATGCCTTTCCTATCAATATAATGCAAGCGGTTAAGGACTGCCGGGAAGTGGTTAATATTTTTTGTGCTACAGCTAATCCGGTAGAAGTGATTTTAGCTCAGACAGAACAGGGAAGAGGTATTTTAGGCGTTATTGACGGTTTTTCACCTAAGGGAATAGAATTGGATACAGATATTACACATCGGAAGAAATTCCTTTTGGATATTGGATATAAGCGTTGAAAATGATGATTCGCACTTTTATTGCCCTGGAATTACCCAAACCCTTGAAAAGTGAACTTGGGAGCGTAGTTAACAGATATTCTAAAACAACTCCGCCTTATGTAAATTGGGTTAAACCGGAAAATTTACATTTAACACTGCTTTTTATTGGAGATGTTCAGCCCCAAGAAATAAGGATTATAGATGAAGTGCTGGCAAAACAACTGGAAGGTTTTCCCTCTTTCATTTTTCGTCCTGAGGGCTTGGAATTTTTTCCTGCTCTTCAACCCCATCTTTTATGGCTGAAACTTTCCAGTGAAAATGAAGATATTTTCAAACTGAATAGGCGTTTGCTGAAAGAGCTTTCCGCTTGCGGAATTGAAGCGGATAAAAAAGCAATGAAATTACATATCACTTTGGCACGGTTGAAATCATCCCTAAATCCCGCTTTGGAAAGAGAAATAATGAGCAGAAATATAAAACACGAGCCCCTATATTTTGACTGCCTTTGTCTGTTTAAAAGTCAATTATTTCCAGAGGGACCGCAATATACAGTTTTAAACAGATATAATTTAATTCACAGCCGGAGGATAAATGCTGGATAAAAACAAAGATGCTGCCTTAAAAACAGCAATTTCACAACTGGAAAAAAAATACGGTGTAGGAACTTTAATGCGCCTGGGAGATAAACCTCATCAGGTTGTAGATGTAATTCCTACAGGAGCTTTGAACTTGGATATTGCCTTGGGAATTGGAGGTATTCCCAAAGGTAGAATCACGGAAATTTACGGTGCTGAAGCATCAGGTAAAACAACTCTGGCTTTGCATATTGCGGCAGAATGTCAAAAACAGGGTGGAATAGTTGCCTTTATTGATGTTGAACATGCCCTTGATCCTATTTATGCCAAGCGCTTGGGGGTAATTACAGATGACCTTTTGCTTTCTCAACCCGATGGAGGTGAACAGGCACTGGAAATTACTGAAACTCTTGTTCGCAGTTCTGCAGTTGATTTAATAATCATTGATTCCGTCGCTGCACTGGTTCCCAAACAGGAAATTGAAGGTGAAATGGGAGATAGCCATGTTGGTTTACAGGCACGACTGATGAGCCAGGCACTGCGAAAATTAACTGCTATCGTCTCCAAAAGCAATACTGCAGTTATTTTTATCAATCAGACAAGAATGAAAATAGGTGCCGGTCCCTATATGAACCCTGAAACCACAACCGGTGGAGTAGCTCTAAAATTCTATGCTTCAGTGCGCTTAGAAGTTCGGCATGGTGCCCAGATTAAAGATGTCGGCTCCGAATCACAAGTTATCGGAACTCGCACTAAAGTAAAAGTAGTGAAAAATAAATTCGCTCCTCCCTTTAAAACAGTAGAATTTCCTATTATTTTTGGCCAGGGTATCTCCAAACTGGATATCATTCTGGAAATGGCAGTTCAGCATGATATAATTAAGAAAAGCGGTTCCTGGTTCTCTTACAATGACCTCAAACTGGGTCAGGGAGCAGATAAAACCAAGCTCTATTTAACGGAAAACCAGCCACTGCTACAAGAAATTGAAGCCAAACTAAGGGAAAAAATAAATCCCGAGGAATTCAATTTAAGTGCTGAAGAAAATGTTCCTGAAGACAACGAAGAAAGCTGAACACGAGAAAAACTCGCTGATTATTATTGACAATGAAGTAAGGGGGATTCTTCCTGATAGAATCCTCCTTTCTTATTTCCCTCTTCCTTTTGCCGGGGAAATTGACGACGAACAAGGCAAAGAACTGCTTTCACTAATTGCCAAAAATGCCCGGCAACAACTCCTGAAATATGTATCCGATCAAGAACACAGCTCTGTTCAATGCCGACAATTCCTTTCCCGAAAACACTATCCTGCAGAATTGATTGATAATCTCATAAAAGAATTTCAGAACAAAAAATATATTGATGACTTTCGCTTCGTGCAAATCCTTATTAGCTCTCTCATTGAACGGAAAAAAAGCAAACGCGCAATAGCACAGAAATTGAAAGAAACACGGCTGCCAAATGAACTGTGGGAAAGAAAATTAAACGAACTATACCCTCTTGAAGAAGAAAAAGAAAACCTGAAAGAACAAATTGTAAAACTGCGTTTCCGCTATCGCGATTTGCCTCTCAACAAACAAAAAGAAAAGGTCTTTGCCTCCCTCTATCGTAAAGGTTTTGACTTGGATGCTATTCACTCTGCTTGGCAAGAATGTAGTAGTAAGGGATTCCTACCTTCGCAGGAATAACAAAAAACGCAGGTTTGACAGGTAGGCCTGCTTTTGCTAATTAAAGTGGAAGAGAGAAAAAATGCCTCGCAATATTTTCTATGTAATGGGTATAAAAATTGCTTCAAATGTAGGTAAAGATGGATTTATTATTGTGCGCTATAATTTATTAGTTCACAGAGATGTTAACCTATTTTAATGTCATAGTGTGTATGTGTTTCAGCCGGATGTAATATTTATGTGTACTCCGGATGTGTAAAACCCGTAAACAAGTATAGCTAAATCAAGGAGAAGGTTATGAAACGCTTATTTTTAGCAATTCTTGCCCTAACGCTGAGCATAGGAGGAATTCTTTCCGCTCAAACTTTGGTTAATATTGGAAGTGGAACTGCAGTTAATACTACTACAGGAGTTCCCACTCCCTACGGCACATATTACAAGAACTTTCAGCAGCAATATTTAATTTTAGCATCCGAACTGAATGATGCCGGTGGAGGTGCCGGTGATATCACTTCTATTGCCTTCAATGTCAGTAATTTAAATAATTGTAGTCCGATGCCGAACTACACGATTAGGTTAAAACACACAACTCAAACAACTCTCACTACTACTTTTGAAGTAGGGGATTATACAACCGTTTGGACTGCCCCGGAATTTATGCCTACAACTGGTTGGAATGTGCATAATTTTACTACTCCTTTTAATTGGGATGGAGCTTCCAATCTCCTTGTGGATATTGTTACCACTTTGATAACCGGAAATTTTACTCAGAATGCTTCTGTTTTTTATTCTACAACTACCTTTAACAGCTCTCTCCGCTTTCAAAGCGATAGTACCGATGCTTCTACTTCTGCAACCGGAACGGTTTCTACCAATCGTTCCAATATGCAATTCATAATGGCTCCTCTAATAGTTACCAATCCACCCAATCCGGCAATTTTAGTTTCTCCTGCCAATGGAGCTACTTTGGTTAGTCCTTCGGCAAATTTAAATTGGGTTAGCGGTGGAGGTGCTCCTTCCGGTTTTAAACTTTCTCTGGGAACTAATAATCCTCCTACAAACATATTGAACAATCAGAATCTGGGCTTGGTTACTACCTATGATCCCCCTCAAGATTTTGATCTTAATACTACCTACTACTGGAAAGTTACTCCCTATAATGCAATGGGAGATGCGGTAAATTGTCCTGTATGGAGTTTTACTACACATCCTGCCCCTATAGTAAATACCCTTCCCTATATGCAAAACTTCGATATTTCAGTTACTCCTCCAGCTTTACCTTTTGACTGGACAAGAATTGTGCAGGCATCGGTAACAACCGCTTATGTAGATACTTATGCTTCCACTACTTATGCTCATAGTCAACCAAATTGTGTCCGTCTCTATAATTCTACGGATGCCAGTGCTACGGTTATGCTAATAGCTCCTGTTTTAGGAGATGCTCTTGATCCGCATTCGGTCAGAATTAAATTCTGGGCTCGTTCCAGCAGTGCCGGTTATCCGCTTTCAGTGGGAGTTATGACCAGTCCAACTGACCCTGCTACCTATCAGGAAGTGCAAAACATTGCTCTTACCACTACATTAACTGAATATGTAATAGATTTAACTACTTACACTGGAAACGGACGCTTTATTACTTTCAAACATGGACTTGGTGGAACAAGCAGAACTTTATATCTTGATGATATCAGTTTTGAATTAATTGCTCCGAATGATTTGGCTGCTCTTTCTATAACCGGAAATGTTACTCCCAGTGTAGGTAATGCCACTAACTATACTATAACGGTTAAAAACTGGGGAACTGCCAGCCAAAGTGCCTATATAGTTAAACTGATGAGCGGAGATACAGAATTGGCAAGTGCTCCTGGACCAACTATTGCAGCTGGAGCTACTGCTACTGCAGTTGTAACATGGACTCCTACTGCAGAAGGACCGATGAGCATCTATGGAAAAGTAGTTCTTGGTAGTGATGTTAATCCTTTAAACGACAATTCTCCGGTAATGAATATTTCCGTTATGCCTCCTGGAGCCACTGTAATAACTATTGGTGAGGGTAATCTAAATGAAGGTGTTCCCTGGGAATTTTTCTACAAAAACAGCTTATTTCAAACTCTATATTTTGAAAGTGAAATAGGTGTAATTGGTTATATAACTGCGGTTACCTTCTACAATAACTTTACTTCCAATTTAATTGATAAACCGGTTAAACTATGGCTCGGGACTACAGACCTTGCCAATCTTGCCGCCGGTTGGATTTTGGATAACTTAACCCTGGTTTATGACGGCACTTTAAACTTTCCCAATGGCCAAAATACAATTGTAGTTCCTCTACAGACACCATATCTATATACAGGTGGTAATCTGGTTCTTTATGCCAACAGGCCTATGGATACTCAATATTATCTCTCCACGGATGATTTTAAAGCTCAAACTGTTGGCACTAACCGTGCCCGTAAGCTATATTCAGATTCCGTAACCTACGATCCTATGAGTCCTTCTGCTGCAGGAACGCTTTCCGGAACTTTTCCCAAAACCTCATTAACCTTTGTAGTAACCGGAATGGGTTCTTTAAGCGGGACAGTTACCAGCAGTGGTTCTCCGGTTGCGGATGTTTTAATTCAAGTGAGCAATGCCAGCTATTCTTTTACCCGTTATACTAATGCTGCGGGTGAATATTCTTTCCAGTATTTGCC
>ERZ1026810.640-NODE-640-length-17618-cov-5.338460_pt1 | contig 17618 bp, 31 predicted proteins | sample MGYA00520872_ERZ1026810 | MGnify/ENA primary metagenome ERZ1026810 (study PRJEB33270, sample SAMEA104284477) | anaerobic digester metagenome | biome: Anaerobic digester microbiome; feature: mesophilic sludge digester; material: Anaerobic digester biomass | place... | reverse complement strand
GGCATGCATGCCGCGCATCAGACGCCGCGCCGCCGCGCTCAGCGCCGCAGAAGCGGCCACAGCGACGCCCGCGCCGCGTTCCTGGTCGGCCAGCCAGCGCCGCACCTGCAGAGCGAGGTTCGCCAGCAGGGCCAGCTCCAGTCCGCGCGCCAGGCCGAGCAGGGTGTCGCGCTCGTCGGCCATCAGAAGGCGGGCTCACTCACGGCGCGCCCGGAGTCCTCGCGGATGCGCTCGACCTCGGCGGCCAGCTTCTCGTCGTCGAGGTCCGGCTGGGCCCGCCGCACCGCCGTCTCGATGGATACCGCCTCGGCCGTGCGCAGCATGGTCAGCGTCTGCGCCAGCTCTTGCGCCGTCTCGCGTGGCTCCGGCCAGATGATGACCGGCGTCTCGACGGCCGTTGGACGTCCGAACACCGTCCGGTCGACGGCCAGCATCCCTTCCAGCGCCGCCTTGAGCGTCGGGTTCCAGTAGCGCCGCTTGCGGTCCAGCGTCTGGTACGTCTTCGCCTCGCGGAGCCGGAGCGCCGTACCGGACTCGGCCCGGCCCTCGACGCGCAGACCGAACGTCTGCGGCGCGTACCCCGCCTTGCTGACGATGCGCTCGATGAGGTTGAGCACCGTCTGCTCGTGCTCCGGCGCGCGTATCTCGGGCTGGTAGACCGTGATGCTCATCTCGCCCGGACTCATGCCGTCCAGCTCGGTGAACACCTCGCGGTCCACATCGAAGTAGCGGCCCGAGCCACGGTCGGTAGCGGCAGCGTCGAGCGCGTCCGCAGGCACGATGACGCGCGCCTTGCCCAGCCGCACGTCGCGTAGCCACGAGCTGTATGCCTCGTCGAGCGCGTCGAGCAGCGGCTCGGCCCCGGAGATATCGGCGCGCCCCTGCGCCCCTCCCGTGTCGTCGTGTGCGGGCCTCATGTTCGGCACGTACCACGTCAGCATCCCGCCGGGGATACCCTCCGGCAGGGCGACCGTCTCCTCCAGGTCGGCCGTCTGCGGGTGCGCCGTCAGCGCCGCCTTCACGCCGAGGTTCGTCTTGTCGCCCACGTAGAGTCCGTGCAGGATGACGCCCGGCTCGTGCCGCTCCAGATGTCGCCATACCTTGCGCCCCTCGGCCGGCAGCTCGTGCCAGAACGTCACCGCCTGCAGGCGTCCGTAACGGAACTCGGGCACCGCGTGGTCGGCCGCGACCGTGGTCAGGAACGGCATATCCGACACGGCCGTGTCCCAGCTCACGCGCAGGTATATGCCCGAGATAGCCGCGCACAGCTCGGCGGCTTCCAGCAGGGTGTTCGCCACGCCCGTCCCGGAGGTCAGCTCGTCCAGCCGCTGCTGCGCCGCGTCAGCTACGTCAATCTCGGGCATCTCGCCGAAGAGGAGGTCAGCGCTCGTCTGCGCAATCTCGGCCGCCAGCGGGACGTGGACCGGGGGCGGCTGCCGAACGATGCTCTGCTGCCGTTGCCTGCGCCGGAAGAAGAACGGCCGCGCATACTTGTTCTTGGCGGGTGGCGCGGCCGACGACGCGAGCTGGGCCGGGTTGCCCGCGTACCACGCGCGCCACGTGTGGATGGCCTCCGGCACCGCGCCCGGAGGCGGCCACGCCATATCGCGGTCGTCGGGCAGGCTCATAGGTCATCACTCCTCATGCGCCGGATGGCGCGGCGTCGGAAGACAGGGACGGATACCTCGTCCACCAGCGGCAGGCGCAACAGCCAGCGCGTCAGACGTGCGACCGCGCGCGGGTCGCTGGCGAACGGGATGCAGAACGGGATGGACAGCCTCATGCCGCCTCCTTCGTGGTGTCGTAGACCAGCCAGCGCCGCGTATAGCGCCGGGTCGTGTAAGCGCCGTAACGGAGCGCGTCCACGCCGTGGTCGTCGGCCTTGACCGGCGAGTCCTCCCCGCGTTCCTGCGCCTTTGCGTCCCAGCGGTACCCGGTCAGCTCGCGGATAAGGTGCGCGCACGAGCGGTGGATGCACAGCCGCCCGGACGTGAGCAGCGTGGCCGTGTAGCGGATACCGTCCAGCACGTCGTTCTCGGCCTCGCGCGGCTTCACCCAGCCGTCGCGCCGGAGTTGCGCCGAGAACGACACGGCGGAGGGGTCCACGTAGGCCCGGGACAGCGGGACCGGAGCAGGCTTGCCGTTGAGCGCATAGGCCCCGTCCGCACCGGAGGCCAGCCAGTCCCGGAGGTGCACGGAATACTCGGCGTCGGTGAGCTGCCGCCTGCGCTCCTTCGCGTCCCAGCGCCACTCGCGGGCCACGTAAAGGCGTTCGTCGGTCCCCAGCCCGGCCAGCAGAGCGTGAGTCACGGTGGCGGTCCCGTAGTCCACGAACAGCCACCACGTCTGCATGGCGGGAAGCTCGTCGGAGACGTGCAACACGGGGTCGAACATATCGAACACCGCGCCCTCGGCGGCCACCCACTCCCCGAGGATGAAGCGCCGGTACCAGAGGCCCGTGAACTCGCGCTTGACCGACTCCACGTAGGCGTCCGGCAGGTGAGGGTTGTCCTCCAGCCGGAAGGAGAAGCGCCCGACGCCCAGTTCCGGGGCGCGGTCCAGCCAGTCGCGCTTGAGCCAGTGGAGCGGAGCGTCGGGGTTCGTGGTCGCAATCATGCGCGAACCCTCCGCCGAGAGCCGCGTCCGGAGCATCATCCAGAACGACTCGGGGATGGTCGATGCCTCGTCCACGTAGGCCCCGGCCAGCGTGAGCCCGCGTATCTTCTCCTGCGCCCGCTCGTCGTTGGCCCCGACGACGTAGACCCGGCGGCCGTGGATACGCAGCTCGCGGCTTCCCCGGTTGAAGTAGACCTCATGCTCGCCGAACACGTCCACGAGCGGGTGGATGACGTTGCGGATGACGGTATCCTGCGTGCGCCCCGCCAGCAGCAGGTTCCCTTGCGGCCCGTGGGCGGCGAGGTCCACGAACGCGTGGTCGGCGGCGACGCTCTTGCCGGAGCGGACTGCGCCCTCTAGGATGACCAGTCCGCAGTCCTCCAGCGCCCACCACGCGGCGCGCTGCTTGGGGCTCAGGGCACCGATAGCCGGGCTCACGGCCGCTCGCCCTTCTGCAAGACAAGGTACTCCTCGAACGCAGCCCGCTTGCTCTCGTCAGCCTCCGGCCTGTCGCGCTGGCCGAGGTACTGCTTGCCCAGCCAGATGAGCATCGTGTCGCTGTTCTTCTGGAACTGCTTGCGCCGCAGCGAGACGAGCCCGCGGAGCTTGCCGCGGTCCCACGCCTCGCGGTACCGCTTCTGCCGGAGCTTGCGCGACAGCGTCTCGCGGGCGATGCCGAACCAGCCCGCCGCCTCCTCTTGCGTACAGTGGAGCGCGGCCAGCTTCTCCAGCTCCTCGAGGTCGATGACGACCGCCCTACGAGGCATCCGGCACCTCGCACGGCGCGCCCCGGTGCCAGCCCGTCGTCTCTTCCAAGCGGAAGCGGTACGGGTTGGTGGCCGGAGAAACGTAGTCGCTGCGCTTGATGAGCGGCGTCCGCTTGAAGCGGCTGTAGTCGACGTAGTGGTGCCAGCGCCCGAACTTCCACACGACGCGCGCCACGTCCGGGTGCATCCGGGCGAGCATCTGGGATTTGGGCAGCGTCCCCTCGTGCTTGTAGAACTCCTCGGTGTTCCCTCCAGGTATCTGCTGCGTCGTTTCCTTCCACTGCTGGAAGGCGTTGAACTGGACCGTCTGCCAGCCCGCCTTGAGCATCCGCAGGCTGAGGTCGGTGTCCTCGTTGTAGCGCCCGCGCCAGCGGAAGGGCACGTCGTTGCGGATGAGGTTGCAGGAGTAGATGCGCGTCCCCACGGTGAAGGGCGGCTGCTTGATGCGGGACGGGCAGAATATCCAGTAGTTCGGCCCGGCCATCGCGATGTTCTCGTAGCGCAGGACGAAGGTCTCCATCGCGTGGAACGGCGTCCCGTCCCCGCAGGGAATCCGCTGGTTGCAGTGGAGGCGGGAGAACAGGGAGATGTTGTCGTCCATGACCCAGTGCCAGGGGTGTCCCTCCGCGATGGCGTGGTCCCAGATGAAGTTGCGTGCCGGTCCCGGTCCCTTGCTCTTGGTGTCGCCAAGGTCGTCAAACGTGTCGTAGTCGCGCTGATAGGCGGGGTCGAGGGTGAGTAGGCTCTCGTCCGGGAAGACACGCGCATACGCCTCGCGCTGCTGCTCCTCGACGACGATGCGGTAGGGCACGCCCATACGGTCCAGCGCGTGCGCCGTCAGGCAGATATCCGCCCGGCTCTTGGACGGGATGTAGAGCGGGAAGCGAGGGAGCGGCGGCATTTAGGCGTCTCCGGCCAGCGGTGCGTCGTCTCCGAGCGGCCGCCAGTCAGCGCCGTCCCAGAACGTGTTCACCTGCGCGTCCGTCCAGTGGCGGAAGTCGCAGCGTGAGAAGGTGACGCAGCAGCGCGAGCAGTACGTCGTCCCGGCGCGGTCCTTCTCGCGGAGCCGACGGCGGATGGTCTGCATCTTCGCGCCGTACCAGAAGCGTTTGAAGCCCGCGATGCCGTCGCGGACGTTGCCGAACTCTTCGACGGCCGACTCGCCCGTGTTGTCTTGGCAGCAGAGCAGGTAGCGGCCGCGCGAGTCGATGGTGACGTAGAGGAAGGGCTGATTGCAGCGCCGCGTCAGCGGCTCCGTCACCGGCCGGAGCCCGAAGCGTTCGGCTGCCGGCCAGTCGAGGTGGTTGTACCACGTGCCCAGGAGTCCGGCGCGGAAGCGGCTGGCCGGCCAGTGCTCGGGCTGCTCTTGGAGGACGATGAGCTTCAGCTCAGGACCGTGGTAGGTCCACGGCGACCACGCGCCCTCCGGCTTCCGGTAGTACTCAAACCACGGGTAGCCGGACGCCTCGGCCATCCGCACAAACTCCTCATGCGGACCGTACATATCCGTGTAGACGACGTTGGCCCCGGCGTCGAGGAGCTGCCGGTACGTCCACGTCCCGTCGCGGAGCTTCGTGCCGTTGGTCGTGATTTGGATTTGCGTCTGCGGCGAGGTCCGGCGCGCGATAGAGAGCAGGCGCGGTAGCTCGGGGTGGAGCGTCGGCTCGCCGCCCACGGCCAGGTCGGAGCGCCGCGTCGGCGCGAGCTTCGCGATGATGCGCCACGCCGCCAGCCACGTCTCTTCGTCCATGAAGTGGAACGTCTTGGGGAGCGGGTCGAGACGGCAGTTGCAGTGGCCGCAGCGTAGGTTGCAGCCGTGCGTCGGCTCTAGCGACCAGACGTGCGGAGACGTCGGGCCCAGCGGCCGTATCTGCTTGGGCGGCTTGGGCGGCCGTCCCCAGCGCCAGACCGGCGGGTTCGGCTCGGGCTCCGGCTCCGCTCGACGGCTCACGTCGCCTCCCCGTCCTCCGCCGCCCACTGGTGGTGGAGGCTGGAGCCTACGTGCCCGTCCGACTCCGGCCACCACGTATAGCTGCGCTTCTCCTGCCCGATGAGCTTGAAGAACGCCTCCGCGTCGGTGTCGCTCTTGAAGTGAACGACGACGTGGAAGACGGACTGGAGGTCGTCCTGCTCGTAGTCCGGCATCCCGTCCCACTCCGCGTAGGGGTCGGTGGGGTCGCCGTGCTCGGTGAACTCCAGCGGGTCGAGCCCCGTCAGCGAGAGGTCGAAGTCGACGCCGCGGAGGTCCGTCAGCTCCAAGTCCAGCAGCTCGCGCTCCCAGCCGGTCTCCTGCGCGGTGCGGTTGTCGGCGATGCGGTACGCCTTGGCCTGCGTCGGCGAGAGGTCGGCCGCGACGATGACGGGCACCTCCGCGAGTCCGAGCCGCTGCGCCGCCGCGAGTCGCGTGTGCCCGGCGATGACGACGCCCTCCGGGTCGACGACGATGGGCTGCTTGAAGCCGAACTCCTTGATGCTGCCGGCCACCTTGCCGATGGCGGTGTCGGACGTCGTGCGCGGGTTCCGCGCGTAGGGGATGACGCGGTCGACCGGCCACCACTCGATGCTGGCGGCCGCGGTCTTTTTAGCGGTGTGACGTTTCGTCGCCATCAGCTCCTCATTCTCGGCGTGGCGCGCGTCGCGGAACGCGCTCATCATTCGGGCCGCGCCGGTAGACGTAGCCGCCAGCCGCGCCGCGGACGCCCTCGATGTGGTGGCCGTTGCGCCGCAGACGTTCCACATGGCCGTGTATGGCGTCGCGAGCGTCGCGCGCGGCTCCGCACACCTTGCCGACGCGCCGCAGCTCCTCAAGCGGCTGTACACGCCGCCCTCGGCTTCTCCGCAGGACACCGAGCAGCCAGTCGCCGAAATCGGGGTCGGTGCGCGGGTCATAAGGCGGGTGGGAGGTGCAGGCCCCCGACGTGTTGTCGGGGGCAAGCCTCGCGCCGCAGATGACGCAGCGCCGTACTCGACTGCGTACTCGTCCGGCCACGTCCCCAGCCTAGGACGGCCGACGAGGCTTGAATAACACACCGCGTGGCTAGGCTTGCGGATACTCACATCACATCGCGCCGCAGTCTACCAGCAGCAGGACGGCCCCGGGGCCGTCCCTGCCCAGCTCCACGGTGACGAGCCACTTGTCCCCGCGTCTCCGGATACTCATTCGCGTCCGGAGTCTACCAAGCGAACGGGCCGGAGGTCCGGCCCGTTCGGGGTAGTGGCGTGTGGCTCGGCGTCAGTCGCTCGCGTTGGCCTCAACATACGCGTACTTCTCGCCGCAGGGGATGTGCGCGTATACCTCGCCCGGCCCATCCGGGTTGAATCCGCGCCAGCACCGGGACTCCGGCGGAATCTGCTTGCCGCAGATGAAGCACTCGACATCGACGCTCACGGAGTCCTCCTTCGGCGCGTCTAGCTGCATCCTGATGCCCTTGATTGTGCGGTGTACGCTCATGCCTTCCCTTCCCGTATCCGCTCGACCTCGCTCGGGTCGATTCGCCAGTGCCCGCCCGGCGTTTGCCAGCCGGTCATCGTGCCGTTCTTGAGCCAGCGGATGATGGTGGCCGCGTCAACGGACAGGCGGCGTGCCGCCTCCCGTGCGCTAATCTCGTGCCGCTGGGTCACCGTCCCCACCCCGCCTCCGCTAGCGCAGCCGTCTCGGCTTCGGTCGGGTACGGCTCGGCGTAGCGCTGCGGTCCCTCACAGAGCATGACGTGAGACACGCCGCCCTCGTCGTAGGGCATCCCCAGCCCGTCCCGGTCCGCGTCGTCCTCGTAGACGACCACCACGTCGTCGGTGATGTTGTTGACGAGCGGGTAGTTACTCTGCGTCGCGAGCAGGACCGCGGTATGGTCGTCCGCGCCTCCGGACCGCCACTCGTTGATGAGACGTTCCAGCTCGTAGATGGTCATCGTGTGCCTCCTTGGCCGTGGTCTGTATTTGCCGTGCTGTGCACAGCATACCCCTATTCGCGCCGTTTACCACGCTTACCATGTTGTCCATTGAGGCATTTGTCGAGCCTGAGTCTGTACACTTGGGCAATAAACACGGCAACAAGAAGGACCGCCCCGAAGGACGGTCCTTACAAAACGCCTGCAAATCAGTGGCGGGAGCGACGGGACTCGAACCCGCGGCCTCCGGCGTGACAGGCCGAGGGCAACTACCTCTCAGGCTCGATTCTGCGGCCCGTGCTGTTGCCCTGTGAGGCTGTCTGAGGCCGGGTTGGACGGGGTACGGCTGGGGACGGCTGGGACCGCGGCAACAGCAGGGCAACAAATCCTGAGCAAATCATCGAGGGTGAAGTTGAAGTGGGCGTACTCCCCGTGCAGCTCCCGCGCTGCGGCATCGTAGACGAGCGCGGCCACGAACGCATCGTCGAAGTAGCCGAGGTGATACTTGCGGCCGTCCTTCGCGATGTTGGCCGACCACTTGCCCTTCACCTTGTGCCAGCAGACGCCCTTGTAGCCGCTCCGGTTGGTGCTCGGCGCGAGCTGCTCGTCCTCCCGCGCCACCGCCCGCGGTACTTCCCGGACTCCTCGTCCCGGTCCATGATGCCGCCGCCGAACGCCAGCACCGGCTGGTAGCGGCGCTCCCACCGCTCTACCGCGTAGCCGGGTTTGCCCCGCTCTCCGCGGGCGATGATGCCGTGGCGGCGAGCGATGTGACGGATGGAGCGCCCCACGCTCCAGCAGTCCGCCTCGACGCCAAGCGCCGCTACCTCCAGACTGATGTTCACCAGCTCCCCGGGGTGCAGCGCGTCGTGGATTAGCAGGATACCGGCCACCAGCTTGTCCAGGTCCACACCCTCGGCGGTCGGCTCGGCAGCTGGCTCCGTTTCCGCCTTCCGGCGGCAGAGGGCGCATAGTCCGTCCCGGTCCGTGTTGTAGCGCGAGAGGACCGTACCGCAGCCGCCCGCGCAGACGGAACGGGTAGCGGCAGCTGTGGCAGTAGCCGGGGTCACGCAGCATCGCCTCCAGTCGTCGTCGTGTCGTTGTGCTCGCCCAGGACGGTGCGCAACTGCCGTCGTGGCCTCCCGGTCCTCGCGTAGTTCGCGAGCGCCACGAAGTCGTGCAGCGAGTCCACGAGGTAGGTGTCCACGCCACAGCTCCGCCGCCGTTCCGCCGCCGCTATCTGGTCGAGCGAGCAGCGCCCGGCGCGGGAGTGCCGTGCCTTCGGCCTCTTGAACTCCACGAGCAACGAGCGCCCACCCGCGTGCAGCACCGCGTCCGGGAAGCCTCTATCCTGCCCGGCTTTGTCGGCACGGTACTGGCCGGCCACTTCGAGCACCACGCTCATCGCCTCGGCCGCGCGGCGGCAGTCGGCGACCAGCTCCGCCTCCAGCTCGTAGCCCTTCACAGGGTACGCCTCGGGTCACGGTCGTCGCGGCCGTTGATGGTGACCAGCGCCATCACCAGGATGCCGACCGCTCCCCCGGCGATGAAGGCGATGACAGCCACGGCGATGGTCATGACCGCGCCTCCCAGCGTGTGCAGCCCTCGTCGGCGGCCGGGTACGTGAGAGAGAGGGGCGCATCGCACTTGCCGTAGTCACGGCACGGTATGGGCCTCCACCAGCGACAGTTGTCGCAGCACCTCTCCCTCGGCCGCTTCGCTTCGGCGTCGGCGGCGGCGAGAGCGGCCTTGAGTGCGTCCCGCTCGGCCTCGTCGGCGCGGTCCTCGGCCGCGCATATCGGGCACTCCATGAACGGGTACTCCGTGTACACGAGATTGCAGCCGTGCTTCTCGCAATGTGCGCTCACGGCTCCTCCTCCACAAACGGCCCGACCTCTCCGGCGAGGTAGCGGGCAAGGAGGGCGGCCTGTTCGGTGCGGGCCGCGCCTTCCGCCGCGTATGCCGCCCGTGCCGCCGCCCGTGCCGCCGCGCATGCCGCCGCGTATGCCGCGCCAGCGGTGAGCAGCGCGTCGATGTATGCCGCCGCGTCTGCCGCCGCGTCCCACTCGTCGCCGAACTCGGCGCGTGCGACGTAGACGTCGAGGCAGGCGTTCAGGAGGCCGCGCTGGTCTGCCCGGCCGTACCGGCTGACGGCCAGCCGGGCGCAGTCGACGGCGAACAGGCGCAGGGTCTGCTCATTCCACTCCGGGACGCGGCGCAGGAGCCGTATCTGCTCCCACGCGGCTTTGTCCTCGCCCTCGTCCGAATCGCCGCGCACCTCGGGCTCGTACAGGTCGCGGCCGAGGTGGATGACGACTTCCTCAAGCGTCCGGCAGACGTGGTAGCCGGACCGACAGAGGACCGGCTTCACCGGCGGCAGCCACTCGCCGGGACCGTCCTCGGTCGGCAGGTAGGCGGCGTAATCGCCGTAGCCGTACGCACCCTTGGTGCCATTCAGAGTCTTGTAAAGTGTCGCGCAGCAGGACGATGAGACGCGGGCCGGGGTCACCGCTCTCTCCGGTGAAGAACCGGAGAGAGCCCTACCCAATGAGCCTTCGGCGTACAGACGGGCATAGTCCGCGCACGCCTCGCTGCCGGTCGCGCGCAGGCGGTCGGCGAGGTCAGTCATCGGTCCCTCCCCCTCCCGCATCGCGTACAGGTCCGGCGGACAGCCAGGCCGTTGCCGCCGCTTGGTGTGAGCACCCAGAACGTCTCCGTGCGCCAGCAGTGGCCGAGGATGAGACAGAGGAAGCGGCTCATGAGCGACCCTCCACGTACTCGAACTCGATACGGTTGACCTCGGTCGACGGCAGCACCCGGTTCGCGTCGCAGAACATGGCGATGAAGCGACCGGGAGACATGCCGGGGAACCCTTCACGACGGCACTCGCCCGGTCCCCAGTCGCGCATGGCGTAAAGCGGCTCACGGATGACCGACTTCACCCGGATGGCGTGCAGCCGCTTGACGTGTTCGCCCTTTCGCAGTCCCTGTGCCTGCTCGACGCCTTGCAGCAGCTCCCCCGGCTTCAGATTCCACCAGCCAAGGCGGCGCGTGACCGTCTTCTCGCAGCGCTCGAACGCCTCCGTGGTCATGCTGAACGACATGAGCTTCATACGGCTGCCCCTTCTCTCGTGAACGTGAAGTCGCTGTCACAGTCGAAGCACAGGCCCGGACCTCCGATGGTGCCGGCCGTGCGCAGTGAGCCGCAGCGCGGGCAGCTCCAGTCGTACAGGTCTCCGCTCGCGGCCTCTTCTTGGCAGCGCCGCAGCACCAGCGCGACCGGCGGCAAGTCCGTCTCCTCGCGGATGAGGCGGGAAACGGCAGCGAGCGCCGCCCTGGTGCTCACCCGTGCCTGAGCGAGCGCCGCCACGTACACGGCCTCACTCTCCCGCCCCCAGCTCCCGCGCGGCCATGCCGCCGCCAGCATCTGAACGGCCTTCAGCAGCTCGCGCGGGTCTGCCGCCGAGCGCCTTGCGACCTCCGTTGCCATTGTCGTTCCCTCCGTTCAGGCCGAATGCCTCGGCCGCAGTCGTCATCACGTCCATCAGGCGACGGTCGCCATGCACATCTGAGGAGCCGTGCGCCTCTCCGTCGGCCCACTCCTGCCAGCGGTTGACCTCGTGCCGGTGCTTGTCGGTGGTGGCCAGGAACGTCCGCCCGTCCATGAGCGGACGGTCGGTGGACGCGCAGTGCGCCACGTACCTCTCGACGGCGACCTGCAGGTCATCGACGGACGCGCCGCGCTTGAGCCATTCGCGCCAGAGGGCGTGAGCGTCGGCCTTGCTCCCCGTCCTCCCCAACGCGGTCCACCACGTCTCGAAGGCGTCCTCATAGACGACCCTCTTCACATCGTTAGTAGGGTTCTGGGGAGGGGCGATTCCCGAAGGACAATCGCCAATAAGCTCTTTGGTAGTTGTAGATGTAGTTGTAGTTGTAGCTGTAGGTTTCGACTGGGTTTCTATTACCGTCTCAGGACCGTCTTGGGTCCGTTCTAGAACGGTGCTAGGTCCGGGGTCGGAAGGCTTTTGACCCGGCTCTAAAACGCTCATCCCGGCGTCCTCAGGAGTCCGGGAAGCCTTGCGTGAGTTGCAGCTCCGGCAGGCGACCACGAGGTTGTCCGCCGAGCTGTCGCCGAGCGGGTCTACGTGGTCGTACGTCCCGCCGTGCTGACCGCGCCGGTCGGTCCAGTTGACCTCGGCCCCGCAGTAACGGCAGGAGTTCCGGTCGCGCTCACGGACAGTCGCTACGACCTCGGCGTTGTACCGTCGGCTTCGCGGAGTCTCGCGCGTGCGCCCTCCGGAGTCCCGCCACGTCCTGAGACGAGCCGCGAAGCCGACGCCGAACTTGCCTGTGCAGTACAGCTCCGCAGCGTCGACGAGTCTGTCGAGCAGCGCCGTCTCCGGGAGCCGCGCCAGCGCCGCCAGCGCGTGCCTCTCTTGATTCGGGTTCTCGGGAGCCTGATAGGTAAGCGCCTTGTGGATGAAGACTACCGACACCGCCGCGTCGTAGGAACAGAAGTCGTCGTCGATAAGCTCGTCGAGCGCCACGCGCAGGCGTTCCGCCGTCCACCCCAAGTCTTCGACCATGTAGCCCTTGGGCAGTCGGAACAAGCCCTCAAGTGTGCGGTGATGGCAGGTCAGCAGGTAGACCGCCAGCAGCTTGGCGTCGTCGCTCCACGGCTGGAGCCAGATACGGCTCGATACCCGACCGTATGGCGCTCTGTCGGCGCCGTTCATGGCCCCGTCCCCTTGTCCAGCCAGCGCGTCGGCAGCCAGCACTTGCGACCCGCGTACTCCCTTAGCCGCTGGGGTTCCTTCGGCATCCGCACGAGCGATGCCATGCCGTTAGGCGAGCGGTCCAGGACTTCCACGGCGGTACCCTCCTCGCCGACCCAGACGCCGCCCGCGTTGCCGTTGATGGTGGCGGTCACGACGCACCGCCTCTTACGTATGGCGGGATGAGCCAGCGGAGCGGCAGGAGCACGCCGCGCTGTCGGTCGTAATCCCCGCCGCGTGTCCTGCGCCGTTCGCGGTACGCGAGACGGCAGAGCTGGAGCAGGCGGCGCGTCGGCACCAGCAGCCACGTGTTGGCGTCGTACTCCAGCGCCCACGTATCGGCCTGCGTGGTGGCGATACCGGAGGGTCCGCTGGCCTGCGCGTACTCGATGAACAGGTTGCCGGTCCGCACCGTCCCGCAGTCGCGCTTGTGCTCGATGAGCTGCGTGCCGCGCGAGAGAAGGACCATGGCCAGAGCCGCCTCCCGCTGCTGGAACTTGCGGAGGTCGATGTCGAATCCAGCTCGCGTGAGTACTTCCGTCATGGGCTTTCCCTCCCGACCACTAACCCTCCGCAGAGACGGGTAGCAGCCTCGAAGTCGGCCAGCTCGTCGGCCGTCACTTCACGGGCACCGTCCGCCTCTGCGTAGTAGGGCACCAGCAGGTAGCCGGTGCCGTCGCGCTTCGCCTTGGAGACGTAGAACGGCCCATCCTCACGAGGGCGCATGATGACGCTCATCCCGACCACCCCGCTGCGTCTCGCTGCTTCGCCTCCGCCGCGAGGAACGCGTCCGGGGAGGTGACCTCCCACGGAGCGTCGTCCCAGCCCGGCAGACGACGGATGGTGCGCTCCTGCAGCGCCCGGCAGAACGCCTGCGCCTCGCTCCCGTGCCAGCCCGGGTGCTCGCACGTCTGGTACTCGTAGCAGGCGATGGCGTTGAGGACTACCACCGGGTCGGGTATACCGGGCAGCCGGTTGAAGGTGTAGGTGTCCAGCTCCGCCAGCATCCCGTCCGGAGCGGGCAGCTCGCCGTTCGGGTAGCGGTAGCCGACGGAACGCAGGTTCTCCCACCAGAGCATCCGGCCCACGGCATGCGCCGTCTCCGGGGTCAGCACACGGCGGTGCTTCTCGTACCACTCGTGGCCGTCGTACTCCGCCACCGGCCGGTCGAACCAGAAGAGTGGCGAGGAGCCGTCGCCCGGGTAGCGAGGCGTATGGTGCAGCCCGCCGGTGAGCAGCGCGTCGATGTGGTGGCGTGAGACAACGAACGCGCTCATGCCGTCACCTCGCCGCGCAGTGCCTTCCGGGCCAGCATCCGCATCCGGTGAGCTGGGAGCTGCCGCCCGTCGCCGCCTTCTGCGATGCGCTCCAGCGTGGAGCGAAGTCGTTCGTTCTCGTCGCGGAGTCGGTAGACCTCGGCGTGCTCGTCCGCGAACGCCTTGGCCGCTTCGGCGAAGATGCTCACGCCCTCACCGCCTCTCGCGCCGCGTCGTCCGTCAGCGCTCGGAGCGTCACGCCTCCGGCCGACTCCCACCACGCGATGAACGCCTGCGTGGGGAAACGCTTGGTGCGGCCGGAGACGATGCACGGGACGTAGCGGCTCGCCGCCGCCCGGTCACCTTGACGCATGGCTGCGTCGTAGCGGATGCCGTGGTCGTAGACGGTCGACTCGGCTACGCCCATGACGTGAGCGACCTGCCACGCCGGGGTGAACGGCCAGTCCAACTGTTCGGCCAACGGGGCGCGAGGGTCGAAACCCTCGCGCCACGCGGCCCGCTTCGCTTCTATCTGCGGGGAGGCCATGAGTCACGACTCCCCAAAGGGGATTTCGTCGTCGTCCAGGAAGCCGTCGACCACCTCGCCCGTCTCCGGGTCCACGTCCGGGTCCGGCGTAGAGTCCGCGCCGATGCGGTCGGCCACGCGGTCGGCAAGGTCGGACGGCTCACGCGGCGTCTCCGCCACGCCTGCCGCCACGCGGTCGTTGAACAGGGCATCGCTGTCGGCCTGTAGCGCCGCCGCCAGTCGCTCGGACTCCTTCGGGGCCAGCTTCAGAGCTTGGATGAGGACCGTCTTGGCTCCCATCGCGGCGTAGTCGCTCGTCCATGGCCCCACGACCACGCCGCCCTTGTTCGTCGGCGCGAAGCGGTCCCGGATGGCGTCCACGTCGGGACGGCGCATGACCTTCATCAGCTTGCCGCCGTTACGCAACCGCACCACGGCGTAGAAGGCCATTACGTCCTCGTCTCGGCGCTCGCCCTCCATGTCGGGGACGTGCTCGATGCGCGGGTCCGAGCCGAGCTGGTAGGTGAAGTGGTCGCCTCGGTAGACCGCCTCGGCCACGATGTCCGAGACTTCCCCGGAGCGGTACGCGAGCTGCGCAAGGCCCATATAGCCGGGCTGAAACTGCGCCTCCATGCTGCGCGTCTTCTTGGAGTAGCGAGGGATGAGGAAGCCTTCCCCGAACATCCCCGGGCGGAGTCCGGCCTGCGCCGCCTTGAGCAAAGCGCCCATGAACGACGGCACGGTGCACTTCTGAAGGTCGGGGTTCATCCGGACCTCCGTCAGCGCGATACGCATCATGGAGTCGGCGGAGATGTGCGCCGGGAGCGCCGCCGCCACCTGCCGCTTGAAGGACTCGGAGCTGAACACGTCCAGCACGCTCTGCGGCGTGCCGTTCCTTGCCGGAGCCTGTGCGTCACGCGTAGCGACGGCCTGTGAGTCAGTCATTTGGTCTCCTTGGGAGTACCGAAGACGCGCGTCTCGGTCGTGCGGGAGAACTCGCCCGCGATGGCCGGGTGCGCGTCCCGGAGTGCTTTCGTGTCAAGCGTGGTGCGGCGCTGCGTCTTCCAGGTCAGCAGGTAGCCGTCCACGAGCGCCTTCTCGTGCTCGCCCATGAGGGCGCAGAGCTGTTGCTTCGCCGACTCGGCCTCGCGCTTGGCGGAGTCCGCCGTGCCCTTGGCTTCGAGGTACGTCCGGAGCAGCCGCGCCGCCTCGGGGTCGTCCAGCGGTACGGCCGGGTCCGGGAGCGGGTCCCGGTAGAGGTCGCGCAGGACCGCCGCGTCTCCGTCCGAGCCGTTCGGCTGCGGCGGCTGACCGGTCAGAACGTGCCGCTCCCAGAACTCCCGCGCCGCCTCGATGCAGCGGCGCTGGATGCGCCGGTCCGGCCGGGTTGGGATGATGCGGAGCGCCCCGGGGTCGCCTATGTCTGCGGCCCCGTAGGACAGCGGCAGCTCGGTGACGGCCAGATACCACTGCTGCTGGATGTAGTACGCGGGAGGCAGGTCGCCCGTCTCCTCGTTCCAGTCCCGCCAGCCGTACTTGAACGCGGTCTTGGCCTCCAGGATGGCGACCGGCGTGCGCGGGTGCTCCGTGGTCGCCACCATGCGGTCCACCGACGCTCCCGCCGGGAATCCCCAATCGGTGCGCACGACCGGCCGAGGCCGGTAGGTCACGAGTCCCGGCTTGGCCCGGGCGAACTCGTCCGCGATGAAGTCTTCCAGCGCCAGCCCGCGCCTCATGGCGAGGGAGCTGCCGTCTGTCTCCGGGACGGGGTTCGTCTTCTCGCGCCAGACCTGAAGCGGGCTGGACCAAGGCGAGATTCCGAGGATGGCGGCCACGTCGGTGCCGCCGATGTAGGTGCGCCGTCCCTCCAGGAACGCGCGGCGCTTACGCTCAGCGACGGTGCTCATAGCCCCGCCGCCCAGAGCTGTGCATCTTCGCGCGCCTCGCGGACCATCTCGTCGTGCCCCAAGGGCTCGGCGTAGACCTCGCCGCAGTACGGGCAGGACCACGCCTGCGCCCCGTAGTCATCCTGGACTTCCTGCGCGTCCTCGCCGTTCGCGTAGCAGTAGGGGCAGTAGCCTCGGTCGTCCGGCGGCGTCGTCTTCCAAGCGTCGTAGCTGCTCATGAGACCACCGCCCAGATGCCCCACATGAGCAGCGCGGCCAAGCCGATGCCGGCCAGCGCGAAGGGGAGGGCGAGAAGGTGGTAGAGCAGCGCCTCGCGCCGCTTAGGCGAGGCTAGGACGTTGCGCCCCGCCGTTTTGCTGCTACCATACGCGTACAGCGACGGGGTTCCTTTGCGGGTACTTCCTGAGCTGAGGAACGCGGCTATCTTTGACCGGAGGCCGCGTCCCGCCTTTTGGGCTGTCATTCCTCCTCCTTATGCGGGTTCACCTCTCACGTTCGGCGCGTCTGGGTACTCCTTTCTGTAGCCTGTACGTGCGCCACGGACACTTTACACGATGCTGTCCGTCGTGTCCAGTACTCGCCTCAAATATTCTTCGAGAGCGGCGCGGCGTATCCTCCGGTAGCCGCCCGGGGTGCGGTAGCCGGGAAGGTCGCCAGCGTCGAACGCACGCGCCAGCGTCTTGGAGCTGATGGGGTACCCGGCGGACGCCGCGACGGCAGCCGCCTGCGTCGGCGTGAGGTAGTCCTCCCGGCGGGGTCGTCCGCGTCCGCTCACCGGAGCACCTGCTCGTATTCCTCGGCCTGCTCCGGCGTCAGCTCCTGAGAGAGACGGAGCAGCACGGGACCGGCCACGAAGTCGTACTCGGTGCCCAGCATCCCCATCTCGTCAAGCACGCTCTGGATGTAGTCCATGCGCTGCTGCGCGTCCGCTTCGTCCGCGAAGACTTCCACGCCGCCGCCGAGGGCCACGTCGCCCTCCGCCACGCCCGCGGTGTCCGTGATACGGGTGTCCGTGAACGCAGCCTTGGAGAGGTAGCCGTTCGGCCGGCCAAGAAGGTCGTTGGGGTCCGTCTCCGCGGTATAGACGATGACCTCCCCGATGGGCAGACCCGCGGCCCGCAAGCGCTCCACCACGGCGGCTGCGTCCAGAGCCTGCACCGCCTCGACGGTCACGGGCGTGCTGCCCGCGGTCTCTGTCGTCGCGGCCTCGTCGCCGCCGCAGGCAGTGCAGAACAGCGCCGCCGCGGCGATGATGAAGATGGAAAGTACGGCTCGGATGGTTGTCTGCCGCGTCGGTCTCATACCTACCTCCCCCAGCTTTGCCAAGCATGGCCACTCATAGCACGCTACCATCGCCCCCGCTCCGGTTTCGCTCAAGTAGTGCTTGAGCCGGGAGACCTCCAGGAGTCCGGGAAACGTGCCGATACTACCCTGATGACCGGACGCAAGGGCCGGGGCGGAAGATGCCTCCCGGCCCCGGCCTTTGCCGTCCCTATTCCCGCGTCGGCGCCGCGGTCTTCGCCACGTCGTAGAGTCCTGCGGCGGAGAGTCCCAACAGGAGTCCCGCGGTCACGGCGTCAAAGAGACCGGAGGTCGCCCAGAGGTACGCCGCGACGTTCAGCGCCACCGCGACGACGAGCGCCGCCAGGAGCGCCCACTTACCGGCCACGCCGAAGGACTTCAGCAGCTCCACGATAGCGACCACGGCAGGTACGCTCAGGATGGTGGTCAGGGTATCCATTCACTCACCTCCCTCCGCGTTCCCGTAGGTAGCGGTCGGCCTCGCTCGCGAAGACCCGCCACCGCGCCCGCTTGCCGGTGCCCGCGTTCAAGTCCCGGCCGCGGAGACGGCCGGAGCGCAGCCAGTCGCGGACGGTCTGGGCC
>ERZ1026810.637-NODE-637-length-17660-cov-4.336109_pt1 | contig 17660 bp, 17 predicted proteins | sample MGYA00520872_ERZ1026810 | MGnify/ENA primary metagenome ERZ1026810 (study PRJEB33270, sample SAMEA104284477) | anaerobic digester metagenome | biome: Anaerobic digester microbiome; feature: mesophilic sludge digester; material: Anaerobic digester biomass | place... | reverse complement strand
CCGATGGAGCGGCGTTACACCACGAACCCTCCCGTGTACGCCCACTGCGCGCCCGCCTCGTCGGGCATCCGCTTCGACACGGTGAGGGCCGCGATCTTCCCCTGCCAGTCGAACTCCAACGTGGAGAGCGCAAGGGCAAGCAGCCGGAACTTCACGGCCGGGTGCGTCTCGTAGACCAGTTGGGCGATCCCGGCGGGGTCGGCGCCTTTCTCCAGGAGCCGGCCGGCGACGGCGAAGGTTCCCGGCCCCGTGTTCGAGTACCGGAAGGCCCCGGTGTCGGTCAGGATCGCCGTGTAGAGGTTGACGGCCATGTCCTTCGTGATTTCGACCCCCATCCCGTCGAGCAGCCGGAACACCATCTCGCCCGTGGAGCTTGCCTCCGGGTCCGTGAGCGTCAAGTGGCCGTAGCGGTCATTCGAAATGTGGTGGTCGATGTTGACGATCCGCCGGACTTCTGCGATACGCGGCGCCTCGTCTCCCACGCGCTCGATCTCGCTGCAGTCCAGGACGAAGACGGCGTCGAAGCCGTCCAGGGAGCCCAGCCGGTTCACGATCACCCCCGCGTCGGGAAGGAATGCGTACACCTGCGGCGTGCGGTCCTGGTTGTAGACGACCGCCTCCTTGCCAAGGCCCCTGAGCGCCTCGTAGAGGGCCAGCTCGGAGCCCACGGCATCCCCGTCGAGCCTCACGTGGGAGGTGACGAGAAAGCGGCGGCCTTTCCGTATGATCTCAGCGATCCGGTTGATCATCCGTTTCGTCTTTCCCGATCTCCCTGAGCAGCCTCTCGATCCTGGCCCCGTACTCGAAGGACGGATCGTAGAAGAAGCTCAGTTCCGGCACGTACCGCAGCTGGAGGCGTCGACCCAGCTCCCGTCGGAGAAACCCCTTGGCCCTCGCAAGCCCCCTCTCGACCCCTTCGCTCTGGCGGTCCCGGCCGAGCTCGACGAAGTAAATCCGGGCGGAGCGCAGATCGTCGGTGAGCTTCACGTCCGTCACGGTGATGTTGGCGATCCTCGGGTCGTGGGCCTCGCGCCGCAGGATGCCGGATAGCTCCTGCCTGATGAGATCCGCGACCCGGTCAGCTCTCTTGAAATCCATCGGACAGCGCCCCCCCGTCGTACCGGCCCGCCATGTCGGAGTAGTTCGTGATCTCCCTCCGGACGTTCACGACTTCGGCCAGGTGGAGGTTTTCGACGAAATTCAGGATCCTCTCCATCTTCGAGTCCACGAAGCCCCGGTCGTTGCCCACCACGGCAAAGCCGATGATCCCCTGCTTCCAGTTGTCGTGCCCGTCGACCTCGGCGATCGAGATGTTGAACTCGTTCTGCGTGCGCCGGATCAGGCTCTTCACGACCCCCCGCTTCCCCTTCAGGGAGCGGCTCTCGTGGATGCGCAGCTGGATGATCCCGACACCGACTACCATATTGGTCTATTCGGTCTATTCGGTCTATTCGGTCCGAATCAGCCATTCCGATCTTCCGTTTCTCGACGGAACAGGCTGAACAGACGGAACGGACCAATTAGAGTCTTCTCTCGGTCTGCTCCGTGATGTACGCCTCGATCACGTCCCCCGTGCGGATGTCGTTGTACCCCTCGATGCCGAGGCCGCACTCCATCCCGGCGGTAACCTCCTTCGCGTCGTCCTTGAAGCGCTTGAGCGAGGCGATCTTGCCGTCGTAGACGACGACCCCGTCGCGCACAAGCCTGACGCCGGCGCTCCGCGGGATCTTGCCGTCCGTCACGTAGCATCCGGCCACCGTGCCGACCTTGACGATGCGGAAGGTCTCGCGCACCTCGGCGCGCCCCTGGACAACCTCCCTGAACTCCGGCTCGAGCAGGCCCTCCATGGCGGCCCGCACGTCGTTGATGGCGTTGTAGATGATGTCGTAGAGCTTGATCTCGACACCCTCCTTGCCGGCGATCTCGACGACGCGCGCATCGGGCCTCACCCGGAAGCCCAGGATGATGGCGTCGGAGGCCGAGGCCAGCATGACGTCCGTCTCGGTGATGGCGCCCGTGGAGCTGTGGATGAGCTTCAGCTTGATCTCGTCGGTGGAGAGCTTGTGGAGCGCCTCCGTCAGGGCCTCGAGAGAGCCCTGCACGTCGGCCTTGAGGATGACGTTGAGCTCCTTGGCGCCTTCCTTGATCCGCTGGTAGAGCTGCTCCAGGGTGATCTTGGAGGATGCCGCCAGCTCCTTCTCGCGCTCCTTGCGGATCCAGTACTCGCTGATGTTCCTGGCCTTCTTCTCGTCTTCGACGCCGATGAACTCGGAGCCCGCCTGCGGCACGCTGGAGAAGCCGATGACCTCCACGGGCATGGAGGGCCCCGCCTCCTTGACGCGCCGGCCCTGGTCGTCGATCATGGCGCGCACGCGTCCGTATTCCGTTTTGGCGGAGAAGGCGTCGCCCTCGCGCAGCGTCCCTTCCTGGATGAGCACCGTCGCCACGGGGCCGCGGCCCTTGTCGAGCTTGGCCTCGATGACGATGCCGCGGGCCGGACGGTCCGGGTCGGCCTTCAGCTCGAGGACGTCGGCCTGCAGGAGAATGAGCTCCAGCAGATTTTCGATGCCGATCTTCTTCTTCGCCGAGATGTGGGCAAAGAGCGCGTCGCCCCCCCACTCCTCGGACATGAGGTTGTGCTGGGCCAGTTCCTGCTTGATCCGGTCGGGAGTGGCGTTGGGCCTGTCGATCTTGTTCACGGCCACGATGATGGGCACGCCGGCCGATCGGGAGTGGTTGATGGCCTCCACGGTCTGCTCCATGACGCCGTCGTCGGCCGCCACGACGAGGACGACGATGTCCGTCACCTTGGCGCCGCGCGCGCGCATGGCCGTAAAGGCCTCGTGCCCCGGCGTGTCGAGAAAAACGATGTCGCGGTCCTTGACGTGGACGTGGTAGGCGCCGATGGCCTGCGTGATGCCGCCCGCCTCGCCCTCGATGACGTTGGTCTGCCGGATGGCGTCGAGCAGCGACGTCTTGCCGTGGTCGACGTGCCCCATGACGGTGACGACGGGCGCCCTGGGCTTCAGGTTCCGCGGCTCCGTCTCGACGCGCTGCAGCAGCTCGTCGTACTCGGCGGTCACGGCCTCGACCTGGTAGCCGAACTCGGCGGCAATGAGGGTCGCCGCGTCGACGTCGATGGACTGGTTGATGGTGACCATCATGCCGAGGCCGAGCAGTTTGTTGATGACGTCGCTGGCGCGCACGCTCATCTGCTTGGCGAGTTCGCCCACACGGATGGCTTCGGAGATGCGGATCCGCCGCTTGATCGCCTTGGGCGTCGTGATCTCCGTCTTCTTCATCCTGACGACGGCCTTGCGTTCGCCCTTCCAGCGGGGCGATTCCTCCTCCTCGATCTCGCGAAGACGGACCCTCTTGTCCTTCTTGTCGATCACCTGCTTGATCATGGATTTCTTCTTGGCGGCCACGGAATCCATGACCACTTCGACGGCCTTCTTGCCCTTCTTGTCGGCCTCCGCTGCGGCTCCGCGAGCCTCCGCGCCCGCCGACCGGGCGGGCCCGGCGGGCTTGCGAATCTGCGTCTGCGGGGTGATCGCGGCCGGGGGCCTGGAGGCAGGCTTCGCCCCGGCAGGCTCGGGTCTGCGGATGATCTGCGCCTGCCGGGAGAGGTCGGGCTCCTTCCTCGGCGGCAGCTCCGGCTTCGCGGGCGCCTTTTCGCTCACGAGGGGTGCCGCGGCGCTCTGCGGCTCCTCGATCCCGGTCTCGGCCGTCTTTTCCGGGAGGGAAGCCTTCCCGGGCATCTCGGGGATCCCGTCCTTCTCTTCCTTCTCCGGCTTGGCGGCCCCTTCTTCCTTCCCGGCCGGCTCGGCCGGTTCGACCGGCGCCTCGGGGGCGGGGGCGGCGGCTTCTTCGGCCTCGGGGGCCTCCCCGACGGGCAGGCGGACGGCCCGGCGGCGGATGACGGTCGATTTGACGCGCTTCTCGACGACCTCCTTCTCGCCCTTGGTCGCAAACTCGCGGCGGACCCGCTCGACCTCGCTGTCCTCGAGCGTGCTGGAGTGGGACTTGACGGCGATCCCAAGGGTCTTCAGCCTGGCGATGAACTCCTTGTTCTCGATCCCGAATTCCTTGGCCAGCTCGTACACTCTCACTTTGGACATTCTCGAAACCCCCGAAATGTATGGTTCAGCCCGGGCGTGAGCCTCTTTTCGCCGATCAGGCGTTGCCGCCCGTTTCCGTTTCCGCCACCTGCGCGGCCCTCTCGACGATCCCCTGCGCCTTCTCGGCATCCATCCCCGGAAGGGCCTTCAGGGCCTCGGGATCGGCCGATGACAGGGCCGCGACATTCTTGTAGCCCTCCTTGAAGAGCATCTCCGCCGTCTCCTCGTCGAGGTCGGGGATCTTCATGAGGATCTTCGGCCCTTCCTCGGCCTGCTTCTGCAGCATGGACTCGTTCTTCACGTCGATCTTCCAGCCCGTGAGCCGCACGGCGAGCCGCACGTTCTGTCCGCTCTTGCCGATGGCCAGGGAGAGCTGGTCGTCGGGCACGATGACCTCCATGGACCGCTCGTCCTCGTACATGAAAACCTTGCTGACCTTGGCCGGCGACAGGGCCGAGCAGATGTATTTCACGGAATCCTCGGAGAAAGGAACGATGTCGATCTTCTCGCCCTTGAGCTCCTGGACGACGCTCTGTACGCGGGAGCCCCGCATCCCGACGCAGGCCCCGACGGGGTCGATGTCCTTGTCGAGGGTCCGGACGGAGATCTTGGAGCGGTTGCCCGGTTCCCGGGCCACGTTGACGATCTCGATGAAGCCCTCGGAGATCTCCGGCACCTCGAGCTCGAAGAGGGCCCGCAGGAACCCGGGGTGGGTGCGGGACAGCACGATCTGGGGCCCCTTGGAGATCTTCTTGACGTCCACGATGAAGGCCCGGATCCGGTCGCCGCGCTTGTAGGTCTCGCGGTGGATCTGCTCGGAGGGGGGAATGACGGCCTCGGCGCGGCCGAGGTTCACGATGATGCTTCCCCCCTCGAAGCGCTGAACGAAGCCGCTGACGATCTGGCTCTTCCTGTCCTTGTATTCGTCGTAGATCTTGTCGCGCTCGGCGTCCTTGACCTTCTGGATGATGATCTGCTTGGCCGTCTGGACGGCGATCCGGCCGAAGCTGGCCGCGTCGATCTTCATGCCCAGACTGTCGCCCGGCTCGGCCTCCTCGTCGAGGGTCTGCTTCGCCTCGTCGAGGGCGATCTGCGTCTCGGGGTCAAGCACCTTTTCCACGACGGTCTTGAACTGGAAGACCTCCAGTTCGCCCGCCTCTTCGTTGTACCTGGACTCGAGTTCCACCTTCGGCCCCAGCTTCTTTCTCGCCGCGGTGAGGATGGCCGACTCAAGGGCTTCGATGATGACTTCCTTCTCGATTCCCTTGTCCTTGCCCATCTGTTCGATGAGGCGTTTCAACTCCGGAAACATGGACAACCTCCTGCTTGTAAAGCGGCACAGGGCTAAGGGCTAAAGGCTAACGGCTAAAGGAGTGAATCGTTCTGCCCATATCACCTTTTGCCCTTTGCCTTTTGCCCTTTGCCAGACAGTTCATACTCCAGATTCGCTTTCTGAATATTGTCCCGGTCGATGCGGACGCCGCGTCCGTCCACGTCGACGGTAACGATCCTGCGGCCACCCTCCGTCGAATAATCGACGTAGGTGCCCAGGAAATTTCTCGAGCCCTCGACGGGCTCCCGGGTCCGGATGCGGACTCTCGAGCCGCGGTATTTCTCGAAATCCTTGTCGCGCGTCAGCGGCCGGTCGAGTCCCGGCGTCGACACCTCCAACGTGTAGGGCCCCGGCGGCAGATCGTGGACGTTGAGCAGATCGCCGACCTGGTGGCTCACCGCCGTGCAGTCGTCCAGGGTCGCCCCGCCCTCCCGGTCGATGAAGATCCGCACGAGCCAGCGCGTCTTCATCCTCAGGCACTCGAGCTCCACGAGCTCCAGGCCCTCGGCCTCGACGGCGGGCTCGACCAACGCGATGATCCTATCCCGGTATGAATTTTCAGGCATATGGTTGATGGCAAAGGGCTAATGGCAAAGGGCAAAGGGTTTGGGGAAGAGTCCTCTTGCCTTACGCTCTTTGCCTTGCGCCCTTGGCCTGTCCTTAAAATAAATAATTCCTCCGGGCCTTTCGCCCTTTGCCTTGCGCCCTGAGCCTGCCCTTAAAATAAATAATTCCTCCGGGCCTTTCGCCCTTTGCCTTTCGCCCTTTGCCTGCCCTTAAAATAAATAATTCCTCCGGGCCTTTCGCCCTTTGCCTTGCGCCCTGAGCCTGCCCTTAAAATAAAAAAGTGGGCAAAAGGGCCCACTCGAATAGGAACCATTCGAATTTCAGGAGCTTTCTAGCACAGAAAAACAGCCCTTGCAAGCAAAAAAACGTGTCTAGATGCGGGCTGGAGGGGACTGGATCGCGCCCGCCGGCGCAGGGTACGCCGCCCGGGTCGCCTCACGGGGCGGGGTCTCCCGTCGCCTCGTGGCCCTGCGACGTGTAGAACACGGCCTTGTCGAAGAACATCACGATCCGCCGGTCCAGTTCGAGGGCCATGTAGATGTCGAGAGTCCGTTTCCACATGCCCCGGGAGAGGGCGAATTCCCAGAGATGCTTCTTGATCAGGCTCAAGGCGCTGAGCACGTGACTCAGGGGCACCCCGTTGCGGCGGCTTTCGCGACCGAAGGCCGTGTAATAGTCGCGGATGTCGGAGTCCTTGTAGTACCCGCCCATCCATTTCCCGAACTGGGAGAGGATGCCGAGGATCTCCTCGAGCAGGCGCGACGGATTGAGCTGCCGGTAGCCTGCCGTGGACGGGTTGTCCCGCACATCCTTCAACCAGCGTCGGGCGATCGACCCGGCATTTTTTTCAATGACCTCCACGAGCTTGTCCGACAGGAGATTCTTCCGGACATTCTTCGGCGATTCCTTGCCGAGGGCGATGCGGAAGGAGTCGACGATGGACCAGTACTCGGACTTGCTCCTGATGTAGGACCGCATGGCGTCGCGGTTCGACGGAAAGGCGAGCCTGGGAAGCCTGTCGACGGGGAAATACCGGGCCTCGACCGTGTCGCTGCCGGGCTTCAGGGCGCCGCCGGTCTGCTCCGCTTCGTAGGAGACGAACAGCAGGTCCCCGTAAAAGCGGCTCTTGTAGGATTGCACGTCCGTGAGGGCGAGGATCCGGCCCTTGATGCCCGTTTCCTCCTCCAATTCGCGCAAGGCGGCCTCCTCGATGCTTTCCCCGATCTCGGCAAACCCCGTGGGCAGGCACCAGGATCCCTTGTAGGGGGACTTCCCCCGTTTCACGAGCAGGACCCGGCGATCCTCGGCGACGATCGCCGAGACGACCGGCAGGGGGTTTTCGTAGAAGACCAGGCTGCACGCGGGACAGAAATCCCGATTGATGCCGTCCTCCTCCTTCACGGAGACGGGCCCGCCGCAAGAGTGACAAAACCGCCGCTTCCCTTTCTTCATGGTCTTTCCCGCCTGCTCCTCCCCTGCCTGCCGGAGGGCCGTGTACAGATGAATATCCGGTCGTCCTTGGTTATCGTGATGCCCCTTTGCCCGGAGGCCACCTGCCTGATCCGTTCCGAGACCGCAGGGATGACGGCCCCCGGGTCGAGTCCCGTGTCCGCGAAGTAGAGGGGGCTCTTGAAGCGGAAATACTCCAGGACGCGCTCGACATCCCGGCTCGGGAACACCAGCCGGTTGGGAAAATCGATCGTGTCGATTCTTGCGAACCAGGGCTTCAGCAAGGCTTCACCGTTCTCCGCCGAGAACCGGCCGGTGATGACCTCCACCGGAAGGTCCCTTTCATGGTATTGTCCCCTCGCATCGAGGATTCCCTTGATCAGCGAGATCATCTCGCCCGCATTCTGACGGTGATGGGTGATCGCGACGAAGACGCCTTCGCCTCTCAACAGGCGGGCAATGTCCGGAATCGCCCCGGGAAAGAAGTACAGGGCGTAGGAGCACAGGATCAGGTCGAAGGAGCCGTCCTCGAAGGTGCCGAGAACGGACGCCCCCTCCGAAAAGAAGCGCCCGCGAATCCCCGCCCGCCGGCAGGCCTCGAGATACAGCGGCCCGTACGTCTCGATGACATCCACCCCCGTGACAACAGCCTCGGGGGAGACCCGGCCCCCGAGTTTCTCCGTGAAGAGCCCGAAGGCGCATCCGAGATCCAGGATCTGCCGGCACTCCCTCAGGTCCAGCCCCTCCAGGGCCGTCTCGTGGACACTGCGCCGGTTCGTCGAAAATCGCCGGATCAGCTCCGCGATGCGCCGATGGGCCTGCACCTTGTCGAACACCCTGTGGATTTGCTCCTGCTCGGACATCCCGCCCCCTTCGACGAACCCGCCCGGTTCCGCGGCCCCCGTGAACCGACCCGTCCGGCGGCCCGAGGTGCAGAGCGCCGGATGGAAAACCGCTATCCTTTTCGAAGAGTAGAGAATTGTGTCCCCCTTGTCAACCGGCGTGACGGGGGAGGGCCGCCCGGGGCCCGGATACGGCGGACAAGGCGAGAAAACGAGCCGTTATCGATTCGGGGGCGGGGTGTGTGCGGCGATGGCCCGGCGGAGCCCGAGCCCGACGGCCTCGACCCGCTCCTCGTGCAGGACTCCCGTGCGCTCGTCCATGTAAACCTTGGCGATCTCCGTGGGGAGGACCAGGATGTCGCGGTCCCAGCCCGTCAGGCGGCGGCACAGCTCGCCCGCGCCGGTGAAGACCCGGTTTTCCTCCACGGTCGTGGCCAGCCCCGGAATCGATATCCGGCCAAGCTCGCGAAGCCACGCGTCGATCCGCTCGCCCCAGCGGGATCGGTCGAGCAGGGACGTCCCGAGATTGAACAGCGGCGGGTCCGCGATCCCCTTTTCGATCTGGCGGGAGAGATTGTAGGAGTGGATGTCGTAGACGGTGCAGACGCCGAAGCGCTCCAGCAGGACGCGGATGCAGCTGCCGAGGAACCGGTAGAACGCCTCGTGCTTTTCCAGGGAGCGACGCACCATGTCCCGGGTCGGGGCCTTGCGGTAGACCTGCACGCCCCAGAACTGCTCCGCCGCGAGCGGCACGGCCTGCTCCGGAGAGCGGTTCAGATCGTACTCGGCCCGCGAGTCCCGGCCCCAGACCGCGTTGGCAGCCCCCCGGATCATCCGGTCCGTGGCCGGGTCCTCCTCGAAGAGGCGGTCCTTCTCGGAAATCTGCATCAGGCAGAGAAGTTCGTCGCGGACATGGTGCCCGGCATGGATGGCCACGGCCAGCGCAGGCGTCGACAGGTCCAGGTCGAAGGCAAACCCGCCGCCCGCGCCCTCCCCCCGGAGCCGCTTCGCGCTGCGGAGCCCTTCGACGACCTCGGGGTCAAAGGGGACGCTCATGGTCTTTCCGATCTTCCTCTTACCCGAGCCCGTGCCGCTCGAGGGCGGAGCGCACGATCAGGCGGATCATGTTGCGGTATTCCTCCATGGGGCCGCCCGGGGAGGGGTGGTAGAGCGAGTAGATCTGCGGGCTCCAGCTCTTCACGGGCTTGAGCCCCGGGATGCCGTTGACCTCCATGACCCGCAGGCGCCCCTGCGCATCGACGCGCAGGTCGACGCGGACGTGGTCCCGGCACTCCAGGGCGTCGGTGGCCTTCCGGGTGATCTCTCTGGCCTCTTCCGCCCTCTCTTTCTGCGCGGGGATGCTGATCTTCGTCAGCCCCACCCCCCGGAGGTCGCTTCGCAGGATCCGGTGCCTGCCGAAATGGGACTCGTCAACCGTGACGAGGCCGGGCAGGATCTCCTGAAGCCTGCCGTTTCCCAGCATGAGGACCGTGTACTCGTCGCCGGGCAGAAACTCCTCGATGAGCGCGGCCTGCCCGAGCGTCTCGTGCACGTAGCGGACGCGGCGCGCCAGCTCCTCGCGGTTGCGGACGACACTGTCGTCGCTGATGCCGATGGAGCGGGATTCGCAGTTGGGCTTGACGAAGGCCGGGTAGGCCACCTCGGGCAGCGCATCGCCCGCGGCCACCAGGTTGAAGTCGGGGACGAGCACCCCGTTTTCGCGCATGATCCGGTGCGTCTCGTATTTCTGGATCAGTTCCTTCATGGTCCGGGCGCTGGGGCCGATGTAGGGGATGCCCCTTTCGTCGAGCATGTCGGCGACCCACTCGTCGTCTTCGCCCAGCCCGATGATATCCTCGCGCTGCGAGACGTAGTACAGGGCGCTCCAGACGATGTCGTAGCGGCGGCCCGAGAGGGCCTGCAGGAACTCTTTCGTCGTCGTCACGTAGGCGATCTCGGCGGCCAGGTCGCCCGAGTTGAGCGTCTCGCAAAGGGTCTCGGTCACCTTCATGTCGCCCCAGCCCTGGGCATCCCCGCCGGGGCCCGTCACGATCAGCACCTTCCTCATCCGGTCTCTCCTTGCGTCAGAATGTGAACAGCTCCGGGTCGTGCCGGTATTGTCTCAATGCGCTGGCCGTCAGCGGCGATGCCGCCTCCAGCAGGCGCGCGATCGCCCCAATCTTTTCCTCGCTCCAGACGATACGCGAGACGACCTCCAGGTCGACCCGGACATCCCCCCCGCTCCGCCGCGGGAGGCCCGCGAGCAGCGCCTCGCTCATCGCCCGGTTGGGGTCGAGAATCGCGACGGGTCCCCCGAAGCGGGCCCTCAGGGCCGCCTCGAAGAGGCGCCGGCTGTAGCCGTAGTGCGTGCAGCACAGGGCCGCCGCAACGGGCAGGCGCCTGTCGGGAAGACGCCCGGCGGCCCGCCCGACGCAGTCCTCGATCATCGCCCGGACGGTTGCCCCCTCCGGCGCCTTCTCGATCTCGCCGGCCAGCCGGTCGCAGGGCTGGCAGACGATGCGGCCCGCGTCAATGCCTTTTTCGATGAGCCGGCTCCGGTGAGTGCCGGCCTCGATCGTGGTGGGCGTCCCGAGGAGGATGACCCGGCCATCCGCCCGTTTCGTCAGGTAAGCGTGTATCTGCTCGACGCCGTACCCGATGATGTCCGTGACCGGCACGGGGGCCTTCCGGCCGAAGGCTGTTTCGGGGTAGAGGGCCGACAGGGTGTTGCAGGCAATCAGGATCCGGTCTGGCCGGAAGCGGAGCATGGCGTCGAGCGCCCGGTCGAAGACGCGGATGCGCTCGGCCATTCCGGGCAGCAGGTTGTACCCGCGGCCCTGCTCGGGCCAGGCGTTGAAATAGGTCACCGACACGGACCGGTATGCCCGCCGCTCCTGCAGGCCGCTGACGATGTCGGCGCAGATGGAGAGGCCGCCCAGCCCCGAGTCGGTGATGACCAGCGAGAGGGAGCCCTTCGGATCCGCCGCGTTCATCTAGGCTCTCCCGGTGCGGGCCGCTTTCGCGTGAGCCACTCGACGGCCAGGTCGTAGGCCCACTGAGGGGAGTCGTCGATGGTGCCATCCATGATCCGCGTCATCGCATCGACCCAGTGCTCCCGGTGCTGCATAGTGGCGACACGGTTGCGCAGCATGGCGGCGCCCTTGGCCGGCTCCTCATCCATCTTCGCCAGGATCGTCGCCATTTCGTCGCGGAATCCCCTGATGCCGTAGTAGCGCAGGAACCCCTGCCAGGCCTCCGCGATGCCGGTCGGTTCCGCAAGCGGCAGGGTGACCCTCTCGAGAGCCTCGAAAAACTGCGCCCGCTCATCGCCGTGGAGCAGCCCCAGGGATCCGGGGCCGATCCCGTAGGGGATGATGTCGAGGTGAGACAGGCCCTCCCGGCAGACGCCGGCCTTCACCAGGTAGCCCAGCTTGCGGTAGAGAAGGCCCGTCTCCTGCCAGAAGACGAAGTTCCCCAGGCCGTAGCAGATGGGCACGCCGTTGACGAACTGGATGCCCTGCGGGACGTGGGCATGATGGCCGATGACGAGATCGGCCCCGGCTTCGGAGACGCGCCGGAAGGCCTCGGCCAGGTAGGGCGGAGGAAAAGGGATGTACTCGACCCCGCCGTGACAGACGACAAGGACGATGTCCGCATCGGACCGGATCGCGCGGATACTCTCCGCGACGGCGCCCACGTCCCACCCGAAGACGCCGGGCCCGTCTTCGGCGGCCGTCAGGTCCTCGCCCTCGCTGAAATTGACGATGCCGATGCGGACCCCCTGGACCTCCAGGACGAGGGGTCTGCGGGCCTCTTCGGGGTTCATGCCCGCCCCGACAAAGCGGATCGAGTGTTCCCCCAGGAGCTTCAGGGTCTCGCGGAAGGCCTCTGTCCCGTAATCGAAGACGTGGTTGTTTGCCAGCGTGGCAACCTCGAAGGGGACCGCCGTCAGCCCGCGGATATGCTCGGGACGGCCCTTGAAGACGGAGCCGCTTTTCCAGACGGCTTCGGCATCCCCCGCGAGCGCGCACTCCAGGTTGACGATGCGCAGGTCGGCTGCGCGCAGAACCGGCAGCGTATCCCCGTAGACGGCTTCCGGCGTCCGCGCGACAATGTCGTCAAAGGCCCGGATGGGGGCCCAATCGGCGGCGATGACGATCTCGGCCCGGGCCTGCGGGGCCAGCCCGCTGACCCACCGGCCCCTGCCCCAGTCAAGCCCTTCCAGTCCGGTCTTTGTCACCTCAGCGCTCCTGTCTTGTCGCCCTGCCGATCAGGCCTCTTCCCGGAGCGCCTGGATCTGGGCGTCTTTTTCACGCCACAGCCGCTGCACCCATTTGTGCATGGCCTCACGGAAGGCCGGATCGCCCTCGTAATCGCCGCGCATCAGTTCCTGCGGGACTTCGATCGTCCTCATTCGCACGACGATCCGTCTGACCTTGCCGCACATGAACTCCCAGAAGGTCGGGATCCCGTCGGGGTACACGATGGTGATATCCAGCAGCGAGTGAAACCTGTCGCCCAGCACGTTCAAGGCCAGTGCGAGTCCCCCGGCCTTGGGGCGCAGGAGATGGGTGTACTCGCTCTTCTGCCGGTCGTGCTTGGCTTTCGTGAAGCGCGTCCCTTCGAGAAAATTCATGACACTGGTGGAAAGGGTGGCGAATTTCGCGCAGGCCCGGCGCGTGGCCTCGTAATCCTTGCCCCGCTGCTCCGGGTGCTTTGCCAGGTACTCGGAACTGTGGCGGTACAGGAACGGGTAATCCAGCGCCCACCAGGCAAACCCCATGAAGGGCACCCTGATCAATTCGCGCTTGATGAAGAATTTCAGCAGGGGGATGCGGCGGTTCAGCAGGTGCTGAAGAACGAAGATGTCGACCCAGGTCTGGTGGTTGCTGACGACCAGATACCACCCGTGGTAATTCAAGCCCTCCAGCCCCTGCACGTCCCACTGCGTCCTTTGCGTAAGGCGCATCCATCCGCTGTTGCAGGCGATCCAGTTCTCCCCGATCCAGTGAAGGATCCGGTTCAGCGCACGGGTCAGGGGCGGGATGGGCAGAAGGAATTTCGGGATGGCGAACACGAACAGGGTGGAGACCCACAGGACCACATTGAGCGCCAGGAGCAAGGCCGCGATGGTTCCCACGAGAACGGATGGAAGAAAATTCAGCATGACGATGCTCCCGGCAGCCGGGCGGCCGCTTCGGGACCGAACCATATCACTCCGCAAAGAAAATGGTCAAGCCGCAATGCATGACCCCTGGATGGACCGGGCCGCCTGTCTTTCCTATAAAAAACTTCGCGCCTTCCGCTTTTTGCCGTTGATCTCCGTGTCTGCCTTCTATACCCTGTTCCATGAAGGAATCGCCGGGACGGAAGTCGTCACGGCCGGTGCCGACGCCCGACCCGGCGGACGGCGCAGATTCCTGAAACGCCTCGAACCGGGGAAGGGGGAACGCATGAAGATGGATCCGGTTCACTCGGAAGCGCCATCTCCCTGATGGAGGCTGCGGCCTCATCTACAGGCATCACCGCATTGTACGACCCGAGCAGGGGAAGCGGCCGGGATTCTGCCAGACCTGCGGTCCCGAACCGAACCCTGCTCAAGGAGTGTAACCTTCCCCTCCCCATCAGAATGTATTCAGTATTCTCCGGAACGGCGGACTGACCTCGACGGTCCTTCCGGATTTTGCAGGAACCGGCAATGCAGCAAACCAACCGGGAGTTCGGGCCTCTTGCGATGCTTCGCCCCGTCAGCTGGGGGGATGGAGTGGTCTTGCTCGGCATCGGGGTTCTGCTGTACGCGGGGGTGCGCCTGGCCATGGGCGCCCCCGAGTGGATCAAAGGGCCGGAGATCCATCTCACCCCGGAGGTGTTGCCGTATTACCTGGCCCGGTCGCTGGGCCGCATGCTTGCCGCTTATGCACTGTCCATTCTCTTTTCGTTGATCTACGGCTCTCTCGCGGCCCGGCACCGGACGGCGGAAAAGATTCTGCTGCCTCTTCTCGACGTCATGCAGAGCGTGCCCATCCTCTCTTTTTTACCCGTCGTCCTGCTGGGTCTCAGCGCCGTGCTTCCCCGGGGATTGGCCCTCGAACTGTCGGCCATTGTGCTGATTTTCACGAGCCAGGCATGGAACCTGACCTTTGCCTGGTATCAGTCCCTGACCACCATTCCCGCGGACCTGAAGGAAGCCTCTTCCATTTTCCGATTCAGTCCCCGGATGCGATTCAGAAAGCTGGAGTTGCCCTTTGCGGCGATTTCCCTGATCTGGAACAGCATGATGAGCTGGGCCGGGGGTTGGTTTTTCCTGATGGCGTCGGAAATCTTCATGACCGGCAATCAGGATTTCCGTCTTCCGGGACTGGGGTCGTACCTGCAAGCCGCCGCGAATGCAGGCGATCTTCAAGCCCTGGCCTGGGGGCTTGCAGCGCTGGTGGGAACAATCGTGCTGCTGGATCAGATCGTGTGGTGCCCTCTTCTGGTCTGGAGCCGTCGATTCAAGCTGGGGACTGCGGAGGAGGATATCCCTCCCGCGTCGTGGTTTTATAAGGCCCTGCGAAGCTCGTACCTTCTCACCGACCTGCGCGGCCGGCTTTCCGGTCCTTTCACCCGATTCTCGGACTTGCGAAAGCCGAGACGGAAAGCCGGCCGGATCATGACGTTTCGGCGGTTCTTCGAACGAGGGGGCCGGTTCATCTTTTACGGGATCGGCCTGGCGGGTCTTTCGGCGATTCTGTATGAGACGTATCAGGCGGCGCAGCTGCTGTCCGGGGTGCCCTGGTCCGATTGGGGTCGGATCGGCTTCGGCGTTCTGGCCACGTCGTTGCGGGTCCTTGTCTCCCTGATCATCGCCCTGGCCTGGACCGTCCCTCTCGGAGTCGCTATCGGCACCAACCGGCGCCTCGCCGCCTGGCTGCAGCCGGTCATCCAGATCACGGCATCCATTCCCGCCACGGCCCTGTTCCCGATCATTTTGCTTTTTGTCCTGAAGCTTCCGGGCGGACTGGAGATGGCCGCCGTGCTGCTCATGCTCCTGGGGTCCCAGTGGTATTTGCTTTTCAACGTCATCGCCGGGGCCTCTGCGATCCCCCAGGATCTGAAGCATACCGCCACCCTTCTGCAGTTGAGCCGCCGCCTCCGCTGGCGCACCCTGATCCTCCCTTCCTTGTTTCCGTATATCATCACGGGAGCGATCACGGCGGGCGGGGGGGCGTGGAATGCCAGCATCGTCGCCGAATATGTCCGGTTCGGAGGGGAAACCTTCTTCACGGTCGGCGTCGGCTCGCTGATCGCGCAGGCCACAGCCGCCGGGGATTACCCCCTTCTCCTGGCCTCCACCCTGGCGATGATCCTGGCCGTGACCGTCGCCAACCGGCTGGTCTGGAGACGGTTTTACCGAACTGCAGAAGAGAAATATCGAATGGATTGAGTCATCATGGGTAAGCCGGATTCTTTTCTGGAATTGAAAAACGTCAGCCAGGTTTATACGGTCGGGGAGCGGCAGTTCACCGCCATCGAGGATTTCAGCCTCACACTGAAAGAGGGCGAGTTTTGCGCCTTGCTCGGCCCCTCGGGCTGCGGGAAAAGCACGCTGCTGCGGATCATCACCGGTCTGCAGGCGCCTACGGGCGGCAAGGTGTTGTATCGCTCCCGGCCCCTGACCGGCGTCAACCCTCACGCCGCGATGGTTTTTCAGACCTTTGCCCTGTTCCCGTGGCTGACGGTGCAGGAAAACGTCGAGCTCGCGCTGGAGGCAAGGGGCCTGCCTGCCCGCGTACGGAACGATCGGGCACTGGAAATTCTGGATCGCGTCGGCCTGGACGGATTCGAGACCGCCTATCCCCGGGAGCTTTCGGGCGGGATGCGGCAAAAGGTCGGCTTCGCGCGCGCGATTGCGGTCGAGCCGGAACTGCTGTGCCTCGACGAGCCATTTTCATCCCTGGATATTCTTAGCGCCGAAACCCTGAGAAGGGAATTGCTCGAACTCTGGACGGGCGGCAGACTGCCGACCCGGGCCATCCTGATGGTGACCCACAGCATCGAGGAAGCCGTCTTCATGGCCGACCGGATTGTCGTGATGGACAAGGACCCCGGCCGCCTGATGACCGATTTCAAGGTGGGGCTTGCGCATCCCCGCGACCGCAAGGACCGCGGATTCGAGGCCGTGGTGGACAATGTCTATTCGCTCCTGGCCGGCCAGACGGAACCGGATCACGTCGAGCTGGGAGCCGAGCCGGCGGCGCCGGGGCCGACCCGAAGGTTGCCGAATGTTCACATCAGCGATCTTTCGGGCCTGTTGGAGCATCTGGAATCCGCTCGTGACCATCAAGACGACATTTATGCCCTCGCCGAGGACCTCAAGATGAATTCCGACCACCTGTTGAACCTGATTCAGGCGGCGGAACTGCTCGGCTTTGCGACCGTTTGGAAAGGAGACATCCGGCTGACGCCGCTGGGAGAAACCTTTGCGGCAACCGGCATTATCGGCCGCAAAGAGATCTTCGCGGTCCGTCTGCAGCGACTCTCGTTCTTCAAATGGCTGGCGTCCATCCTGCGCGCCTCCGAGAAAAGCCGGCAGCGTTGGGATGTCATTGAGGCCGCCCTCGGGCTTGAATTCCACCCGGCCGAAGCCCGGCAGCAACTCGAACGGATCGTGGAATGGGGCCGCTATGCGGAGCTGCTGAGTTACGACGACAAGAGCAGAGTCATTTATCTGGAACCGGCGACTGCGTCCCCGCCGTGATCCTGCATCGCATCCGACGTGCCCCGGAAAAACAGCCGCGCATTGCGGGAGAAGCCCACCGGCCGGTCCGACGCGGGGAGCGGAGACCGGCCTATGCCGTTTCTTTTCGTAGAGCGCTCCGCCCGGGACGGGGCATTGCTTTCGCCTGGATCCTTTCTTCCGGTGGACGCTGTGCGCCTTCCGGACAGGGTGGGCCGGGGCGCCGCCGGGAACGGTTCGATGGCCACGCTGCCTGTACCGGTGCTCGACAGGCCGCCGACCGATGATCGCGACGAAAGCGCGGTCGTGGCACGCGACCCCAATGAGTCCATCGTCTACCTGCTGTCCGCCGAAATCCTAGAACAACCGGGCAGTGCGGCCCCTTCCGGCGGCAGGGGAACGGAATCCTGCCCGGCAAGCCGTGTCACCATCGATGTATGAGTCGTCAGGATACGGCAGCGATCATTGGAGAAAGGATCGTCGAGAATTTCGAACTCCGGGCATGTTCCTTGCAGCCATTTCCCGTCGTATCCGGCCGGCCCTGATGGCTCGCCCTCCTCGCTTCCACGCTCTCAGAGAACGGCCGAACCTTGCAGAATCTCCAATCCGCAACGGGAGATGGCGTACAC
>ERZ1026810.630-NODE-630-length-17926-cov-3.952132_pt1 | contig 17926 bp, 16 predicted proteins | sample MGYA00520872_ERZ1026810 | MGnify/ENA primary metagenome ERZ1026810 (study PRJEB33270, sample SAMEA104284477) | anaerobic digester metagenome | biome: Anaerobic digester microbiome; feature: mesophilic sludge digester; material: Anaerobic digester biomass | place... | reverse complement strand
TTATTGCTGCGTTGGTGCGTTTGTTGTGTTTGGTGTTGTTTTAATGATACGGCTGCCACCGAGAGCTACACAGAGGGGATGGTCGGCAGCGTCAGATGTGTATAAGAGACAGGCATAGGGCGGCGCGGTTTCCGGGGCCGGCCGGATTCGCGGCCCTCGTCGGGGCCGGCGCCGGCGCGGGAATCACGGGGCTGATCCGGGTGCTGGGCCGCCGGGCGTTCGCGCAAGAGGCGATGGGGTTCGGAGACGTGAAGCTGATGGCGCTCTTGGGCGCCCTCGCGGGCCCGGGCGGAATCCTCTGGACGTTGGCGTTGGCCTCGTTGCTGGGCGCGGCGATCGGAGCGGCGAAATACGTCTTCACCCGGGAGCGGCAATTGCCCTTCGGCCCCTTCCTGATCGCGGGCGCGGCGGCGGCGGTGCTGGGCCGGCGCGAGCTGGGCCTGTTTCTCGAATGGTACAAGAACCTGCTTGCGATGGGGTGAGCCGCGACCAGGCGCCATTGCATCCGCGGTTCGTTTTTCGTAAGCTATACCCGCGGCCGGGACGGCGCCTCGCGCCGCGGAGAGAATGCAGCGCGCCGCGGTGTGGGCTTGCGGCGGGGTTCCTCCCGAGGGGATCCGCGGGGCGCCCGCGCCGGCGAGCAGTCACAAGGAGGTCGATATGGCGCGCGGCGGTTTGGCGGCGTTGGTGTTGCTGTGCAGCGTGGGGTGCGCGATTTCCGACGTGCAGCGGATGAATCAGCGCCTGAAGGAAGACAATTCGCGGCTGCTTCAGGAGAACCGCTCGCTCCAGGCCAAGGCGGAGGCGGCGCACAAGGACGTCGTCGACCGGGACATGGAGATCCAGCGGTTGAAGGAGCAGCTCGCCGCCTACGAGCGGGGGCGGCCGGCGCCGGCGGCGGCGCAGGTCGTTCCGCGCGGCGCCTTCGACGTGGTGCCCGACGTCGAAGTCATCGAGGACAAGACGGGCACGCGCGTCGTTCTGAGCGACCAGGTGTTCTTCAGCTCGGGCAGCAGCGAGCTCACCGAGCGCGGCAAGAAAACCCTCGTGCAGGTGGCCGACATCCTGAAGGCGAAGTACCGCGGCCTGGAAATCCGCATCGAGGGCCATACCGATAACGAGCCCATCAAGGCGACGCGCGCCAAGTATCCCTCGAATTGGGAGCTTTCCTGCGACCGGGCCTCCGCGGTCCTCAGGTTCCTGGAGAGCAAGGGCGTCGACCCGCGCCAGATGCATGTCGAGGGGTGGGCCTTCCACAAGCCCGTCGCGGCGAACGAGACCACCGCGGGCCGCCAGAAGAATCGGCGCGTGGAGATTGTGATCCTCCGGTAGTTCCGGCGCCTTCCGGTAATCGCGCCGCGCCCCCGCCCTCCCGCCGCCGCCGCCGCCGGAGCGGCGATCCTCCAGCGGCGCCGCGCGCGGGGATGGTAGTATTCCATCGCGAGGGGGGAATGTTCTCGCGCGACAGGGGGTAGCTCCGATGGTCACGATGGAGGAACTGGTCCAGCAACTGGTGGAGCGCGGCGGCTCCGACCTGCACATCTCCGCCGGCTCCGGCCCGCTCATCCGCATCAACGGCCGGTTGGTGAAGACAGAGTTCGAAGCCCTGGACGGCGAAGCCACCCAGCGCCTGGTCTACTCCATTCTCGACAACGATCAGATCCTCAGGTTCGAGAAGGAGCGCGAACTGGACATGGCCTTCGGCATCGCCGGCTTGGGGCGGTTCCGCACCAACGTCTTCCTGCAGCGCGGCACGGTGGGAGCCGTGCTCCGCGTCATCCCCTTCGAGATCAAGCCCATGAGCGGGCTCGGGCTCCCGCAGGATATCTGCGAGGCCCTGTGCGCCAAACCCAAGGGCCTCATTCTCGTGACCGGCGCCACGGGCAGCGGCAAATCCACCACGTTGGCGGCGATGATCGACTTCATCAACCGCTCGTTCAACCACCACATCATCACGATCGAGGATCCCATCGAGTTCGTGCACCGGAACAAATCATCCCTCGTCAACCAGCGCGATGTGGGCGGGGACACCCACAGCTTCGGGCGCGCCCTGCGCACCGTGCTCAGGCAGGATCCCGACGTGATCATGGTCGGCGAGATGCGCGACATGGAGACCATCGAGGCCGCCCTGACCATCGCCGAGACCGGTCACCTGACCTTCGCGACGCTGCACACCAGCGATGTGGTGCAGACGATCAACCGCGTGATCGACGTGTTCCCGTCGCACCAGCAGCAGCAGGTGCGCACGCAGTTATCCTTCACGCTCGAGGCGGTGTTCTGCCAGCAGCTCCTCCCGCGGGCCGACGGCCGCGGGCGGGCGCTGGCCGCGGAAGTCATGGTGTGCAATCAGGCCGTCCGAGCGCTCATCCGGGAGGACAAGATCCACCAGATCGGCTCGATCATTCAGACCGGCGGCCGGTTCGGCATGCGCACCATGAACCAGGCGCTTTTCGAGCTGTACCGGAGCCACCAGATCTCCTACGACGAAGCGCTCAGCCACAGCGCCGACGTCGAGGATCTGAAGCGGTTGTTCCAGAAGCAGCTCTAAGAGGGACGGCAACGCAATGGCGCGCGCCATCACCACCTTCGACAAGCGGCTGCGCAGCATCCTCCTCCGCACCAACATCCTCACCGAGGAGGACCTGTCCGCCGCCACCGAGTACAGCATCCAGAAGAACATGCCCTTGAGCCAGGCGGTCGTCGCCTGCGATCACATCAAGGAGCCCGAGCTGCTCGCGTTGCTGGCGCGGGAGACGCGGCTGCCCCCCATCGATGTGCGCAAGATCGCGCCGGACGACGCCGTCAAGGAGATCCTCAACGAGAACGTGGCCAAGTACTACACGGTGGTCCCGGTCTCGAAGATCGGCGATGTCCTGACCCTCGCGGTGGCCAACCCCTTCGACATCCTGAAGCTCGATGACCTGAAGATCGTGACGGGGTGCGCGATCCGTCCCGTGGTGAGCACCGAGGGCATGATCGCCGATGCGATCGAGCGCGTGTACCGCCAGAGTGAGAAGCTGGTCCAGGACCTCATCGAGAACATGGATGACTCCGAGATCGAGGTCAAAGGGGACCAGGACGAGGACGACGCGGCGGGCGGCGAGCACAAGGATGCGGAGAAATCGCCCGTCATCAAGCTGGTGAGGTTGCTCATCACGCAGGCCATTCGCGACCGCGTCAGCGACATTCACATCGAGCCCTACGAGCGCGAAGTCAAGGTCAGGTACCGGGTCGACGGCGTGCTCAGGGAGGTGATGACGCCCCCCAGGAAGATGCACAACGCCGTCATCAGCCGCATTAAGATCATGTCCGGCCTGGATATCGCCGAGCGGCGGGTTCCGCAAGACGGCAAGTTCAAGATGAAGCCCGAAGGCCGGCAAGTCGACTTCCGCGTCTCAATTCTGCCCACGGTGCACGGGGAGAAGGCCGTGCTGCGCATCTTGGATTCCTCGAACCTGAGCCTGAGTCTCGACACGCTCGGCTTCGAGGAGAAGGCGCTCAAGGACGTGCGCAAGGCCATCTCGACGCCGTACGGGATGTTTCTGGTCACCGGACCCACGGGCAGCGGCAAGTCGACGACGCTGTATTCCTCCATCAACGAAGTGCTCTGCCCCGAGGACAACATCGTCACCGTCGAGGACCCGGTGGAATACCAACTTCAGGGCGTGGTTCAGGTGCCGGTCAACGTCAAGCGGGGTCTGACCTTCGCGGCGGCTTTGCGCTCGATTCTGCGCCAGGACCCCGACACGATCATGATCGGCGAAATTCGCGACCTGGAGACGGCCGAAATCGCGGTCAAGGCCGCGCTTACCGGCCACCTGGTGTTCTCGACGCTGCACACCAACGACGCGCCCTCGACGATCACCCGCCTCGTGGATATGGGGATCGACCGCTTCCTGGTGGCGTCCAGCGTCGTGTGCGTCGTCGCCCAGCGGCTCGGGCGGCGCTTATGCAACGAGTGCAAGCGCCTCATGGATCCGCCGCCGCCCAAGGAGCGGCTCCTGGAGGTCGGGTTCGTCGAAGAGGACCTCAAGGATGCGCAGATTTACGAGGCCGTGGGATGCAGTCGCTGCAAAGGCGGCTACGCCGGGAGATTCGCGATTCTGGAGAGCATGCCGATCAGCGAGGCGGTGAGGCGCATCATCATCGCCGGCGGGTCGGCCATCGACATCAAAGACCAAGCCATGAAGGAACAGATGATCAGTCTGCGCCGCTGTGGACTGCTGAACGTGCTCCGGGGGAAGACGAGCATCGAGGAGGTTCTCCGTTCCACAACGGGGGACTAGCGAAGGAGGTAGGGCATGCGCTTTCAGTATCGCGCCAAGAACGCCGCCGGCAAAACGCTGAGCGGCACCGTGACCGCCAAGAACGAGACGGATGCGGTGGGTATCCTGCGGCGCCAGGGGTTCACGGTGCTGGGCGTGACGGGCGGCAAGGCGGCCGCGTCGTCCAAGGGCGGCGCGACGAGCAAAGGGCTTTTCAACCTCAGCATGGGGGGCGCCAGCGTCAAGAATGCGCGGGTGAGCACCCAGGACATGGTGGTCTTCACGCGCCAACTCTCGACGATGATCTCCGCCGGCATTCCGGTGGTCGAGGCCGTCGAGATCCTGCAGGAGCAGGCGACCAACGTCGGATTCAAGCTGGTCCTGGGAGAAATCGTCTCGGATCTCCGGACCGGCCGGGACATCTCCCAGGCCTTCGGCCGGCACCCCCGCATCTTCCCGAAGATCTACGTCAATATGCTCAAGGCCGGCGAGGCGAGCGGCCAGCTCGACACGGTGCTGAACCGCCTGGCGGGCTACCAGGAGGCGGCCGCGGCGCTGCGCCAGGAGATCCGCTCGGCAATGACCTACCCGGTGGTGTCCTTGGTCCTCATCCTCGGCATCACCATCTTCCTGTTGGTGTTCATCATCCCCAAATTCAAGAGCATGTTCATGGCGATGAACGTGGAGCTTCCCGCTATCACGAAGGCGCTGCTGGCCACATCGCTGATCATGCGGGAGAACTTCCTCATCTGCGCGGCGGGCGCCGTCGCCGCCATCGTCTGCGTGGTGCTGTACACCAAGACCGAGCGCGGCAAGGCGCAGAAGGACTGGGTGATGCTGCACCTGCCGGTGTTCGGTCCGCTCTTCTCCAAGGTGGCGCTGTCGCGTTTCAGCCGCACCTTCGCCACTCTGATCCAGAGCGGCGTCCCGATTCTCGGCGCCCTGGAGATCGTCTGCGAAACGAGCGGAAACCTCATCGTCTCCAACGCCATTGCCAAGGCCAGCGAGAGCGTGCGCCAGGGCGAGACGCTCGGCGAACCCCTCGCGCGCGCGAAGGTGTTCCCGCTGATGGTGACGCGCATGATTTCGGTGGGCGAGCGCACCGGCGCCCTGGAGTCCCTGCTGGAGAAGATCGCGGAGTTCTACGACCAGGAGGTCAAGACCACCGTCGAAAGCCTCACGAGCCTCATCGAGCCCCTCATGATCGCGACCATGGGCGTGCTCGTCGGCGGCATGGTGCTCGCGGTCTTCATGCCTATCTTCAAGATGATCGGCAGCATTAACAAGTGAGGCGCCGGCGCGGGCGCAAGCCGCGGGTGCGAGGGCCATGAGGAGCGCGACGCAGGTACGGGACTTCCTCATCCTGAGGCTCGTAATCGCGGTCTCGGGGTTCGTGCTGATTCAGCTCTGGGGCGCGAGCCGAGAGTCCGCCGCGCAGGCCGCCGCCGGCGCCCTCCCGCATGGCGTCATCGCGGCGTATTCGCTGGAGGCGCTTGCGGCCTTCGCCCTCCTGGGGCGGGTCCGGCGCCTGCGGCTCTTCATCATGATTCAGGTCGCGGTGGACCTGGTCATGGAGGGCCTCCTCGTGGCCTGCACGGGGGGCGCCGGCAGCGTCTTCTGCCCCTTGTTCTTCGCCAGCATCTTCGCGGCGAGCACGGTTCTGAGCACCGAAGGCGCGTTCGTGTGCTCGAGCACCGCGACGATCATCCTGGCGGTCGCCTGCATGCTTCCGCTCATGCGCGCGGGCACGGCGGGCTCGGAGTACTCCTGGCGTCTGGCGGCGTACCTCTTCACCTACGGGCTCGCGTTCCACGGCGCGTCGGTTCTGTGCTTGCGCATCGCCAGGGGCGCGGCGGAAGCCGAGCGGCTCACCGAGGAGATCATCGAGAACATGGCCGAAGGGCTCATCGCCACCGACCGCGCCGGACACATCGCGGTCCTCAACGAGCGCGCGCGGCATCTTCTCGGACTGGAGACGGGCCGGCGGTTCGTGGGCGCTCCCATCGATGTCCTCGCGGGGAAGAAGGTGCGGGAATTCGTCGCCGACAAGCTGCGCTCCTCCGCGGAGGGACGCTGGGAGACGGTGTGCGACGGACCCGCCGGCAGCGCCTTTCCCGCCCTCGTCTCCGCCAGCGCGCTGCGCGATGGCAAAGGGCGCCCGCGGGGCGCGGTGGCGCTGGTTCAAGACCTCACCTTGCGGCGCGAGGTGGAGGCCGCTTCGCGGAGGATCGCCAGGCTGGAGGAGCTGACGGAGGTCGCCCGGGGCATCGCCCACGAGGTGCGCAACCCCCTGGCTTCGATCTGCGGCTGCGCCGAGGAGATCGCGCAGGAGCCGAACCTCGCGCCCGAGACCCTGCGGCTGTGCGAGATCATGCGGCGCGAGGCGCGGCGGGTCGACGGCATTATCGATGAGTTTCTGCACTTCGCGCGGCTCCGTTCTCTGTCGGTGAGCCGCTTCGATGCCGGCGACTTGATCGCGCATGTGGGCGAGCTGCTCCGGGCGCGCGCGGGGCGCACCGAGATCCGCGCGGAGCGGCCGTGCGCCCGGGTCGAAATCACGGCGGACCGCGACCTCATGACGCAGCTTCTCCTGAACCTGGGCATCAACGCGCTGGAAGCCATCGGGCCGGCCGCGGGCATGGTGCGGTTGCGGGCGGCACCCGTCCCGGGCGGCGGCGGGGACCCGGGAATCGAGTTCCTGGTGGAGGACAACGGCTGCGGCATAGCGAAGGAGCACCAAGAGCGGATCTTCACGCCTTTCTTCTCGCAGAAGGCAAGGGGCTTGGGCATAGGGCTGGCGATGGCGCACAGGATCACGCTGCTCCACGGCGGCGAAATCGGCGTGGACAGCGTTCCCGGACAGGGGACCGCTTTCCGGGTCTGGCTGCCGGCGGAGGCCGCGGCGCCCGAGCCGGTCCGGATCGGCGCGAAGGAGCCGGTATGGACTTGACCGGAGCCAGGCTGCTAGTCGTCGATGACGAGCGCGGCCTGCGGGAGATGCTGGAGATCGTGCTGGCCAAGCGCGGGTTCGCGGTGGCGACGGCGGGGACCGGCGAGGAAGCCTTGGCGCGGTGCGAGCGCGAGCGCTTCGACCTGATCATCCAGGATGTGCGCATGCCGGGCATGGGGGGGCTGCGGCTCCTGGAGAAGCTCCGCGGGTTGTGTCCCGAGACGCCCGTCGTGATCATGACGGCTTACTCGACGTGGGACAGCGCGACCGAAGCCATGCGCCTGGGCGCCTTTGATTACGTGCGCAAGCCCTTCGTGACCGAGGAGTTCGTGAAACTCATCGGCCGGGCGATCGAACACCAGCGCCTGCGCCGGAGCGGTCTGGGGAAGCTCCTGGACGAGAAGGGGCCGCTCATCGTCGGCACCAACCAGTCCATGCGGGATCTTTTCGCCCTTGTCAAACGGGTGGCGGCCACCGATTCGACGGTTCTGGTCCGGGGCGAGAGCGGCACGGGGAAGGAACTGGTCGCCCGCAGCATCCACTGCCGGTCGCCGCGCGCGGCCTTCCCTTTCCTCTCGGTCAACTGCAGCGCTTTTCCGGAGACGCTGCTGGAGAGCGAGCTGTTCGGGTACCGGCGCGGCGCGTTCACCGGCGCGGCGGAGGACAAGAAGGGGCTGATGATCGTCGCCGACAAGGGGACGCTGTTCTTGGACGAAATCGCCGAGATGAGCCCCAAGACCCAGGTCAAGCTTCTCAGGGTGAGCGAGGAGCGCAAGGTGCTTCCCCTGGGCGCCACCGAGACGGTGCCCTTCGACGCGCGCATCATTGCGGCGACGAACCGGAACATGGAGCGCGACATCGCCAGCGGCGCCTTGCGGGAGGATCTGTACTACCGGCTCAACGTCATCCCGCTGGAAGTGCCGCCGCTGCGGGACCGCAAGGAGGACATCCCGCTTCTCGCCGGATACTTCCTCGCGAAGTACTCGGCGCGGATGGGCAAGGATGTCCGCGCGATTTCGCCGCAGGCGCAGGACACGCTTCTGCGGCACGAGTGGCCGGGCAACGTGCGCGAGCTGGAAAACGTGATCCAGCGGTACGTGGCCCTGGCCCAAGGGCCGACCATCGGCGACATCGAGATTCGCGGCACGCGCGCGCATGACCGGCCGTCGCCGCCGGAGGGTGTCGCCATTCCCGAGGGCGGCATCGATTTGGAGGCGGTCGTCAGCTCTCACGAGCGCCGGTACATCGAGGCCGCGCTGGCTCGCACGAGGGGCAACATGGCGCAGGCCGCGAAGATCCTGGGGCTGACCTACCGCTCGATCAGGTACAAGGTGAGGAAGCTGGGCATCGCCGGCCACTCCAAGCAGCCGGAAGAGGGCGTCACGGCCTGAGCGGCGCGCGGGGGTCACGCCCGTCGCGCGCGGGCGTCGGACGCGGGGGCCTGGGCGCAGCTTTTCCTTTCGGCCGCCGGCGCCGGGGCGACCGCGACTGACGTCTGGGACCGTACGAACGTGTCGATGCCGCGCCGGTACTCGGCCGGCAGCCGATCGAAGACCTCCCTGACCGTGCACGCGAGCCGCGGCGCAAGGTAAGACCGGTTCACCTCCAGGCGCAAGTCCTTGGCGGGCACGAACTCTAGCACGCCGAAGGCGACCGCGCCGCACAGGAGACAAGCTTTGGCGCCGCCGAGGAGCGCGCCGAAGAGGCTGTCGATCTGGCCGAGCGGCTCTGCCCGGATCGCGCGCCGCACGGCATGGCCGAACGCCTGCCCGCCGAGCAGCGTCATCACGAAGATGCCGAGGTAGGCGCAGACGGAGACGGCCCGCGCGCCCATGCTCTCCACGAAGGCCGCGAGTTCGATGCGTCCGGCGAGGGGCGCGTGGTACTTTCCGGCCAACACGATGCCGAGCACCACGCTCCCGATCGTGATGACTTGCTTGAGGAGTCCCCGCTGAAAGCCGAGGCTCAGCGAGAAACACAGAACTCCAATCAGGACGAGATCGACCCAATTCACGGCTTTCCCTCTCGGCCGGCGCCCGGTGGCGCATCCACATTACAGGAACTTCCCATAACAGTATGCCTTTCCCGGCGGAGACTGTCCAGCGCCGGCGCCTGGAGCGGGGGAATTCCGTTCCAACCAGAAGCGACGCAACGAATTGCGCTCGGTGAAAAATCGGGGCCGGGACGCTCCGAGCGCGCGGCGGCTAGGATGCCAGCAGCTCGGCCGCCAGGGCGGCCAGGGTCGGATCCGACGGACGACGCGCGTAGGCTTCGACGAGCGCGCGGTCGCCGCTGTTGGCGGCGGCGATCAAGGCGTTGCGTTGGATGCCCCGCCAGGAGGCGCGCGCGACGGCGCCCTGCGCCGCGATGGCGTGAAACGTCGGCTCGTTCCAAAAGAGAAGGTCGGCGAGGGGGGGGGCGGCGAGCGGCGGACGCGGCCGCGCATCCTCGTGGCCTGCAATCAGGGGAGCGCGGTTGTAGGGACAGACATCCTGGCACCGGTCGCAGCCGAACACCGCGACGCCCATGGCGGCGCGGAACTCCGGCGGGATGGCGCCGCGGTGCTCGATGGTGAGATAGGACAGGCAGCGCGTCGCATCGAGGACGCGCGGCGCCACCAACGCGCCCGTGGGACAGCTTCGCAGGCAGAGGTCGCAGCCGGCGCACGGATCCCCCGGCGCCGGCTCGGAGGGAGGGCAGTGGAGGGTCGTCACGATGATGCCGATGAAGAACCTGCTTCCCGCATCGGGCCTGAGGCACAGACCGTTCTTTCCAACGGCCGCCGCGCCGCTCGCCCGAGCCCAGTAACGCTCCAGAACCGGGCCGGTGTCCACGAAGGCGCGCGCGCGGTCGGCGCCCAAGCGCGCGGCGATGGCCCGCAGATCGTTGCGCATTGACCTGTGATAGTCCTTCCCGCGGGCGTAGGCCGCGACCCGCCCGTGGCCGCGCGGCACGGGCCAGGCGGGCCACGCGTAGGAGCGCAGGAAGACCAACACGGAACGCGCGCCCGGAAGGAGGCGGCGGGGGTCGATTCTCAGTTCCTGGTTGCGCGCCAGGTACGCCATGCCGCCGTGGTATCCGCGTGCGAGGAAGTCCAGGTACCGCCCGCGGTCGGCGACTTCGCCGGCATCGGCCGCGCCCCACGCGAAGAAGCCGTGGCGGGGGGCCAAGGCATCGAGATCCGCCGAAAGCCTCAGATCCACGGCGGAATCCTCCACGCCGGCGGGCGAAAGGTTGTAGAATGTGAGCTGCAGTTTCCCATGGCAACCGCCGCCCGTCGAATCCATGCGCGCGTCTTCGGCCTCGTCCAGGGCGTCTTTTTCCGCGCGGAAACGCGGAGGGAGGCGCGCCGCTTGGGCCTTGCGGGCAGCGTGCGCAACCTGCCGGACCGTAGCGTCGAGATCTTCGCCGAGGGGCCGCACGAGAGCGTCGAACGTCTGCTCGCCTGGTGCCGGCGCGGGCCGCCGCACGCCCGCGTCGACCGCGTCGAGGTGCGCGAACTCGCGCCCTCGGGCGCCGAGAGCGGTTTCGACATTATCCTGTAAGGGGCCGCAGGGGCGCCAGGGCCGCGGCATCGAAGACCGGGCCGTCCTCGCAGACCTTCGCGTAGGCGCCGTTCGCGAGGCGCACGACACAACCCTGACACACGCCGAACCCGCAGGCCATCTCCACCTCCAGGGAGAGAAAACACCGCAGGGTCCGTTCCGCGGCGAGCTTCCTGACCGCCTCGAGCATGCCGGTGGGGCCGCAGGCGCACAGAACCCGTTCCGGCCGGATGTGCGCCGCGTAGAGATCCAGGACGGTGCCGCGGCCGCCGGCCGTGCCGTCGTCCGTCGCGAGCTTGATCTCCGGGACGCGGGCCGCCGCGACGTCGGGCTCCGGCAGGAGCGCGCGGGTGCGGGCGCCGAGAAAGAGCCGCACCGGGAGCGTCGGCGCGCGGGCCCGAAGCTGCGCGGCCAGGAGGATCAACGGGGCTGATCCCACGCCGCCCGCCAGGAGATCCACGCCGGGGGCCTTCGCAAGCGCCTCGAGATCGAACGGCGTGCCCAGCGGGCCGAGGAGCGACAGCGCGGCGCCCGGCGCGGTCTGCCCGAGGATTTTCGTCCCGCGGCCGCGCTCCTGGATCAGAAGCTCCATGACGTCGCCTTCGCACCAGGCCACGCTGAAGGGCCGCCTGAGAAAGGGCTCGACCTCCGCCACTTTCACGTTGACGAACTGCCCGGCGGCGATCTCGCGGGCGAGCTCGGTGCGCAGCGCTAAGACGAAGATGCCTTCGCCGCTCTCGCGCCGGCCGCAGACCTCGGCATGCGCTTCCTTCACGTCCGCCCTCCCGAACTCGTCTTCCGTTCCCTGATGGCGGCGGCCAGGTGTCGGGTGATATCGCCGGCAATGAGGCTCTCCTCGCCGAGCTCCTCGCAAGCCAGGTCCCCGGCGCGGCCGTGGAGCCACACGCCGAGCACCGCGGCCTGGAAGGGATCCCAACCTTGCGCCAGCAGCGCGCCGAGGACGCCGGCCAGGACGTCCCCGGCGCCGCCGGTGGCCATGCCCGGGTTGCCGGTCGTGTTCACGTAGAAGCGATCCTTGGCGCAAACGATGGTGCCGGAGCCCTTGAGAACGAGGACGCCGTCGTTGCTCTGCATAAACCGCTCAGCCGCGGCCCGGCGGTCGCGCTGGACGGCGGCGGCCGGCGCGCCGGTCAGCAGGGCGAACTCGCCCGGATGCGGTGTCGCCACGCAGTGTGCCGGCAGGGGGCGTTCCCGGTCGAAGGCGCGCAGCGCGCCGGCGTCGACGACGAAGGGGCGGCGCACGCCGTCCACCAGGGCGCGCACGAAATCCCGAGCCGCCGCCTGCGGATCGAGACCGGGGCCGATGACGAAGGCATCGAAACGTTCCGCCGCCGCCAGCATGATCCGCAGGGCCTCGGCGTTGAAGCACCCGCGGGCGTCGGCCGGCAGCGGAAAGGTCATGGCCTCGGTGAGCTTCGCGGCGACGATCGCGGCCACATGGACGGGGCAGGCGCAGGTGACGAGCCCGGCGCCCGCCCTGAGAGCCGCTTCGCACGCCATGACCGGGGCGCCCGTCATTCCGAGCGAGCCGCCGATGACCAAAACGTGGCCGTACGTGCCTTTGTGCGAGTCGCGTTCGCGGGGAGGAATCGCGGGAACGGCGGTGATTGCGATCATCGGCCGGCCTCGCCGCAGGCGGACTTGTTGATGAGCGCGGCGATGTACCCCGCCCCGAAGCCGTTGTCGATGTTGACGACGGCGACGCCGGCCGCGCAACTGTTGAGCATGGTAAGGAGCGCCCCGAGCCCTCCGAAGTTCGCGCCGTAACCCACGCTGGTGGGCACGGCGATTATCGGCGCCGCGGCGACGCCGGCCACGACGCTGGCAAGGGCGCCCTCCATGCCCGCGACGACGACGGGGGCGCGCGCCTTCCGGAACTGCTCGACGTGGGCCAGGAGGCGGTGGAGGCCGGCGACGCCGACATCGTAGAAGGTCTGAACGGCGCTGCCGAGGATCTCGCAGGTGACGCGGGCCTCCTCGGCGACGGGGATGTCGGACGTCCCCGCGCAGATGACGCCGACCAGCCCCGTGGATACGGCGCCGGATCGATTCACCGTTATCGTGCGAGCGGTGTCGTGATAGACCGCGTCGGCGGCCACGGCGCGCACGGCTTCATAGGTTTCCGGGGTAGCGCGTGTCGCGAGCAGGCGGTCGCTGGCTTCGAGAATGCGCCGCGCGATGGCCGCTACCTGCTCCGGTGACTTGCCCTGGCAGAAGATCACCTCGGGAAAGCCGCACCGGAGCTCGCGATGGCGATCGACTTGCGCCCATTCCCCGGCGGCCACGAAAGCCAGCGAGGAGAGCGCCGCCGCGGCCTCGTCGGGTGTGACGCGTCCGGCCGCCACGCCCTCAAGCAGAGTCTTCAGGCGCATTTTGTCCATGCGGCGGTCTCCTTCACGGCATACGGGAGTCGGGGGCGGCATCGACGGTCAGATCCGCGCAAGGCCGCCCCGCGGCAGCCAGCATGCAGCCGAGCGCGGCCACCATGGCTGCATTATCCGTGCAGAACTCCGGCCGCGCCACCGCCAGCGCGATCCCGCGGGCGGCGGCAAGCGCCTCCAGGCGTTCGCGAAGGACCCGGTTCGCGGCCACCCCGCCGCCGACGATGAGCGAGGTCCAACCCGTCGCATCCAGGGCGCGGGCGCATTTCTCGACGAGGGTATCGACGACGGCCATCTGGAAGCTCGCCGCCACATCCGCCGCGGCGACGGGCGCGGCGGGCGGCCGGCCCTGTTGGCCGAGCACGGCGTAGCGCGCGGCGGTTTTGAGGCCGGAGAAGCTGAAGTCCAGGGAGCGGCTCCCGAGCAGGGAACGGGCGAAGGGCACCGCCGCCGGGTTGCCGTCCCGCGCGGCCGCGGCGATCGCCGGCCCGCCTGGGTAGCCTAGGCCCAGGATCTGGGCGACTTTGTCGAAGGCCTCGCCCGCGGCGTCGTCCGTGGTTCCGCCGAGCGGCCGCACGGTCAGCGCGTCGTGGACCGCCAGGAGCGAGGTGTGGCCCCCCGAGACCACGAGACCCACGGAGGGAACGCGCAACTGTCCGGTGCCCAACGCCGCGGCGACGATGTGCGCGTGGAGGTGATCGACGGCGTGGAGCGGCTTGCGCCATGCGAAAGCCAGGGCCTTGGCGGCCATGAGCCCCACGATCAAGGAGCCGATCAGCCCCGGGCGATTGGTGACCGCCAGGACATCGATCGCGGCGGGCGTTACGCCGGCCTCGGCGAGGGCGGTCCTCAGAACGCGGAGGATGTCCTCAACATGAGCGCGGCTCGCGATCTCAGGAACGATGCCGCCGTAAGGGGCGTGGAGGGCGGCCTGGGATCGGACCACATTGGAGAGCACCTCGCGCCCGTCGCGAACGACGCCGCAAGCGGTCTCGTCGCAGGAAGTCTCGATGCCCAGGCAGATCACCGTTGCTCCTCCGGGCGTGCCAGGAGCTCTTCGTACCGCGCCGGCGAGGCGAGGATCGCTACCGCCGCCGCGAGGCCGGCGTCTTCGCCGAGATTCACGGGGTCGGGCTGCAGCGCCGCGGGCTCGTTCCAGTGCGAAAGCAGTTCCTCCTGCCAAGCCTTGCGCAGTTCCGTCCGGGTCTTTTCGTCCAAAGCCGCCGGGACGTCCACCGGCAGGCCGCCTTCGGCCAAGGAAGAGCCCGACGGAGTCAGATAGTGCTTGGTGGTGATTTTCAGGGCGCCGTAAGTGTCGCCGTCCTCGAAGAGCTCATAGACCGATTGCACCAAACATTTCCCGAAGGTGGGCTCGCCGACCAGCACGGCCTTGCGATGGTCGCGGAGGGCGCCCGAGACTAGTTCGGCGGCGCTCGCGGTCTGGGCGTCAACGAGACAGGCGATACGCAGCGACGGATAGCGCGCGGGCCCCTGGGCTGCGCGCACATCCGCGCTCCCCGGGTCGCGTCCGATAGTGCTGACGATGACGGCGTCCGACAAGAAGCGGCCGGCCACGGCCACGGCCTCGTCGTACAGGCCGCCGGGATTGCCTCTCAGATCGATGACCAGGCCCTCGATACCGGCCTCGATCAGGGCCGCCATGGCCGTGTCGAGCTCCTCGGCGGTGCGCCGTTGAAAACGCTCGATGCGCAGCATCCCGATGGCCGGCGCGGCGCGGAAGAGGCGCACGCGGTGAACGCTCGGGTCGCGAATGATCTCGCGCACCACGGTGATCGTCCTGATGGCGCCGTCGACGTTCCGGATCGTTAGGTGCAGCACGGTGCCGGCCTTGCCCCTGATCATGCGGCGGACGGTCTCTTCATCGACGCCCGCGAGGTTCAGCTCGCCGGCGTGGGTGAGCACTTCGCCCTTGCGGATGCCGGCGCGCCATGCCGGACGCCCGGCTAGGACTTCGCGCAGGAGGGGGCCGTCGGGGCCGGGCGCGTAGAAGATGGCGATGCCCCCGAAGCGCCCCTCGGTGTCCTCGTCGAAGGAACGGTACTCCTTGGGGGGGATATAGGTCGACCAGCGGTCCAGGCTGCCGGCGAGGGCGGCCAAGGCCCTCTCGGTCAGATCCTGCTCATCGATTTTCCGCACGTAGGAGGTTTCGATCCGGCGCAGGACTTCCGTTACGGCGGCGGCGGGCACGTACGGCCTGGACCCAGGCCATGGGAAGAGGACGCACGCCGCGAGGACGGCGCCGCCGGCGCAGGCGGCAATCGAGGAAAAGGAGGAGCTTGGCTTCATAAAGCTCGGTCCCCGCTGACGGAGGCGCCGCCCGGACGCCCATAGAAAAAAGCGCCGCACGGGCGGCGCTGAAGATGCATGGTGGACGGACCCAGAGTTGAACTGGGGACAACCAGATTTTCAGTCTGGTGCTCTACCAACTGAGCTATCCGTCCAGTCGGGAGCCTCTCGCAAGAGCTCCTGACCCGCGGAATTATAGACAACCGCCGTAACGTCGTCAAGGGCGCTTCGCGCCGGCGGAGGCGGCCAGAGGGAAACGCGGCGCGCCCACCGCGAAATACCTTTTGACAGTTTCCCGGAGAGGTCCTATAATCTCCTTTTCGTCTTGCGTCCGGGACGTTGCGCAAGCAGGCTCCGGAAACAGGCGAAATGCGCACCGCAGGGCGTGAAGCGCGGCTTTGGCCGGCTCCCGGCGGCGGCGCATACGCGGCGAGGCCGCTTCCGGCGAGCGAGAGGGCCGACGGCCGTCGACGTACGTTGTGAACGGCGGGAACGCAGTACCCGGTGGTGTAACGGTAACACAGCAGGTTTTGGTCCTGCATTTCGAGGTTCGAATCCTCGCCGGGTAGCCATTCCAGATCCCGGCGCGGCGGCCGCGTCCGGGGACAGGGCGTCCGGCTGGAAGAGAATCGGAAGACTGATGGCGAGCAACGGCAGAAGGCCCCTCGCGGTCGTGCTCCTGGCGGCGGGCAAGGGCGTGCGGATGCGCTCCGAGCGGGTTCCGAAGGTCCTCCAGGAGCTGTGCGGCCTGCCTTTGCTGGCCTATCCGCTGCGCGTGGCGCGGGCGCTGGGACCGGACAAGATCGTCGTCGTCGTCGGATTCCGGCGCGAGGCGGTCATGGAGGCCTTCCGGGACGAGGATATCGTCTGGGCCGTTCAGGAGGAACAGCGCGGCACGGGGCATGCCGCCCTGACGGCGCTCGAGGCCGTCCCGGACTTCGACGGCGATGTCCTGATCATCAACGGGGACCTGCCGCACCTCGAGGCGGCGACGGTGGCCGACTTCGTGGCGGCGCACGCGCGGAGCGGCGCCGGCGGCACCGTCATGGTCTGCGTGAAGGAGGACCCCACGGGGTACGGGCGTATTATCCGGGATCGGGACGGCCGCGCCTACGATGTGATCGAGGAAAGGGATGCCTCGGCGGAGATCCGCGCGCTGCGCGAGATCAACTCGTGGTGCTCGCGGTCGTATTGCAGCGGGCCCTTGGTGACGGGGCAGACCAGAAGTTCAAGAAGTCGTGTGTCCATGGGGAGATGATAACTTTTGGGGCAAGGCATCCAGCAACTTGTCCAGCGCCTGCATGAAGGCGGGCTCCGGCGTGAACACCAGGGGTACTGCCAGTGCGTCGGGATGGTCTGGCCACAGCTTGACGGCGTCTTTTTCGGTACAAATCAGTGCGTAGGCCTTATCAGATGGGCGTGACCAGCTATCGAAATCATAGTGATCTGGCAGCGCAAGTGTTTTCGACAGTTGCAGGCCCTGAGCCCGCAGCATGGCAAAAAAGGCCTCTGGCTGAGCGATGGCGGCCACAGCCAGTAGTGGTGCGCTGGCCGTAGAAGCCAGTGCTGTTAGCGCGATGGGGGTTCCGTCGCTCTGCAATGCATGGGGGCTCAGCGCACGCGACGAACGAAACCCCCGCGCAAATGCGGGGTTGGTCCCCGTGTGCAGCAACAGATCGACCGCCCGGGGCCAGGGCTCGCGCAAAGGGCCAGCCGGTAGCATGAAGCCGTTGCCTGCACCGCGATCATCAAATGCACAGATATCGATATCGCGATGCAGCGCGAGGTGTTGCAGTCCGTCGTCACACACAATCACGCCGGTTTTCGGGTACTTCGCCAGCAAGGCGCTTGCAGCTTCAAAACGGCTGCGGCCCACAAAGACAGGAACGACAGATCCCCCGGATAACGCTCTTTTGATCAGCGCCGGCTCGTCGCCCGCCGGCCGGCAGCCGGCCGGCAGCAGCGCGACTAGCAGGAAAAGCAATATATGGCGCATGGGGGGCAGTGGACAGCGAGCAGTGGTCAGTGGATAGTGGTCAGCAACGCACTGCCCACTGTCCACTATCCACTACCCACTGATTAAGGATTCTTTGGCATCGCCGCCAGCGCGCCGAAGGCCGGGCGGGGGATACCCTGGGTATCGACGATGCTATAGGGCACGGGGTCGTCGGTCGGGCCGCTGCCCTTGTTGCCGAAGTCGAAGTTGAACAGGAAGGCCAGCCAGATGTTGCCGGAGTCGTTCATCTGCTGGAACGCCTGGACGATGTAGTCGGCCTGTTCTTGCAGGGTGTTGTCGCGGGCGAACTCGAAACCGGTGGGGATTTCGGGGTATCCCTCGCTGCTGGCCCAGCCGAACTCGGTGACGCACAGCTTTTTGTTGGGGTCAATCGCCTGCACCTTCTGGGCGTAGGTGTCGAGTGTCTGTCTCTTATACACATCTGACGCTGCCGACGAACC
>ERZ1026810.626-NODE-626-length-18152-cov-7.361110_pt1 | contig 18152 bp, 20 predicted proteins | sample MGYA00520872_ERZ1026810 | MGnify/ENA primary metagenome ERZ1026810 (study PRJEB33270, sample SAMEA104284477) | anaerobic digester metagenome | biome: Anaerobic digester microbiome; feature: mesophilic sludge digester; material: Anaerobic digester biomass | place... | reverse complement strand
AAGTATGGATACAGGGCCTATTATAATTCTTGCAAATGATCAAAAATGCTGCTACTACCAAAGCAGCATCCAATACATCGCCAGGATTATTACTACTATTTTACATCACAATCGGGACACTACCGTCATAATATTAGCCCAAGGCTTTTATCGTAGTATAATGGTAAGATACGGTGCATATAAATTCAAAGGATCAGAGATAAACATGACCACATTTGAAGAGATTCACCACGCCTTCTTCTATGTGAGCTCTGACGATTACGGGATGAATAGAGCGTTTCTGTGCCTGGATAATGGCGAGATAATCTATCGATCCGAATGGGACGATCCAAAAGAGGAAGATGAGGACGAGTTTGACTGCGATCATTTTATAGAGATCCCACATAAAAACGACCTTGACCTGGGACAGACGCTTGTGATTGAATTTGCAGAGGTGCATCTGCAAGACGATCTGGATCTCGTCCAGAGGATTTTTAGCCGTCGTGGAGCCTACCGGCGGTTCAAGGAGCTCCTGGATGAGAGAGGCCTTCTGCAGACCTTGTATGATTACGAAGACATTCGGGAGAAAGAGGCGCTCGGAGAGTGGGTCCAGGATAACGAGATCGAGCTGGAATCCCAAACGGCCAAATCCTCATAAGTCTTTTATACGAGAAGCATAACTTCACTTTGGCTCATTGGATTAATTCGCCCCACAACGTGTTGAGCGGGCGGCGTCGGGCTGTGACCCGGGGCTGATCCAGAGGAATAAAGTTCCCTGGAGGACTAACTTGGCAAAACCAACTGCAGGAAAAGAGAAGCCTAAGAAGGCAGAAGAGAAGCCTAAGAAGGGCTCTGATGAAGAGCTCAGGCATATAGTTCGCATTTTGAATACCGATCTGGCCGGAAAGAGACAGGTCCACATGGCCCTGACAGGCATCAAGGGCGTGGGCCGCAGATGCGCCAAGATCTTCACCGAGAGAGCGGGAGTGGATCCCAATGCCACCCTCGGACTGCTTCCTGATGCAGAGATCGATAAGCTGAAGAAGGTCGTGGAAGAGGACGCCATCAATATACTGCCCGTTTGGATGGTCAACCGGCGAGGCGATATCGAGACCGGCAAAGATATTCACATCATGGGCATGGACCTGAATATGACCCTCCGCGAAGACCTCGATCTCATGAAGAAGATGAGGAGCTATAAAGGGCTCAGGCATGAACGGGGTCTGAGGGTTAGGGGCCAGAAGACCAGGTCAACCGGACGCACGGGCGCAATCGTAGGCGTCAGCAGAAAGAGGGAAGGAGCACCAGCCGCGGGATCGGCTGCCAAGGAATAGGAAAGGAGAAGGTGGTAAGAGATGGGATATCCAGGCAAGAGTCGAAAGATGTATGCCAGGCCACGTACTCCCTGGCAGGCGGAGAGGATCGCGGGAGAGGTGGAGGTAGTCAAGGCTTATGGACTGCGAAACAAGAGAGAGCTGTGGAAGGCTCAGGCCGTTTTAAAGAAGTACAGGCAGGCCAGCAGAAAGCTCTTGGCAGCGGTATCTTTGGGAGAGGAGCCTCCCCAGGCACAGGCCATCCTCAACCGCCTCAAGAAGCTGGGAATGCTCAAAGAGGAGGGTGATCTGGATTCCATCTTATCCATGAAGGTCAACGACGTTCTGGAGAGAAGGCTGCAGACCCAGGTCTACCGGCAAGGGCTGGCCAACTCCCTGAAGCAGGCCAGACAGTTCATCGTCCACGGCCATATACAGGTCTCCGGGAGGAGAGTGGATGTTCCTGGTTATCTCGTGCCCAGGGGCGAGGAGATGAGCATTGACTATTACATGGGCTCTCCCATGGCCAGCGAGGGTCATCCGGAGAGAGCATCCAGAACACCCAGGGTGGAAGGATAAATGGCAGAAGGAAAGTGGGGCATTGCCCATATATTCTCGTCCTTTAACAACACGATCATCACCATCACCGACCAGACCGGAGCAGAGACTCTGGCCAAGATCTCGGGCGGAATGGTGGTCAAGGCAGCCAGGGACGAGAGTTCTCCCTACACAGCCATGCAGATGGCCATGCAGGTCGCTGACGCTGTGAAGGACAAGGGAATCGTAGGAGTTCACGTCAAGGTACGTGCTCCTGGCGGGAATCAGCAGAGGTCTCCAGGACCGGGCGCACAGGCGGCCATCAGGGCTCTGGCGCGGGCGGGCCTCCGGATCGGCAGGATAGAAGATGCGACCCCCATACCTCACGATGGGACCAAGCCCAGAGGAGGAAAGAGGGGTCGAAGGGTGTAAAGCTTGAATTTCGAGTTGCTTGAGCTGAGGGAGGACCGCATCCGGTACCTCCTCAGCGGCGTTAGCGCCGCTTTCGCCAATGGCATTCGCCGGGCCTGCATGAGCGAGGTTCCGATACTGGCCATAGATGAGATCAACCTCTATGACAATACCTCGGTTCTATTTGACGAGCAGATAGGATTGAGGATAGGGGAAGTCCCGCTGGTGGCAGACGAGCTGGACCTCTTCTCCCAGCCTGAGGATTGCCAGTGCGGCGGGACGGGATGTCCCGGATGTCGGGTGGATTTCATGCTCTCCAAGGAGGGGCCTGGGATGGTTTACTCTGAGGACATTCAGTTCACCGATCCCGGAGTCCGTCCGGCCTTCGATAAGATCCCACTGGTGATTTTGGGTGAGGGAGAGAAGCTGGTGATGGAGGGCTATGCCACCAAGAGAGTGGGCAAAGAGCACTCCAAGTGGCAGGCAGGAACTCTGTGCGGCTACAAGAATCTGCCCAGCATCACTGTGAGCGAGGCATGCGATGGGTGCGGAAAGTGCGTTGAGGCCTGTCCTCGTGATATCCTGGTGATAGAGGAGGGCAGAGCGAAAGCTACAAATATACTGGAATGCTCCTTGTGCAAGCTCTGCGTTGGTGCCTGTGAGGCCGCAGCCATTGATCTTAAGCCCATCCATGATTCCTTTGTGGTTTCCATCGAGGGCAGCGGATCTGTTGCCGCCAAGGATCTGGTGGCAAGAGCAGTGGATGAGATCAAGATGAGAGCTCTTGACCTCGATTCAAAGCTGGCAGAGCTATCTTAGAGCTGGGATCGGCTAAGCGAGCCGATCTGTTACCCATATTTGTGAGCGGGGGTTTCCAAGCCGGGTCAAAGGAGCAGGGTTGAGGGCCCTGTCGCGCAGGCGTTCGCGGGTTCGAATCCCGTCCCCCGCACTAATTTCTCTTTCTTGATATCGCTTCTTGGATTTCTCCTAGATTTGTCTCCAAGCCTGTTGTAATCTTTTTCAGATAAACACTTTTCCAGGGTAAGGGGAGAACCATGTCCTCTATTTATGGCTATAGCTCAATGTAGATCGTAGGGCCACCTCAACAGGTTTATTCTTCTACTAAAGCCCTTAATTGATAACATGACAGAATGGCCTCTGACTCCTGAAGAACTTGAAAAAATGATCGACGATGATTTTATAGAAAGAGCCAAAGGTATGGGTCCTATGGGTTGGGAAGGATATGCCAAATACTTAAAATATGCAGCAGATGTTATATTGGAGAGATATAAACCCGCAATCAAAGAATTAAGTTCTCAAGAGGGCGGAAGAATGGATGTGCCCGAAGAGGAATGGTTTGAACGTGACGTACATTTAATATATACTTATTATTTATTAATGGGTTTGTCTATCGAAAATCTAGTTAAAGGTATTATAATGATCAGACACCCAGAATATTTAAGGAACAACACTGAATTAATTAAAGAGCGCATGGGTACACATAATACAATTTGGTTATTAAATAGTAACAATATTTATGGATTTACCGATTATGAGAATATTTTGGATGCACTCTCAAAGTGCGTCATATGGATGAGCAAATATCCTGTATCATTAAAGCGAAAGAATTTTGATTGGGGATGTGACTGGGTTGATCCAGAAGCAGTAGATAAATTATATAAAAACCTTCATGAGAGATTGGACGAAGAGAAAGAGAGGCTTACTTAAAATGACTCCAATCTATATAAAATAACTCTAATCGAGATCTTCAGTTTTCATTTTTCGGGCCTTTGCAAGGGGGCCTCATTCTCGGATAGGCCCCTTTTTTGGCCGTCAGCCGGGACTACTTGCCGCCCCTACTATACTACCAGGGCTTTGGCCTCAGAGCTAGTGGCTTCTTCTAGTCAATTTGGTCAAAAGGACTTTGGGCTTCAATTACTCTTTTGATTGATTCAGCTATGAGGAGCCTATTGGTTAAAGGATCTAGGTCAACACGGAGAAGTGTGCCGAATTTTCTGTAAAATCTCAGCGGCCCCGTATCCTGATTCTACCTGGGCGGCATAAGAGTGTTTTCGCCGACTCAATTTTGACCCCTCTATTTAAGGAAACGCCAATTCGTTTTTGACCCCCCCAAGAAGGAAAGCCTTCCCTCTCCAAGTATTCTGAGAGGTGGGCGGTAAGGTGAAAACGATGGCAGATGTACGTAGAATCGTAGACCTGTACGAACTCCATAAGTCCTACAAAAAAGTAGCCCGCGAACTGAACATATCCCGGAACACTGTGAAAAAGTATCTTCATCAGGTCAAAGATGTGCAAGAAGGATTGGCGGAGGAGATCATTCCCAAAAACCGAAAGATCGTTCAGCCCTCTCGCGTTCTCACAGATCTTGTCCGGCAGAAGATCCACCAGTATCTTGAGTCAAACTTAGGACGCCCCAAAAAACAACGACTCACGGCCAAAAGAATCTGGGAGCTTCTCATCCAGGATGGTCACAAAATAGGTTATACCAGCGTTAAAGACGAAGTCGTTCGCTGGAAACGCACTAATGGACCCCGAGAGGTGTTTATCTTGCAGGAGCCGCGTGTTGGTCAGCGTGCTGAATTCGACTGGGGTGAAGTCACGCTCAACATCGCCGGAGTATGGCAGAAATTCTACCTTGCGGTTTTTGTTTTACCCTTTTCGCTTTATCGATTTGCTCGCCTCTATCACAGATCAGCCCGTCTGGAAGTGATCCAGGCCCATATCGAATTCTTCCGCGAAATCGGCTCAGTTCCCGATGCAATATTCTATGACAGAATGGCTGCAGCATACGATTCTCGAAAGCAGCAGTTCAATGATAAATTTCTGGAATTTTCTATGCATTTCGGTTTTCAGCCCTGTGTTTGCAATCCAGCTTCACCTAACGAGAAAGGGACAGACGAAGAAAGTGTAGGCTATGTTCGGCGTGCCACCTTTGGCGAAATGAGTTCGTTTGCATCCATAAATGAGGCTACGGAATGGCTAAAAATGCGCCTTGTCGAGATAAATGGCCATCCTGTCTATCGTCGATCCAATGTGCCGGTCCAGGGACTTGATCAAGAGCGAGCCTTGATGCATCCATTGCCAACACTTGAATTTGAAAACTACGAACTGAAACGTGCAACTATTTCGCGGTATTCATTGGTAAAATTTGACGGGAACTTCTACTCAATTCCGGATACATACCGCCCTAGATATATTACACTGAAGATATTAATGGATAGAATCGAGTTTCTTGATTGTGTAGTCCTGAAATTATTTCGCGTCCGACCTAGTTTTATAGTGTTTAAATTATTCATATAATTTCACAACCCAAACAGTCTATGGCCAATTGCGAAATAAGCTTCCAATGGCATTTTTCGCCTGAAAGCCCTTTCTGGAGTCTCCAAGCTTTGGAAATTCAAGCTTCCATGAGGTCTATCGTTATACCAAGTGATAAACTCTTCGAATGAATGAAACGCAGGCCTGTGCTTGACGTATTCTCCGAAAAACCGTTCCAGCTTTCCGTTTGTCTGAGGATGCTTCGCTCTGGCTAATATAGGCTTGATGCCATATTTTTTGAGGTGATCTTTGAATTCGCTGTTCCAGCTTCCGTCGTCATGGATTCTGTGGGCTCCAAACTCGCTGCCATGATCGAGTATCAGCTCCCTCAAGGGACAGAGCCACCAGAATTTGTCCACTAATTGGTCGATTATCAGCATGCTGTTCTCTGTATTGATCTCGGTGAACTCCCCTCCGGCCAGCACCATCCTGGATGCATCATCCAGAATTACGCAAACCTTGACATCAGTCCCATCCCATTCATGCCAGTCAATATGCCCCGCTGACATGCTGTGCTTTCGTTCATAACGAACCCACTTCCGGCGCTTCTGTTTCTTTAGATCTTCCTGGGCCAGACCTGCTGCCTTCAGGTACATGTGTATGCGATTATGTGATATGCAGATCTTAAATTGTTTCCGGATCACAGTCTCCAGCATGCGCGCTCCAAAGCGGTAGCGAGCATGGGCTGCTCTGATGACCTCTGTCTCTTTCTCAGTGAAGGGTTTGCGGGGGCGACCAACTTTTTCGCCCAAGACAGGTTCTTGCCCGGTCTCCTTGTATTCTTTAATGATCTGTTGGACTCTCCTTTGTGAGACCTTGACATCCCGCGCAATCTCTTTTGTGGGCACCCTTTTGCGGTTTTGACGAAGAATATAGCGAACCTTCGTCTTGTTCAATTTCATATCTTGGACTATGCGTCCAAGCTTAGATGATAGGCGAAATAATTTCGGGACTCTACAGCTTAGAAGTTCCATCGAATCTGTTTTACATCAGATATATGATAACTGGGAGCTTTGTATTGCGGATGATGGATCAGATCAACCGCATATAAAAGAGACTCTAAATTGCTATCAGCAAAAGGACGCCCGGATCAAGGTCAAGTATCTGAATGAGAACCAGGGCGTCTCTGGAGCTTCAAACGAGGCCCTCGCTATGGCCAGCGGGGAATTTATCGGATTTCTGGATCATGATGATCAGCTCCTTCCAAATGCCTTATATGAGGTTGTTCTGATGCTGAATAGGAATGCCAGCGCCGATTTTATATATAGCGATGAGATCCTTATTTCCAAGCGGGGAAAGCCAGTATTTGCTTATTTCAGGCCAGATTTCTCTCTTGATTATATGCTCTCTCATTGCTATATCGTTCATTTTGTTGTCATAAGGGCGAGCATTTTGAAAAAGATCGGTGGATTCAGAGCCGAGTTTACAGTATCCCAGGACTACGATTTATTTTTAAGGGTCCTCTCCCAGACCAGAAATGTCCTGCACATACCCAAAATCCTTTATAAATGGCGTCAGTACGAATCGAGCACCGGGCATCTGCTCAAGGAAAGAGTGATGGAGTCCAGCAGAAGAGCTCTCCAGGACTTCGCAGACAGAGAGGGAATCAAGGGAGTGGTCTGGGGCACAAAGAACTTTAATTTTTTCAGGCTGAAGAGAGATATCCTCGATCGCCCCAAGATCAGCATCATAATTCCGACCAAAGATCGCATTGACCTTTTGAAGAGGTGCATTGAAAGCATCCAAAACAGATCGTCTTATGATAATTATGAAATTATAATAGTAGATAACATGAGCCAGGAGGAGGAAACCGCCGCATATCTGGATGGTCTAGGGAAGTCATACGAGAATTGTAGAATTATAAAGTTCAATGAGAAATTTAATTACTCTAAGTTGAATAATTATGCCGCTGAATTTGCCCGTGGAGAGCATCTGCTCTTTTTGAATAACGATATAGAAGTATTAAACTCCGATTGGCTGGAAGCGATGCTTGAACAATCGCAGAGAGACGAGATCGGTTGTGTGGGGGCCAAGCTGCTTTATCCAGATAGAAAAATACAGCATGTGGGAGTGGTTGTCGGCTGGGGTGGACGGGCAGAGCATATATATAAGTGGTTGCATTCAAATGACATTGGCTATATGGGCCATTTTGTATCCATCAGAAATTATAGTGCAGTCACCGCAGCCTGCATGATGCTTCGAAAATCGATTTTTAATGAGGTAGGCGGATTTGACGAAAGGTTTGAGATTGGCTTTGGAGACGTCGATCTTTGCCTCCGGGTGAGGGAGTTGGGATATGAAAACCTATTTACTCCCTATGCAGAACTGCTCCATTACGAATCTGCTACCAGGGGACGATCGTTTTCATTCGATCCTCACCCCAATGACACAAAGCGCTTCATAGAAAGATGGCAAGAATATATAAAAGGGGGCGATCCCTACTACAATCCCAATCTTCCCCTCGACAGCTACGACATCCTGCCATTTGTATCCTGGCGATAACTGATCTTGATATAGATTAGCCTGCAGAGCAGCACGATATCCAATCATCCTCCTCTTCATACCGCGGGAAGTCCGACTTCATATGGATGCTCCTGGAGATATTGTAATCTCCGTAGTACCTCTCCTCCCCCTCGCTGGCCATAGGATAGATCGATTTCTTCAACCCAGCATTGGGGCTAAAGAAGCCATATTTGAAGTCGGCGATGCCGGTGGAGGACGTTGTGATGCTATAATATGTCTCCTTTGTGGGCATGAACTGGGCGGAGAGAACGGTATCATTAGGAGAAAGAGAAATGCCCCGCACAGTGGCATTCATCCTGGTGAGCAGCATATCGATACCAGAATCCTTGGAGAGCTCATTATTGTAAAGCAGGCTGGATCCGGCATAATCAAGATTGTTCCCTGCATACTCCAGGCTGTTGATTCCCTGGCCGGAGTACCTCAAGGACTTGCTGGATCGGAGAATGGCCGGCCATTCCTCTATGAATTCTCCTATAAAGGTGCCGTTTTCAATTGAAAGGACGAATTCGCTGGAATTAGCAGAGTCAGCTCGAAGGAGAATCAGCCCTTCTGAGGCGTAATCGCCCTTTCGGGCAGAGGTCCTGGCACGCAAGCGAAGATCATTTACATCCACCTCCTCATAGCTGGAATGATAGGGCTCAAGTGAGCGCCCGCGGTACTCAACCGGAGATATGCTTCCCTGGACGTACTGCGAGTAATCGAATTTGATGCTATCGCTCTGCCGGGCAATGGACCAGTCGGTGTTATTGGTTCCCACGGTGGTGGTTATCCTCTCGGCATTAGCGGATAGGATCAAGACCGATAAGAGCAATGAGGCGATTACAATACAGACGCGATCCGTCTCAATCTTATTAAAAATCAAAAAGGGACCTCTGCGGTTCTCTTTCTCCCCCGGCTTTCTTCGAAGCTAAAAGCCGGATCTCTCCGTATTTTCCTCCTCCGCCGGGCAGAACCTCCACTCCGCCGTTGCGGAAGGCCTCAATGGCCCTGATCACCTTCGGCTCGACTTTTGCCGCCTCCAGCTCCCCGAGATGCTCGTTCAGCAATACCTCAATCTCCGTCTTATCCTCTGTCATGGCCGCGTACAGCCTCTGCACCCCCACCGTCATCGGGCTCTTGTAGCCCAGGGCGAGGGCGATGATCTCTGCCAGAGGAATGAGGTGCAAGTAAGGGGGCCGATGAGAGGGATGCTGGGGCCCTTCGTAGTCGGCCAATAGATCGATCCGGTCAGCCACCCCCAGCTTGATCAGCCCCTGGCAATGGGAGCAGCGTCCCATGAGATCATTCATCTCTTTTGCGCTGAAGTGATGAAAGCAGCGGGTGCAGGCAGTGCGGTTGTACTTTCCCTCTCCCGGGAAAAAACCGGCATTGAGCGTCGGTCCTCTTCCCTTCTCCCTGCAGATGGCCAAAGCTATCTCCTGGTAGCTGCACCCCTCCACCTCCATCTGATTGAACTCTCTGGCCAGCTTATTGGTGCGAGGTGAATGGGCATCGGAGTTGGAGAGAAAGGTCTTGTCCGAGAGCTCCGCAATCCTGTCCGCATAATCGCTGTCCGCGCTCAGTCCAAGCTCAATGAATCGAATCCGGTCCGCCTTCTCCTGGTAGCATTCAGATAGGGACCGATGGTAAGCATACATCCCCGTCCATGGGGTGAAGGCATGAGCGGGCCCAATGAGGCCCCCTGCTTCAAACACCAGGTCGGCGATCTGGGCCCCGCTCATATGCAACCGCGGCCTGCCGTCCTGATGCAGGTTGCCAGAATGGGGTGAAAATCCCTCCGCCAGCTCCTCCGCTTTGCCGGTGTCCGGCAGGAGAATAAGATGATGGACCCTCCTTGAATCCTCCACCTCCACGCTCAGGAGAAAGAGAGTATCCCCCTGCCTCCTCAGCCCATCGTCCTCCGGCAGCTTTTTGATGGATTCGAGCCACAGAGGGTGCAGGCAGTCGCCAGTGCCCACGATCTTCACCCCTTTATGCGCCGCCCCCTTTGCGATCTGCCCCAGCTCCATGTCGCCGGATACAGCCATCGAATAGCGGGAATGAATGTGCAGATCGAGATTGACTAGCATCTTCCCAACTCCTGAGGAAGATCTTCTCGGAGAGGGATAAACCCTTTATGCTCATGGCTCCATTACCGGATGAGAAAATGGAGAGCAACAGAGAGATCCTGGAGAGCTACCGCCGGGGAGAGATTTCCCTGGAGGAGGCCCAAAAGCAGATTCGGGTCAGGGATTATCGCACCGTGGGCGAGGTGGCAAAGCTGGATATCTGCCGATCAAATCGCATTGGCATACCGGAGGCGATTCTCGCCGAGGGAAAGGACAAGTCCGATCTTCTGGCCATATCCCTTGCCCATCTGGAGGAGACGGGGAGCGTGATCATCACCCGGGTATCCTCTGAGCAGCTGGTGGTATTGAGATCGGCCAAGCTTCCCCCTAAGAGCGTCTTTGAGCACAATCCTCGCGCCAGGACGGTGGTCATCCGCTCTGCTGATCGGCCGGCGCAAGCGGGCAGGGTGGCCATCCTGGCGGCAGGAACTGCGGACATCCCCGTGGCTGAGGAGGCGAGGGTGGTAGCGGAGGAGATGGGCTGCCAGGTGCTCAGAGAGTATGATGTGGGGGTGGCAGGCATCCACCGCCTCTTTCCGTGTCTAGAGAGGATGGCGGATGCGGATGCATTTGTCGTGGCGGCTGGTCGAGAGGGCACCCTTCCCGCGGTGGTAGCGGGACTGGTGAACGCTCCGGTCATCGGCCTTCCCGTCTCCACTGGATACGGGATTGGCGGTGGGGGAAAGGCTGCCCTCTATTCGATGCTCCAGTCCTGCTCCGTCCTGACGGTGGTAAATGTGGATGCGGGCTTTGTGGCGGGAGCATATGCCGCCAAGATCGCCAGACAAAAAGCTCATAAAGAGAAACAGTCTTAAATTATTTCTAGGAAGGTATTTATACCATAAAAAGGCTCGTTTGCCTTGAGCGGGTATACTCATCTTTTTTACTAACCCCCACTCCCCTACCCGCTCTAGCTATTATCGCTGCTACTGCAAAGTATAAGTATAATATAATTAGAAACATGGCACTTTGGGGAGATCCAGGGCGGAGTCTGCCTTGCAGGGATGCTCCGCCTTGGTGCTGAATGGACGCACGGAATAGCAGACTATTCCTTCGTACGCTATTCCATTACACTTTACTTTATGCAAATTAATTTTACTTAAGGCTTTTGGTCCCGACAAAATCGCGATCTATTGGCAAAGAGCGCCCGTTGCTGCCTGAGGATAGATCGACTGAATTTATCTCTTCTCCGGACTGCTGAGAATAGGCCTCTATCCTCTTTTGAACCTGGCCCATCATTCCCTGAGAGGTCAAGACCAGGCAGCTCTTGCCTGCAAGCGCCTTGAGGATGCATTTGTCTATCACCCCGTAGGTGAAGTCCACCCGGATTTTGGCCTCTTCTGCCATCAGCTTGGCCCTGGTCCCCATAGCCCCGGTATAATCGGCATCCACTTTCCCTACCAGCTCATTTGCATTCTCTAAAAGAAGCTCATCGGCATTGCAGACGTAGATCGTGCCCCTCTTCGCCCCCTGGACAGCACACCTCCTCTCGCCCCCCTCCAGAGAGTCGCATAGCTCAAGAATGCTCTTTGGAGGCTTCTTGCCCTCTGCCAGCCCTCTGTTCACAAGCTCCTGATATAGATCCACCACCATTGGGGGCTTCAGCCTGGCATCACGGACCAGCTCCAAATCGCCGAACACCTCCTCAGCCGAGCCCCGGCGGAGCACTCCACCGTCCTTCATCAGCACCACCTCATCCGCCCAGCGATAGGCCAGGTCCACATCGTGGGTGGAGATGATCAATGTCTTCCCCCCCAGGTTAAGCTCATCGAGCATCTCCATGATCTCCTCTGATGTGGCGGGATCGAGGTTTGAGGTGGGCTCGTCCAGGATCATCACCTCCGGCTCCATGGCCAGAATTCCCGCAATGGCCGCCCTCTTCTTCTCCCCGCCGCTCAGGTGATGGGGAGGGCGGCGCTCGTATCCGGATAGGCCGACATACTGCAGGGCATAGCCCACATACCTTTTCACCTTCTCAGGAGGGAACCTCAAGTTCACCGGCCCGAAGGCCACATCCTGGTAGACGGTTGGGGCAAAGAGCTGATCATCGGAGTTCTGGAAGACCATTCCCACCCTTTGCCTTACCTTTCGCAATGATCGGGAGTCATAATCCAGCCTCTCATTCCGGAATAGAACCTCACCTGCATCCGGCCTTAAGATCCCATTGAACATCAGCATCAGGGTGGACTTTCCCGCTCCATTGGGGCCCACCAGGGCAATCTTTCTCCCCGCCTCTATTGTGAGGCTGACATTGCTAAGGGCCCGGGTGCCGTCGGCATAGGCGTATTCTATCCCCCTGGTCTCCAGGATCGTGGCCATTCTCACCCTCCCATCCTTAGAATCCCTTCTTCTCCAGTCATAAGGCTGATCGCCAGGGCCAAGGCCAAAAAGGCCGCCGTGGCTGCTATCTCTAATGCTCCCGCTCCTTTTCTCTCTTCCATGAGATCGAGCCGGCCGTCGTAGCAGCGGGCGTCCATGGCCACGATCAGCCTCTCTCCCTGCTCCCAGGATCTGAGGAATAGAACGCTGGCAAGCATGGAGAAGGAGTTGAGGGAACTCCTGGTGCCCAGGTTCCCCAGTCGCATCACCTGGGCGCTGTGTATCATCGCTGCCTGATCGAGAAAGACAAATATGTATCGGTAGATCATCATAGAGAGCTCTATCACCGATTCGGGAATCCGAAGCGACTTGAGGACGGCGAAAATCTCGATCATGGGGGTGGTGAGGGCGATGAAGAACAATGAGCACATGCCGCCGAAGGTCCGGGCGATGAGGAGCAGGGCCAAAGCTGCCCCATCCACTCGGATCCCTATCTCCAGGCCGAAGAGCTGCATGGAATAGAGCATCTCTCCAGAGCCATGCATCAGGGCCACCACCGTTGAGCTGAGCAGAGCAAAGGAGAGGGGGAGAAGGAGGAGCCGGGAGTAGACGCGAATGGGGATTTTAGCCAGGATCAGGATGATAAGGCTCATGCTCGCGGCGACGAATACGGGCGCGGGTGGCGTGACCGAGGAGACGCAGATTATGATCGCTCCCAGGCCAAGGAATAGCTTAAGATGGGCGCTGGTCTCTCTCAGGGCATTGCACTGGGCCCAGTCATCCAGGAGATCATGCATCAGATCTTGCTTCCCAGTCCCCGTCTCTCTGCTCGCCTTTCTTTCTCATCAAACCTCTGTAGTATCCCAGGAAATAGCCGATGACCAGGCTCCCTATGGCCGCCTGGAGGGCGAAGAGAAGGCTCTCGATCTCGCCGCTCGGCGGCTCCCATAGGGGACTTGACCAGGGCTCATAAGTCCCTCCGGTCAATTCATCGATGACCTTCTCCGATTGATCGTCCGCCCCTGCCCACTCGTGCTCTCCGCTGGTGCTCTGGTAGACGAAGATGGCAGTAAAAAGGGCAACAACCACCAGGACGATTATCTCCAGCTTCATGTAGCAGCCTCCCGGAGCAATTTGATGGCGGAGGCACTGGCCACGTTGAGCTTCACCAGGATGTCGCCCCTGAGCCGGACAAGATATTTGAACATCAGCGCAGTCACCGCTCCCTCCACCACGGCTAATGGAACCTGGGTGATGGCGAATATGGCCATAAAAGCCTGGAAGGAGGCCACAACCCCACCCGAGGCGGCGGGAAAAGCCAGGGCGAGCTGCATTGAGGTCACCACATATGTGGTCCAGTCGGCGAGCATGGCCGCCAGGAAGACGGAGAGGTACATATTCAGCCCAGACCTCTTGGCAAGAACGAAGACCAGATATCCGATCAGGGGACCAGCGATGCCCATGGAGAAGATGTTGGCCCCCAGAGTAGTCAAGCCGCCATGAGCGAGGAATAGGGCCTGATAGATCAGCACGATTGCCGAAAGGACTGCGGTTATCCATGGTCCAAAGAGGATCGCTCCCATGCCCGTTCCCGTGGGGTGTGAGCAGCTCCCAGTGACTGAGGGCATCTTCAGGGATGAGAGAACGAAGACGAAGGCCCCTGAGACGGCAAGCAGGGGCAATATCTCCCGGTTTTCCTTGACCATCTTGTTCATCTTATAAACGCCCCAGGCCACCACCGGCAAAGAGATAATGAGCCAGATCTCCCACCAGGGATGGGGAAGAAAGCCTTCCATTATATGCATCACAACACCCGTGTGCAGCAGGGATATTCTAGCATATAAACTTTCTTTGCGTTATGACCAGATTAATTTAATAAATTGAGAAATGCTCTTAAATAATCCCCTCTATAAAAGGAGATCATTGACCCAGATATTCACTGTCACCAACCTCAATGAGAGAATTCGAGAGCGTCTGGAGAACGATCCCCGCCTGCATGATCTCTGGGCGCAGGGAGAGGTATCCAACTTCGTCCATCACCGCTCCGGCCATATGTACTTCACCCTGAAGGACCGGGATTCCCAGATCTCCTGCGTCCTCTTCAAAGGGAACATTGGCCAGGTGGAGACGGAATTGAGAAATGGCATGAATGTCCTCTTGTTTGGGGATGTGGCGGTCTACCGTCCTCAGGGGAGAGTGCAGCTGGTGGCCAGGGCCATTAAGAGGGATGCCGGTCTTGGCTTTCGGTTTTTGCAGTTCGAGGCCTTGAAAAAGAAGCTGGGGGAGGAAGGGCTCTTCGATGAGGAGCAGAAGCGCCCTCTTCCCCTCTATCCGGAGAGGATAGGGATTGTCACCTCTCTGCAGGGTGCAGCGCTGAGGGACGTGGTGCGCACCATCGGCCCCTATCCAGCAAGGATCATAATCTCTCCGGCCAGGGTTCAGGGGGAGAAGGCTGAGGAGAGCATCGTCTCTGCACTTCTCGCCCTGCAGGGCAGGACGGACCTGATCATCGTCTGTCGCGGAGGCGGCTCAGCCGAGGACCTGTGGTGCTTCAACTCGGAGGTGGTGGCAAGAGCAGTCTTCGCATGCGACAGTCCGGTGATCTCCGCCGTGGGCCATGAGACGGATGTGACCATCACCGACTTCGCGGCCGATATGCGGGCGGCAACCCCAACCGCTGCCGCGAAGATTGCAGTGCCGGATGTGGCGGATCTGAAGATCAGGCTGGAGCAGAGCCAGGTTCGGATTATGCGCGCCCTTTGGACAAGCCTGGAGAGAAAGGAGGAGCGTCTGGAGTATATCCAGCGCAGCCTCTCCCCTTCGAGGATGTACTCCATAACCGGAGATCTCAGGCAGCGTTTGGACCACTTGAGCGATGGGCTGGATCTGGCCCAGGCTGAGATGCTGAAGGCGCGAAAGACCAGGCTGGACGCGGCCAAGGGCAAGCTGGCAGCGGTGGGACCGCGCGCCACATTGCAGCGAGGCTATGCCCTGGTCCGCTCGAAGAAGGGGCTGGTCGTGGCCTGGGATGATGTCCTCCCCGGAGAGGAGGTTGAGTTGATTTTGGGTCGGGGTGCGTTGAGATGCCGGATTTTGGAATGCATCGACGAGAAGGAGATGGATGGATGAGCATAGAGGAAGTGGGGCTGGAGGATGCACTGGAGGAACTGGAGAGGATCGTCTCGGAGCTGGAGGAGGGGAAGATGAGCCTGGAGAAGAGCCTGGAGCTGTATGAACGAGGCATGAGGCTGGTCCGGGTGTGCAACCTTCGACTGGATAGTGCCCAGAGGAGGATTGAGTGCCTGACCGGCGAGCTGCCCTCCGATCTGCTCTGAGGCAAAGCTTAAATAAGATCTAGGATGTACTTTTTTATACATCATAGTATTAATTCGTGCATTAAACCATTTAGCTGGTGATTCGTTGAGCAGTATGAAGATCGATAACTTCGCAGTCAAGTTCGGGAGGTATGGCGGCCTCTTCGTCCCCGAGACCCTGGTGGCTCCCTTGGCCGACCTCTCTATTGCCTATGACCGGCTTAAGAAGAGCCCCCAATTTCAAGATGAGCTGAAAGCTCTCCAAAAGGACTTCGCCGGCCGGCCCACATCGCTTTATCTTGCCCCCAACCTCAGCCGGAAGCTGGGCTGCCGGGTGTATCTAAAGAGGGAGGACCTGGTGCACGGTGGAGCTCATAAGCTCAACAACACCCTTGGCCAGGCTCTGGTGGCAAAGAATATGGGCAAGACCCGCCTGATCGCCGAGACCGGAGCCGGCCAGCATGGCGTGGCCACGGCCATCGTGGGGGCAAAACTGGGCTTTGAGACCCAGGTCTACATGGGTGAGGTGGACATCGAGAGGCAGAAGATGAACGTCTACCGGATGGAGCTGATGGGAGCAGAGGTGATACCGGTCCGCTCCGGCTCCAGGACTCTGAAGGACGCCATAAACGAGGCTTTGAGGGACTGGGCCTCCAGCTTCGAGCACACCCACTATCTGCTGGGAACCGCCGCCGGCGCTCATCCCTTCCCCTCGATGGTCAGGGACTTTCAGAGCGTGATCGGCCAGGAGGCCCGGGAGCAGATCCTGGAGGCGGAAGGTCGTCTGCCGGATAGCATTGTGGCCTGCGTGGGTGGGGGGAGCAATGCCATGGGCATCTTCGCTCCATTCCTGAAGGACGATGTGAGGCTGATCGCAGTGGAGGCAGGAGGTCGAGGCCCGGGGATGAGCGACAAGATGGCAGACAATGGCGCATCTTTGGGCTACGGCACAGATGGAATACTGCATGGTGCCCTCACCAAGATCCTCCAGGACCCATACGGCCAGATACTGGAATCCTACTCAGTGGCAGCAGGCCTTGACTATCCCGGAGTGGGTCCGGAGCTGGCATTCCTGGCGGAGAAGGGACGCGTCCTTCCCAGGCTGGCGGACGACAGGACCGCTCTAGAGGGATTCCGCGCCCTATCCCGGCTGGAGGGGATCATCCCCGCACTGGAGTCGGCTCATGCCATCGGCTATGCATTAAGAGAGCCTGAATCACTGGGCGATCTTGTGATCATCAATGTCTCCGGCCGGGGAGATAAGGACCTGGCTACGGTGATGGACTATGAGAATAACTGAGGCCTTCGAGAAAGGGCCCCTGCTGATCGTCTATCTCTGCTCAGGAGACCCGTCGCCCGGTGCCACCCCCGAGCTGGTGCGCCGGCTTGTGAGGGCGGGAGCGGATATCATCGAGCTGGGGCTCCCCCATTCAGACCCTATAGCGGACGGTCCGACCATCCAGGCGGCAGCGCAAAGGGCTATCGCTGCGGGGATGAACACCGATGTATACTTCCAGGTGGCAGAAGAGGCTGATGTGCCCGTCCCCAAGGTATTCATGGGTTACTACAATATGGTCTATGCCCGGGGCCTGGAGAGGTTTGCCCGGGATTGCCATGATTCAGGCATCACCGGCATGATCGTCCCCGACCTGCCCCCGGAGGAGGCCGCGCCCCTGAAAGAGGCCTGTGGCAAGCACGGCGTAGACCTGATCTACCTGGTGGCGCCCAATACGCCCCCTGCACGGATCGATCTGATCGCTGAAGAGACGGGCGGCTTTCTCTATCTGGTGGCCAGGACCGGCGTCACCGGGGCGAGAAGCGAGGTCTTGCAGGATACAAGAGACCTCATCCTTCGGGTGCCGGGCAAAAAGCCAAAGGCGGTGGGATTCGGCATCTCCACCCCTGACCAGGCGGCTGAGGTCATCCGGGCGGGTGCCGATGCCGCCATAGTGGGATCGGCCTGCGTGGACCTGATCGCCAGGGGCAGGATCGATGAGCTGGAGGCATTGGTTGGGGAGATGAAAAAGGCGGTAAAAGCTGCGGGGAGAGCAAGGCTGCAATAGCTAGGACTATTGCATTGCCATGAAAGACGAATGACCTGAGGGAATACCGATGAATGAAGAGCTGAGGAAGTATGTGGAAAGGACGCGCCGGGACATTGCTGTCTCTTATACACATCTCCGAGCCCACGAGACTCCTGAGCATATCGTATGCCGTCTTCTGCTTGAAAAAAAAAAAAAAAGAAAACAGAAAACAAAAACAGAGTGATCCGCCACGATGAAGATGAGACTGAAACAGGAAAGAACAAA
>ERZ1026810.610-NODE-610-length-18597-cov-6.217650_pt1 | contig 18597 bp, 14 predicted proteins | sample MGYA00520872_ERZ1026810 | MGnify/ENA primary metagenome ERZ1026810 (study PRJEB33270, sample SAMEA104284477) | anaerobic digester metagenome | biome: Anaerobic digester microbiome; feature: mesophilic sludge digester; material: Anaerobic digester biomass | place... | reverse complement strand
TTCGCATCGTATATCTCATCATGTTTTGTGATTGTTTTTTTTTTTTAATGATACGGCGACCACCGAGATCTACACAGAGTAGATCGTCGGCAGCGTCAGATGTGTATAAGAGACAGCGACCCGACACGCCGCTAACGATCTCTCAACCGTTAAAGAAAAAGAGACCCACAGGAAAAGTGATAAATGGTTGCAGCGCGAAAATCATCGAAAATAGGAGAACTCGTATGACTATGAAAGTAGAAATCAAGGATAACAAGCTCTTTATAGAAATTGACCTGGAAGAACCAACCCCATCGTCATCCGGCAAAACCCTTGTTGTTGCAAGTACACATGGGAATATCGTTACTACCGCTAAAGTTAATGATAAGCCGATCACCATCGGCTTGAATGCTTATATTAAGCCTTGAGCAACCGCAGAGCTGCTCTATACCATGTGGCTGGCTCAGGTCGAGATGAAGGTAGGGGTGGGTTATGTTTCTCGACCATAGGCCCTCGTTTGTGACCTTTGAGAAGGGCCTTTACTATCTCGTTCGAGCATATGCCTGAGGGCAGCTGTGCTCGGCCAGTCCGTCCCATGGGAGTCTTTCTTGGCCCTTGTGGCTTTTTGCTGGCGTTTTCACTTGGAAGCGTGGCAGTTCTTAGAAAGCTCAGTGTGAAGAGAGACTGGAGTGAATCCTCTGGATGGACAAAAAGCATCTCAGAAATGCACGAGTGCATTAGAATTTCACGCCGTGCGTTTACCGTGCATTTTCTCCGATTCTTCTCTCGTACTTCACGCTTCGTCCCTTTGTCCCAATCGGAGTGAGGTGCCCTTCCCGCTCCAGCTTCTTCAGCAGTCTGTAGGCCTGCGGCCCAGATATATGGCACAGCTCAGCAACTTCAGCCCGTGATATTTCTCCGTGCTTTTCCACATATTGAAGAACCATCTGCCCCCACTGCAAAGGCTCGAATCCATGAGTACGAATATAAGCCGCCCTCTCGCCAAGCCTTCTGTAAGTGGATGCGCATAGATGATATGCTCTTGCTTTTCCTTCACCCGAAGCTTCCAGTAAGCCGCCTTCAACCAGGCGCTCCAGCGCGGCACGAGCCTCGTTCTCAGGCTTTTGAATAATCTTTGCCGCCTCCTTTGCCGTGGTTCTTCGTTCGAGATACACATGATTTAAGAGAAGCAAATCATCCAGCCGGAAGGGCTGGCCTGCCTGGTTCTCTTCCACCACCAGCCGCACGAAATCCCGGTTTGCTTTCCCTCCTGGCAGGACCAGAATAACATCTGTTTCAGAGCTCCGCTCATAAGATGGAGCGGGACGGCCATTCCGAAGCTGCTCAAAGAAGATTGTATCTATCCCTCTGGCAGTACGCTCCACGATTCCGGCTCTCTTGAAGGCATCCGCAAGAGAGGGATTGCGCGGCCTGGGTGGTGTGACCAGCAAATTATCCAGCCGGACGCCTTCCGGAAAGCCGCCCGGATTGGAGATCTCAATCCTGTCCTCGTGCCACTGCACATGCACAGCCCCTAGTCTGGAATAATCGCGGTGAATCAGGGCATTGGCCAGCCCTTCACGAAAAGCCCGCTCTGAGTAATCAGGAATTCCGATGCGAAAGATGTTCACCATCAGCTCTTCTTCTCGGTTCCTGGCCTGCAGCCTGGACAATAGCTCCTCCATTATCCTCAAAAGGGGCCATCGGAAGAATTCGTTGACTACAATCCTGGTGTCGGAAAGAACCTGGAAGGCCACCTCATGAGTGGGGAGGTAGCGATGGACTGCGTCCTCTCTTCCGAAGAGCAAAAGGCCGAGGACCCTAACTGCAGACACCTCGTGGTTCGCCTCCACTGCGCCAAGGGCCTTAGCTATCTCCTGGTCGGGAAGCTCGGCCAGGGCGGCATCGCTTCTTCCCCGGCTCTCGCGTATCATTCTCCGAAACCGTTCGAACTCCAGAGGGTCCAGATCCTCCCAACGAGCATCGGGCACCACCAGAGCGGAGTAATCCTGTATCCCCCGGTCTGCCTGGCGGGCGAGCATTTCGGGGAAGAGATAGGGCATGCACTCAGGCTTTCCCTTGCCCCCTATCGCCCGGCGCTGATACTTGCCTTCCGGAGTGCTCACCGGCGTTCGGGATGTGGGCACCTCGACAACGAGAACATACCGACCATCAATCTCGATGATCTCTACACGGCAAGCCAGAGACGGACGGGTGCGATTTGCAATGAGAGCTGAAACACGATATGTATCGGTCTTTTCTCCAGAGTGGCGCGGCCTGGAGCCTGTGATGCGGCCATCGTCTTCCACGCCGACCAAGAGCCATCCTGGCTCCACTCCCGATCGGTTGGCAAGGCATATGACCGCTTCCACCAGTGCTGAATCTGACAGGGATGCCTTCTCCTCGCCCTTGAACTCTACATTCAGGCTTTCGCCTTTGGCTATAATTTCGCGTAAGAGTTCTGGTATCATGCTTTTTGCTCGCACCTAATTCCGGCTGATATGGAGTGGTATCTCACAGAAAGGTGATAAAGGCTTCTGCCTGGCTTGAGCCGTTTTCGAGATATATGAACAAGATGAAGCCTGTAAGGAGGAGGAGCTGGTTAAGATCCTGTGGATCGTGACCATCAACAAAGCGCATAAACTCTACAAACATTTTGAGGTGTGAGTTATGAGCATAAAATAGGTTCAATTTGTGGAAAAATCAGGCCATTTTACCGGTAAAAATAAGCTGAAGTCTCACCCTCAGCGCTATTTTACAGGTTGAGAAAGCAGCACCCTAAAAGAGATTAAAGCCGGAAAATCATACACAATCATATGCAAGGACCACGGAGAATGACATCGGCTCTGTACGTCACCAGCGACAGCGCCTTTAGGCGGGCTCATCCCATTAATCCAATCCATGAGATTGCCCTTTTCGGCCATACCTGAACCGAGCTAATGTCTCGGGTCCCCATAAGAACACCACGATCATGGCCGTGATCGTTATGAGCCCATAGGCAATAGCTGCATCGCCCAGCTCTAATGCTGAACGACTGCCGGGAAACACACTCCTCCCTGTATTGGTCACAGCATGAAAGAGTATGGCCGCAAATACGCTATTACCAGTGTTGTTATAGAGCCAGACGGTCAGGATCCGGAAGCTAACGGTCAGTATACTGCCCCATATGAACAATCCCGGAGCCATACCCATTGAGATCATCGACGGCCAATGCCATATCGCATGGATCGACCCTATGATGAGACAGGCTGCCAGTGCGCTGTACAGGGCTTGCATGGGATCGGTGACATACCCCGTATAGCCAATCTCTTCTAAAGCCGCGGCGAAGAAAAAAAGCCCAAAGATGAACGGCGTCAGAAGGGGCAGATGCCAAACGGTGGGGATCGGCAACCCCACAAGACGCATTATCCAGTAGGTCAACACGTAGATGAGCGGCATCAAAAAAATGATGGGAATATACCAGATCTTTCGTGTGATCCTCTTATAATCGAAGGTTCTCCTCAAGAGCTTCCGCACCCCAAAAAGCTTCTCCTCCCTGTACACAAGGATCAAGGCAGCTATCGTCGGGGCAAAAGTGGCTGCAATGTCTGTCACGGGAAGGTTATCCACGGGAAGCTTAATTGGAAAGATGGTATTGAGCACCCAAAAGGGGATGGAAATGGCGTAAACCAATACAAAGAATAGATAAGGTGACCCTTTTAATGCCGTACTATTATTCATAGCTGAAATCTCCTAAATGGATTAAATTAGTTTTGATTGTATAAAGAAATATCCTTTTGGATTGCGCAAATGAGCATTTTCATCTCGTTTGCTCAGCGTGCTCCCTAAGCGCCTGGTTCATCTCCTGAAAGCTTTGTTCAGTATCGTTGAGTATAGCTCCCGAAAACGGCACCAGAATCCCTCTGAAAGTCTCGCTCTGAATGAAACGCACCCTGTTCGCACCAAGAGGCTCGATGTTGAGGCTATGCTCACCGTCGAATATCCCGGGGATGGAAAAGCGGCCGAGCCAGCGCAACTCCCTTTCGGGCTGCATAACAAGGACGGTTGGATTGAAGGTCATTGTGCGACCGCTTAAGTTCAGCTCAATTATCAGTTGCTGCCCTGGTTGGATTGCTCCATCTATCTGACGGATAAAGGGATTCCATTGAGGATATGCCTCAAAGTCCGTCAGCACCTGCCAGACTTTAGAGGCTGTTGCATTGATGGTGACCTCGGTTTGGATGGTCCTCTGGGTGATTGATGTGTTTGCAGCAACAAGCATCGCTATGTAGAGAATTACCAGGAGGATAAGCACTCCCAACGCCGCACGAGCAATGAGTTTCGTCATAGTATGATCCTTTTATAGGACTTAATTTTTTATATACTTTTTCTATCTGTAATTGCTGCTTTGAATTGCTCTTTTGCCCTGATGCTCAGCTGCGGTAAGCCGCCCTGCCGTTACAGCAATCAAGACAATCAGGAACTCGGCAACATCGACTTGAAGCTGAGCGAGCATACCTGAACCGAGCTAGTGTCGTAGGACCCCACAAGAACACTACGATCACAGCCGTGATAGCAATGAGCCCATACCCGATAGCCCCATCCCACAGTTCGAAGGTTAAACGACTGCCGGGAAATATGCTCCTTCCAGTATTGTTCACGGCATGAAAGACTATGGCTGCAAAGACGCTTTTTCCAGTGTTGTTATAGAGCCAGACGGTCAGAATCCGGAAGCTAACGGCCAGCATAACTCCTCCTAATATAATTAATGGCTCCTCGCTATTTTGCATGGGTGAACTTGAATCGGAGATTCTCTGTGTCTCTGTTTCTCTGTGGTGAACCGCTATGCTCTGACCCAACCACAGAGGCACAGAGGAACAGAGGCCATATTCCCAGCCTCAACTCACCCACATAATTCAGCAAAGAGCCGAAAAAATTGAAGGGTTTATTTCTCCATCACTTCGCCCAATATCTTCATGCCTTTGGTGAAGGGCGGCATTCCCGACGTGAGGAGAACGACCCTCAGTACATCCACTATCTCATCCTTGGTTACGCCAAACTCCTTTATGGCGCTTATCATCTGCTTCTTTGTAGCCCTTTCGTCGGAAGCAGCTGCATTGATCCCCATGGCGATGAGCTTCTGGGTCCTATAATCCAGGACCTTGCCGGTGTAAGCTGCCTCGTTCAGGGCTACTATGGCCTCATACAGATCCGGATAATCTCTCTTTACCATGGCCATGCCTTCGCCGAAGAATACCTGTTCTTTCATGCAATTCACCAATTAATTTACTACCTGCCTGAAGTTATAGATTGCTGTTAAGAGGATGTCTCTTTGCAGCCGTTGACCTTCAGACTCGCTTGGTCGAGAAAATACAAGTCAGTTGCCTGTACCATGTACCCCGCTAAGTCGAACTTGGATTGGGCAACAGTGTAGTAGTCGCGGACTGCGTCGAATTCAAGCCTGTGGAGAACTCGAAGGTGCTCGATGAAGCAGGAAGCCCCTGCCCCTTCAGGGACAAGGGAAGAAGTCACCGCACTTTTTGTCCATGCTACTTTGTAGCCTCGTCCTGGCTTCTTTTCATCTCCCTCTCATAAGCCCTGATCACATCCGAGCGGGTGATGATGCCAATCAGCTTCTGAGGATCGTCTTTTTCCACCACTGCCAGCCTTCCAACGTCATTTTCATACATGATATCCATGGCCATCTTGGCCGACTGGTGGGGATTAATGGTGATAGGAGCCCTGACCGCCACCTCCTTTACTGTCATCTTCTCCTGCTCATGCGGGGGAATTCTCCTGATATCGTCAAAGGTTATCATCCCAACCAGACGGCCTTCATCCACCACAGGGAAACCGGTATAGTTGCAGCGGTAGATGCCATCTCTCACCTCCGAGATCCTGCAGAGGGGGCTGACGGTGATCACCTCTTTGTGCATCGCCTCCCCCACCGATACTTCGGAGAGCACCGGCTGGGGAAGATCGAGATAAATGCCCTTTCTCATCAGCTTGATAGTGTAAATGGACCCACCCTTCAACAGAATTCGAGCCACGGTATAGCTGGTGATGCAACAAATAATCAGAGACGGCAAGCCACTATAGTTGCCGGTCATCTCCGTGATCATGAATATACAGGTGAGAGGTGCCCCGGCTGTCCCGGCGAAAAGAGCCCCCATGCCCAGGAGCCCGTAGTCCAGAGGATTGGCAATCTGATCGGGCGCCAGGATCTCAGCCAGCATGCCCGCCGCCAGGCCGAACATGGTTCCAATGTAGAGCGTGGGCGCAAACACCCCGCCGCTCCCTCCGGATCCGACGGTGGAGGATGTTGCCAGCATCTTCAGCAAGCCCAAAGCTAGGAGCAGAAGAAGCAGATCGGTGGCTGGCGCTCTCGCTGCCAGCATGAAGACGTTATTGATGCCCTCATAGCCCACTCCCATTATGCCGAACTCGAAGAAGAATATGCCGCATACTCCTGCTGTTAGCCCGCCAACTGCCGGCTTCAGAATGTCAGGTAGAGGCAGATCCTGGAATCGGTCCTCAAAGAAGTAGTAGCCTTTCACCCAGAGGAAGGAGAGAAATCCAAACAGGGGCCCGATGAAAAAGCAGAGAACCATATCGAAGGTGGTAAAGTAAAAGTTGGGATTCACGAACTCCGGCACGGGATCGATCAACTCCGTTGCTACCGCTTTTCCCACCACCGCCGCCAGCAGAATGGGTACCGCATCAAGTGATGTGAACTTCTTGCTGATCACCTCCATGCTGAATATCGCCCCGCCCATTGGTGCATTGAAGGTGGCGGCAATCCCCGAGGCCACGCCGCAGCAGGTGAGCACCTTCAAATCGCGTGCAGACAGCCTTATGGCTTTGCCGATGGCCGAGCCTGCTGAGGCTCCAATCAGGGCAATGGGCCCCTCCCGCCCGGCGCTCCCACCGCTGCCCAGGGTTATTGCGGAGGTGAAGATGAGAACCAGACCGGCTCGCTTTCTGATGTCGCCGGTAAACCTCTGCAGAGCGATCATGATATGAGATATGCCGTCGCCCTTCGCCTCCGGCGCCAGCTTGTAGATCAGAGGTCCGACGATGAGGCCGCCAAGGACCGGCAGCAGAACGACGAAGTAGCTATTCGGCAGGAGAGGGAGGAGAAAGCCGAAGAAGAAATCGTGGCTAAGCTCCACCAGCTTTCGGAAGGCCACTGCCCCCAGGCCCCCGCTTATCCCTACCACAATGGAGAGAAGGTCCAGGTAGATCCATCGCAGATCTTCTGTGAGCTTCAGATGGATATTCATCCACTCGCCATAGGCTAACACATATTCAGATGGTGATAAAAAAGCTTTTCTTTTGGAGGTGACTACTCCGAACTTAAGGAAGGCTTGATCAGAGGGATGGAATGGATTTGAATTTATCGATTATCTTCGTTCTTTTGGCTGCGAGCGCTGCAATCTCGACTGCTGCTCCGGGCGGAGAATCAATGATTGCTGATCTGACCATGATTCATGCCATCCAGGGAGATGGACAGTCAAGCCCATTTCAGGGGATGAAAGTCTCGATAGAGGCTATTGTTACCGCTGATTTCCAGGGAACAGATAAGCTGGAAGGATTCTTTGTCCAGGAAGAGGACAGCGATATAGATGACAATATTGAGACCTCAGAGGGCATCTATATCTATGATCCTGGACGGCTGGGAGTGAAAGAGAATGTCACCAGAGGTGATCTGGTCATAGCCAGGGGGCATATCGAAGAGTTCCATGGCCTGACCCAGATGAATTTAAAGGAGATAAAAAAGAAAAAGGCTGGCAAAAATGAGACTAAGAGCACTTTGACCGCCCACCAGCTCATCCTGCCGCTAAAGGAGGATTCGCTGGAAAGATACGAGGGAATGCTCTTGATGCTCCCTCAAGATCTGGTCATCACCGATATTGAGAATTTCTCCGCATATGGGGAACTGGCCATATCTCCCCAATCCCGGCTGCCTGTTCCCACCAACGTTGCCAAGCCCGGAGCCCCAGCCGCGCAGGTCCAGGAATTGAACAGTCGCAGCATGATCATCCTTGATGACGGCAGCAGCCGAAGATTCCCCGAGTCTTATCCATTTCCAAGAACCATTCGCTGTGCAGACACCATCCAGGGAATTATGGGGATAATGAGCTATGGCTACGGAAATTATAGATTGGAACCTTTGAATATCTCTAAAATCATAATATCCAATCCCCGGCCGATGAATCCTGAACCAGTGGGCGGCAGATTAAGGATTGCCAGCCTGAATCTGGAAAACTACTTTAACGGCAATGGAGCAGGCCGTGGTTTTCCCAGTGCAAGAGGAGCCAGATCGAATGGCGAGTTCGAGCTGCAGAGAGCTAAGATCATTCAGGCTATCACTGATATGAAGGCGGATGTGATCGGTCTCATCGAGATAGAGAATGATGGCTATGGAAACCTGAGCGCCATTCATGATCTATGTGACGGGCTGAATGCTCGTGAAGATGGGATTGGGTTGGAGAATTATTCATTTGTAGACCCGGGATCACCAAAGCTAGGCGATGACCTCATATCAGTGGGATTGATCTACAACAGAACAACGATCAGACCCATAGGCAAGGCAGCGACGACATCCATGGGCGCTTTCTCATCGGGCAACCGCCAGCCTCTGGCCCAGACCTTCGAGGAGATCAGCACTCTTGAGCGGCTTACAGTCGTGGTCGTTCATCTGAAATCCAAGAATCCGCCAGGAGGGGATGAGGTGGCGAATGGAGACAATAGGGATTGTGGAGATGGTCAAGGATACTGGAATGGTGACCGCACAAGGGCCGCAAATGAGCTGATAGATTGGTTGTCTTCCGATCCTACTGGAAGCCATGATCCCGACTATCTGATCCTGGGGGATATGAACTCGTACAGAAACGAGGATCCCATCATGGCCTTGAAGAGGGCCGGATATGTTAACCAGATTTCCTCTCTGCTCGCCTCTAATTCTTACTCATATGTGTTTCAGGGCAGATGGGGGGAGCTGGATCATATCCTGGCAAGCCCAAGCCTGACCGGACAGGTAACTGGAGCGAGCATCTGGCATATAAATTCCGATGAATCCCCTGACTTCGGCTACAGTGGCATTTGGAATAGCTCAGACAAATATCGCTGCTCGGATCACGATCCATTGATCGCAGGAATCAGTCTAACCTGAGCCCTGGGCTCTCAGGATCAAAGCGGCATTGGTCTGCCAGATGGCCCCAAAAGCGACCAGACAGAATCTCAATGCCTCCCATCTGCTCCCGCGAAAGCCATGCCGCTTGATGGCAGCTGCATTCCTCAAAAGCTCCAGCTTCTGCTCGCTTGATAGACCTAGGTTCTTCTCTAAAAGAAAGCGCAACCGGTCGAAGACAGCATTCTCGAATTGCGATGCTTCGGCAAAGCTTCTCATCTTCTCCTGAGGGGGAGGAATCATGCTTTTCTGGTAGATGTTCACCGACTCCACCTCATAGAAGAGCGCCTTGACTGCATAGCCTGTTGCCTTCTGAGGAAGGATCAAGGCGAGGACAAAAGAGGCAAGAGCAATGCTTTGAGGCACCATTATAGCTTTCAGTCTTTCCCACCAGGTGAAGTGGGGATTTATCTCCGGGCGAATGTCCCGGCCGAAGAGAATCTTGCCCTCATATTTCATTTTGTAAAGCAGAGTGAGCTGGCTGGCGACGAGAACAGCACCCGGCAAAAGGTCCGGCCTCTTGACCAATCCTTCACTCCAATCGATATCATTCGGTCCAAACACCTCAAAGGGCTTGTAGAGCCTGACATGCTTTTCCAGAAACTTGATCGATTCTTCCAGGATGCTTTCACTCATGCCTGTTGATAGAACCTTCTCAAACTGCGTGCCATGCTTTTCATTCAGTCGCCAGAAGAGAGATTCAGCAAACCTTTCCACCCTGCGGACAGCAGCATCGCTCTTTGTCTGAATGATGAGATCTACATCGCTCTTTCCCAGGATGAACTCGCCTCTGGCTGCACTTCCGAAGAGAAGGATAAAATCTATATCATCCTCCATTGATCCCACAAGCCCAGAGACGAACTCTTCCAGGAATAGTTCAGCTCTCTGCTGATCCGCTGTCTTCAGGTTATTTGTCATATTTCCACTCATTATTATTTATATCAATCTGTTCTTCAGGGAAAAAAGCCTTGTCATATCAGCTAAATTGGTCCATTGTCGCTCGGGCATTTCAGAAATTTCATTTAAAAATAGAAATGTTATTTAAAAAATTTCAGTAGCTCAATCCAGTGAAATGAGTGCGATTTTCCTGTTTCCATGCCCGCTACCTTCCGTAAAATAACAAATATATATTAAATAAGCCTAAAGCTATTTATACGATCAATGAGAAAATATGCTAAAAAATATGTAAATCTCTGCTGTGTCAAAGACCAGGATCCTCCGGAGCTAAAGAGTCCTGAGTCTCATATGATTAAGTGCTGCATGATAACGGGCTGGATGATCAAGGGCTGGAAGATTTGGGGCGGGATAATTGAGGGCATTGGGGATAATTCATATGAAAAATTATAGCTGCAATAAATGGTTGATTTTGGTGATATTTTTGGCCGCGTTAACGATTCTGTGCTGTCAGAGTGCTTATTGCAGCCAACCCTGTATCGCGATGGATTTGAATGCATCCTTTGGTGGATCTTATGACGACGAGCTATATTCCATTCAGCGAACCAGCGATGCGGGGTATATAGCCACTGGCAGAACAAAGTCATATGGCGATAACAATTATGATTTATTTTTGATAAAAGCCGATAAAAGCGGAAATATTTTATGGCAAAAAAATTATGGCGGGGCCAGAGAGGATGAGGGATATTCAGTAGAAGAGACCGCTGATGGTGGCTATATTGTAGCCGGAAGAACCAGATCCTATGGCAGCGGAATGTACGATGTTTGGCTGATGAAGGTAGATCCGTCCGGAGAGAAGATATGGGATAAAGCCTTCGGAGGAGCACTGGATGATGAAGCAAGCAGCATAAAACAGACTATTGATGGCGGATTTATCATCGCGGGCAATACAAAATCCTTTGGCAGCGGAATGTATGACGTCTGGTTGCTCAAGATCGACCAGTTCGGTGGCAAAATCTGGGATAAGACCATTGGCGGATCCCGAGATGATATGGGGGATTCGATCCAGGAGACTCGTGATGGAGGATTCGTCGTCGCCGGCACAACCGGCTCCTGGGGAAATGGCGATTCTGATGCCCTGCTGATTAAAATTGATTCGAATGGGAATGAGCAATGGAAAAAGACATTCGGTGGGCCCAGAAGCGAGCGGAATCCCTGGAGCAGAGGGTGGTCGGTCCAGCAGACTGCTGATGGCGGCTTTGCCATGCTCGGCTCCACCAATTCCTTTGGCTCTGGGGGATATGATATCTGGTTTATCAAGACCGATGCCAATGGAGATAAAATTGCAGATAAGGTTTATGGCGGAGCATACGATGAGGAAGGAGGCTCCCTGGTCAAGACAAGAGAAGGCCTCCATATTCTCATAGGCTCGACAAGATCTTTTGGCTCTGGGGGCTTTGATGCCTGGCTGATCATGACCGATCAGAATGGCGAAAGGATATGGGATCAGACATTTGGCAGCAAACTGGATGATAAGGGCTATTCAGTCATTCAAACGGATGATGGCAGCTCTGTCTTTGCCGGAAAGACAACGCCCTATATCGCTCAGACTACAAGAAGAAAAAGCGCATGCTACGGCGATTGCCAGCAACAAGAGCCAGCTACCTATTATGATGGCTGGCTGGTCGCTATCAGATCAGCTCATCCGATGATCGAGATCCAGCCTGCTGACTATTCAGCCTGCGAAGACCAGGAAGCGAGATTCAATGTGGTCGCTACCGGAAATGGGCCGATATCATACCAGTGGTCGAAGAATGGATCCCAAATCGCTGGCGCTACAACAGACACATACATAATTCCAGCCGCTAAGTTGGCAGATGCTGGAAGCTACCGGGTGAGGGTGAGCAATGCTTGCGGTTCTATCGAATCGAACCCTGCAGTTCTGACCGTCAGCTCAAAACCGGTGGTGGAGATTGAGCCGCTTGATGAGATTGCCTGCGAAGGATCGGAGGTTTTATTGAATGCGCTGGCATCTGGAACCGAGCCTCTGAACTACCAATGGAAGAAGAACGGAGAGAATATCACAGGAGCCAATACAAACCGCTATCTGATCTCCAGCATCCTGCCGACTGATGAAGGCGATTACAGTCTGGCAGTGAGCAATATATGCGGTATGGCAGAATCCGGAGCGGTTCACATATCTGTGAGATCCAGGCCAAAAATTCTGGTGCAGCCAATCAGCCAAACCGTCTGCACCGGCTCGCCGGTCTCCTTTGAGGTCCAGGTTGCCGACAATGAGTCATATACCTATCAATGGCAGAAGGATGGCCTGAACATTACCGCAGCCAATGCCGCCGTTTTAAGCATATCAGCGGCTAATAGTACGGACCAGGGCAATTACAGTGTAATCATAGGCAGCGACCTATGCGGCTGGACTCAATCCGATAAGGCTAAATTGAGCATTAGATCAATGCCGATGATCACAGGACTGCATTTTCCTGCCAGCAAAAAGATATGTGAGGGATCGGATATAGCTCTTGTAGCCGATGTGACCGGCAGCGATCCCATCACAATTCAGTGGATGAAAGACGGATTGCAGATTCCTGGTGCAAACCTTGACTCTTTTGTCATCAAGAATGCGATCCGCAATGATTCCGGCAGCTATAGCCTGATCGTCAGCAACGACTGCGGCCAGATTGAATCAATTGCGTCCTATCTAAATATCGCAACCAGACCAGAGATTCTTGTCCAGCCTGCCAACCTGAGGGTATGCCAGGGTGCGGCAGCAACGTTCTCTGTTCAAGCCAAGAGCAGTGAGCCATTAAGCTATCAGTGGTTCAAAGACGGTATCAAGATAGATGGTGCTACGTCAGAATACTACACCATCCCTCAAACTAACCTTAGCGATATGGGAAGCTACTCGGTGCAGGTGGCAAATAACTGCAGCCAGGTCGAATCAGAGGCCGCTGGTTTGGATATAATTACCATGCCAAAGATTCTACTGCAGCCGGCAAACCTGAAGATATGCCAGGGCGCTGCAGCAAAATTCGAGGTTCAAGCAGAAAGCAGCGAGCCATTGAGCTATCAGTGGCTCAAAGATGGAGTGAATATCCCCGCTGCTACGTCTGATACGTACGCCATCCCTGCCTCTAACCTAAACGATACGGGAAGCTACTCAGTGCAGATAACAAATAACTGCAGCCAGATCGAATCAGAGGCAGCTGATCTGGATATCATCGCCAGGCCGAAGATTCTTCTGCATCCGGCCAACCTTAAGATATGCCAGGGTGCAAAAGCAAAATTCGAGGTTCAAATAGAAAGCACTGAGCCACTGAAGTATCAATGGCTAAAAGATGGAATCGAGATTCCGGGGGCAACAGATGATAGGTACACAATCGATCTAGCTGATATTGCCGATATGGGAAGCTATTCCGTTCTGGTGGCAAATAGCTGTAGTCAGATCGAGTCGGAGGCTGCCAGTCTGGATATCATCGCTATGCCTGATATCCTGGCCCAACCGACCAGCCAGAATGTATGCCAGGGGACGAGGGCAGCATTCTCTGTTCAGGCCAAGAGCAGTGAGCCATTGAGCTATCAGTGGTTTAAAGACGGGATCAAGATAGATGGTGCAACATCTGAATCCTACGCCATCCCAGCCGCTAGCCTCAGCGATACGGGAAGCTACTCAGTCCAGGTAAGCAATAACTGCAGCCAGATCAAATCGGAGGCTGCCAGTCTGAATATAATTGCTATTCCTGAGATTCTGATACAGCCGGTCGGCCAGAGGGGGTGTGAGGGGGCTACAACAACATTTTCCGTTCAGGCAGAGAGCAGTGAGCCATTGAGCTATCAGTGGTTCAAAGACGGTATCAAGATAGATGGTGCTACGTCAGAATACTACACAATCCCTCAAACTAACCTTAGTGATATGGGAAGCTACTCAGTCCAGGTAAGCAATAACTGTAGCCAGATCGAATCGGAGGCTGCCAATCTGGATATCATCGCCAGGCCGAAGATTCTACTGCAGCCGGCAAACCTGAAGATATGCCAGGGCGCTGCTGCAAAATTCGAGGTTCAAGCAGAAAGCAGCGAGCCATTGAGCTATCAGTGGCTCAAAGATGGAGCGAATATCCCCGGTGCTACGTCTGATACGTACACTATTCCTGCCGCTAAACTAAACGATACGGGAAGCTACTCGGTGCAGGTAGCAAACAATTGCAGCCAGATCGAATCAGAGGTCTCCAGTCTGGATATCATCGCCAGGCCGAAGATTCTTCTGCAGCCGGCAAACCTTATGATATGCCAGGGTGCTGCTGCAACATTCCATGTGGAAGCATCAAGCTACGAGCCAATTGAGTACCAATGGCTAAAAGATGGAATCGAGATTCCGGGGGCAACAGATGATAGGTACACAATCGATCTAGCTGATATTGCCGATGTGGGAAGCTATTCCGTTCTGGTGGCAAATAACTGCAGCCAGGTCGAGTCGGAGGCTGCCAGTCTGGATATCATCGCTATGCCTGATATCCTGGCTCAACCGACCCGCCAGAGGATATGCCAGGGGACGATGGTAACATTCGCTGTTCAGGCCAAGAGCAGTGAGCCGTTGAGATACCAGTGGCTTAAAGATGGAGTGAATATCCCCGGCGCTGCGTCTGATACATACACCATCCCTGCCGCTAACCTCAGCGATATGGGAAGCTACTCGGTCCAGGTAAGCAACAATTGCAGCCAGGTCGAGTCGGAGGCTGCTGTTCTGGATATCATCGCTATGCCTGATATCCTGGCCCAACCGACCGGCCAGAAGGTATGCCAGGGAACGGCTGCAACGTTCTCCGTTCAGGCCAAGAGCAGTGAGCCATTGAGCTATCAGTGGCTCAAAGATGGAGCGAATATCCCCGATGCTACATCTGAATCCTACACCATCCTTGCCGCTAACCTCAGCGATACGGGAAGCTACTCAGTGCTGGTGGCAAATAAATGCAACCAGATTGAATCAGAGGCAGTCCGCCTGGATGTAATTTCATCACCGGATATTCTTGTGCAGCCAAAAAGCCTGGAGACGTGCGAAGGTGCGGCAGCAACATTCGGCGTAAAGGCAAGCGGTGGCGAACCGCTGGAATACCAATGGTATAAGGACGGTACAGAAATAGAAGGAGCAACATCGAATTCTTATTCGATTCCAGTGGCTAGCCCCAGCGATAGGGGAAGCTACTGGGTACAGGTGAGAAATAGCTGCAGCCAGATCGGATCCAATGCAGCAATCCTGGATATCGTAGCCAAGCCGGAGATTCTTGTGCCGCCGACCAGCCAGAAGATATGCCAGGGAAAAGCAGTGACTTTCACCGTCCAAGTGGAGAGCAGCAAGCCTTTGAGCTATCAATGGTTTAAGGATGGAATAAAGATTCCTGGAGCCACCCAGGATGTTTACACGATTGCTCGGGCCGTTCTCAACGATACTGGAAGCTACTGGGTGCAGGCGGCAAACAACTGCAGCCAGATCAAATCCGGTGCTGCTGTTTTGGAGATAGTTGCATTGCCCGAGATTCATCTGCCGCCGGCCAGCCAGAAGGTGTGTGAGGGGGCGGCAGCAACGTTCTTTGTTCAGGCAGAGAGCAGCGAGGCATTGAGCTATCAATGGTTCAAAGATGGAATAGAGATCTATGAAGCCACGGCGGATGCTTATACTATTCCAAGAACCGGCAAATTTGATATGGGCAACTACATGGTACAGGTGAGAAATAGCTGCGGCTCGGTCGAATCAAAGGCCGCTTACCTGGAGATGGTCTCAATGCCAAAGATCCTTGTTCCGCCCAAGAGCCAGAGGGTATGCCAGGGAGATGCAGCGACATTCTTTGTGCAGGCAAGCAGCAGCGAGCCATTATCCTATCAATGGTTCAAAGACGGAAAGATGATCCAGGGAGCAACTGCTGATACCTACACCATCCCAGCCGCAACCTTTGGCGATACAGCGAGCTACTCAGTGCAGATAAGAGACAGGTGTAATCTGATTGAATCGGAGGCAGCAAATCTGCAGACAATTGGGGTGCCAGCCATCTCCCTCCAGCCGGCCAGCCAGATCGTATGCCAGGGAACGCCTGTGACTTTCAATGTTCGGGCAATAAGCGATGATCCTCTGAGCTACCAGTGGTTCAAGGACGGAGTGGAGATCCCAGGAGCCATAGCTGAGGTTTATACCATTCAAAAGGCCATCACAGGCGATAAAGGAAGCTACTATGTGCAGGCAAGAAACAGCTGCGGCCAGACTGAATCAGAGGCAGCAAATCTGGATATAATCGCATTGCCTGAGATTTTGGTCCAGCCAACCAGCCAGAAGGTCTGCGAAGGATCGACGGCGACGTTCACTGTGTTGGCAAAGAGTGCTCAGCCTCTGACCTATCAATGGATAAAAGGCGGCAGGATCATTCCAGGGGCCAACTCCGCGGAGCTCACCATATTCGATGCGAATATGGAGGATATGGGTGAATACAGAGTTGCTATATCCAATGGATGCGGATTCATCGATTCAAATGCTGTGAGCCTGATAGTAGAAAGGCCGCCTGGGGATGTGGAAATTGAACCCGATTGCCTGATTGCCGACGCCGGTGAGACTGTGGCGTTCATAATGAAGGGCACCGCTGTTGGGGCAAATTCCTATCAATGGGAGAAGAATGGAGAGATAATTCCAGGAGAGGTATCACCCTCATTGATAATCCTTAATCCGAGACCATCTGATTCCGGCGGCTACAGACTGACAGTAAGCAATGGCTGCGGCTCGAATAAGTCAAAAATGTCAGTGTTGAGGGTGGTGGAGGATTCAACAAAGGTTGATCCATGTTTAAATCCGCTGTCAGCATGCTGCAATTCGAGCTGAGGATGCTCGGGGATGCGCCCGAATGTGGCTGAACCCCTCTGAGAAACTGGGGGCTCTATCACAGCCAAGCGCTTATAGTATCCCTGCACGTGCTCCCTTTTCCCTTTTTCATTCCTTTTTCTGGGCTCCTCGCTATGTAGTATGGGTGAACTTGAATCGGAAATTCTCTGTATCCTTTTGCATCTGGGGTGAACAGCGATCCTGACCCAACCACAGAGGCGCAGAGGAACAGAGACCAAAACCGCGGCCGGGCCTGACCCACATAATTCAGCGAAAAGCCCTTTTCCTGCACCTGCATTGTCTCCTTTCCTCTCCCTCAATCTCGTCCTCGAGCTTCTTCTTCTCACCTTCCCTTCAGCTCGTCTATATTCAAGGGATTGAGAGGCTTGCAGATGATCTCATTAACCCTTAGCCTTTTCAGATGCTGGCTGGAGGCGGCCTGCATCACCAGAGCGGTATCCGATCCTGAGGCGGTCCCCGCTATTGCTATTACCTTCTCTCCCGAGACCAGGAGGCCGGCATCTGTGGCCATGAGCACTATCTCGAAGCAGACCTTTACCCCCTGGCAGAAGCATCGCAGGAGGTTAGCCATTGTGGTAGCGCTGTTTGAGCCGTAGAGCCCGTCGGTATGAAAGAGCATCGTCCCAAAATGAACCTCATGCCCCTCTCTGCGCAGCTCTCTCGTCAGCGGCTCAGGAAAGGCATTCTGCTCCCGATGAAAATCCCACTGATGGGGCACTACTATCAGCTTGATACCATCCCGGCTGAAAAAGTCTTTCGCCTTCACCGCAGTAGATCCAGTGGTGGAAGCCAGGACTAGCTTCCTGATGTTCAGGCTGCTTGATCTCTCCTGCACCAGCCGAAATGTCTCTAGGGTATTTTCCGATCCTCCCTCATCAAAATAGACTATCTTCTTATCCATTGAGCTTGTCACCTCTCCATCTTCAATCGACCGCATCTGATATCTTTTCTTCGGCTTTGAAAAGAGAGCATAAGCCCGGAGAAGACGAAAGATGAAAGATGGAGATGAAATCTGGAAGATAAAAGATGAAAGACGGAAGATAAACGATTTATGTCCGGGGGACGAAAAGATTTCAGCAGACAGTGGAGGACGATTATGCTAGATATATTGAGAGACCGGCGGAGCATCAGGAAATATAAGGATGTGAAGATCGATGAACAAATCATTGATCAGCTCAAGGAGGCTGCTTTGCGCTCACCAAGCTCCAGGGGTATCAATCCCTGGCGGCTTTTGTTCATCACCGATAAGGATATGCTGGAGGTGCTGTCCCGCGCCAAACAAAGCGGCTCCGGCTTCCTGAAGGGAGCCAGTCTGGGTGTGGTGGTCATAGCCAGGGATGAGGAATCGGACGTCTGGATTGAGGACTGCTCCATCGCTTCCATCATCCTGCAGCTGACTGGCCAGAGCCTGGGGCTGGGATCATGCTGGATCCAGATCCGAAACCGGATGCATAATGATGGCCAAACCTCTGAGGATTATATCCGAAAGGCCCTCGATCTGCCGGAGGGATCGAAGGTGGAATGCATGATCGCCTTTGGCTACCCTGATGAGATACTGTCTCTTATACACATCTGACGCTGCCGACGATCCACCCTGTGTAGATCTCGGTCGTCGCCGCATCCTTAAAAAAAAAAAAAAAACAGCAACGAACGAACT
>ERZ1026810.601-NODE-601-length-18813-cov-7.517500_pt1 | contig 18813 bp, 17 predicted proteins | sample MGYA00520872_ERZ1026810 | MGnify/ENA primary metagenome ERZ1026810 (study PRJEB33270, sample SAMEA104284477) | anaerobic digester metagenome | biome: Anaerobic digester microbiome; feature: mesophilic sludge digester; material: Anaerobic digester biomass | place... | reverse complement strand
GGACTGAACGATGCGAGTCTGAGTTATGTTTTTTTTTTTAAGGATCCGGCGACCACCGTGATCTACACAGTGTAGTTCGTCGGCAGCGTCAGATGTGTATAAGAGACAGCTTGTAGGTGGCGCGACATGGTGGCATCCATTCATGTTCGGCCAATCCGATGTACTCAAAGAAGGACCGCATGGTGCTGAAGGTGGCCTCGCCCACGCCGATTGTCTCGACCCCGGGCGACTCCACCAGCGTGATTCGAACGCGGTCGCCGAAGGCAGCCTTGAGGTAGCACGCAGTCATCCAACCAGCAGTTCCGCCGCCGACAACAACCACGCTCTTCGCCATGCGTTTTGTCCCCCTATACCCGCCAAGTCTCGCGCCGACGGACCCAGGTTGAGGCTAGCTCGCTCCACTTCTGGGTGTATAGCCGGCTGTCGTGAGCCGTCCACTCCGACGGTCGGCGAGGTGATAAAGCCCGTGCTATTTTTAACTCCATGTATGGAGCGTCGAAGCCAGGTCTTTCGCATCCAGAAACCTTGCGGCGGATGATCTTGGGCTTCGTGAACAGCCAGGCCGTGTATGTTGCCGCGAAACTGAATGTGGCCGACGCGCTGGGCGAGGCCTGGGACGGCGGTCCGGTGCTGCTGTCCGGAGTCGGCGACGGGTCTCGCGCAGATGGCGTCAATGTGGTGATCCACGAATTCGTCCACAAGCTCGACATGGAGAACGGTGGCGTGGACGGGCTTCCACGTCTGCGCCCGGGGATGTCGCGCCAGACCTGGGCGGACACCTTCTCTGCCGCCTATGAGGTGTTTTGCGATGAGGTCGACCAGGGCCTTGGGACCCTGAGCGACCCCTACGCCGAGGACCACCCCGGCGAGGATAGTCGGGAGGCGCCGAGCCAACGGCCTACCCAAACCGAGCACGAGCGCCGCCAGCGCCACGACCAGCCACCAGCCACGCCCTACCCAACCCGCTGCCAGCGCGATCGGGAGCGACATGAGCCCCAGGGGCACACGCCACCCGGTTGGCATGTGCCAGGCGAGGACCACGAACGCCAGCGCGAGGGCGAGCGCCGGCTGGCTGCCGAGCACGGGCTGCCGTGCTCGGACCGACAGCCGCAGCAGCGGCGTGCCCGACACCGTGACCAGACCGTCCCCGCCAGCGTCGGCCACAACCTCACCGAGCCGCCCGGCACTCACCCCCAACAGCGTGCGCGTCCCGCTGGCAGGAAGGCGCACGCCGGCGAGCAGCCCACCGACCGAGCGGCCGCTCTCGAACACCGCCTCTCTCCACCACAGCCAGGTCTCGCCGACGCCCGCCTCCGCCACCACCGTTCGCTCGCCCAGTGCCCGAAGGCGGAGCGGCAGTCGCGGTCGGACGCCCGTCCAGGCCACGGGCAGCGACCGCTCGTTCACCACTACCAGGGCATCGGGTCGGACCGGCAGCCGGGAGGCACACGAGCGCGCCACAGCGAAAGCCGTCTCCGGCGTCGCCTCGCCGCCCGCGCCCGTGAGCACGGCCAGCACGTCGTCTTTCTGACCCAGCGCGCCGAGGGCGTCGCCGAGCTCCGTGACCCGAGCGGCCACCGCGGCGGCAACGCGCTGCGGGGTACGACGGGCCGGAAAACCCGCATCCACCACCAGCGCCACGACTGCCAGTGCGGCGATCGCCCACCGCTGCCACGCTCGAACCCCCCGCCCAACCCAGATCGCCAAACCAACGAGCGGCAGTCGCCAACCCAGGCTGAGGGTGGACAGCGAGGGCCATGGCCCTGCGATCGCCGCCGCCGCTGCCAGGGCAACCACGCGCCACCATCCCCACCCTGACGGAGGCGTCGGCTGACAGTGCGGCTGAGCTTTCACCGGTAGCTCCCTCCTCGCTGGCCACGGTGCAGACATGGCCGGCTCACGAACCGACCGGCACCCACGCCAGCCGTCTGGGCACCGCGACCTCGCCCGGCGGCACCGAGCCGGGCGCTCGGTGGAGTGGTCGTACCCACCCCACCTCGGCCGCGAAGCAGGGCAACTCGTCGTCCCCGAGCGCCGGGAACGACACGCGGCTGACACTCAAAGCGTTGCTGAATCGCTGGTTATGGGTGAGGTAATGGGCGGAACGAGGTCTGCACGTGAGCCTCGTCGAGCCGAGGCCCCCGCGCACCCCCAGCCAGGCGCCGGAACGCTGGCGTCGCGGCTCGACATCCGGTCGCGGCGCACTCTCGTCGTGCATCGTCAGATGCTAGCAAAACGCCCCGGAGGACCGGGGCGTCGTGGACGGCGCAGCGGGTTGCGAGATCAGTTGACCTGGTCGCACGCCACCAACCGCTCGCCGTCCCCCCCGAAGTAGCGGTCGATCCCGAGGTTCTCGGACCGTACGCGCTGCGGGCGGTGGCGCAGGTAGTTGTAGCGGATACCGTACGAAAGTAGCGAGCGCTCGAGCAGGCGCCGCCCGCGGTACAGCCGCGACATGACGGTGCCGACCGGAATCGCCAGGATGTCGGCCACCTCCTTGTAGGAGTAGCCCTCGATGTCGACCAGCAGCACCACGACCTTGTAGTTGTGCGGGAGCGCAACGAGCGCCTGACGCACCTCGGCGTCCCAGGAGGCGTCGAGAACCTCGTCCTCGGGGGTGCGGGCGAGGGCGCCCTCCACCTGGATGAGGGCCGACTCGAACGTCTCCTCGAACTCCGCGAAGTCGACCTGACCGGGGAGCTGCTTGCGCCGCCGGTACTCGTTGATGAACGTGTTCTTGAGGATCTTGAACAACCAGGCCTTGAGGTTGGTGCCCGGCTGGAACGAGGAGTAATGGCGGTACGCCTTGAAGTACGTCTCCTGCACCAGATCCTCGGCGTCTTCGGGCTTGCGGGCGAGTCGTAGCGCTGTCTTGTAGAGCTGATCACGGTATGGAAGCTGACCGCTATCGAAGTTCCAGTTCTTCGGTGAGCTCATGCTGCCCTCCCCTGCGACCGCTTCAATTTAAGAGATCGTGAGACTAAATGTCAAGGTACCTTTGAGATGATTTTCACACAATACTTTCAATGTTATGGGAATAAAGGAAATCTCGACAAAATCTGCCGGCCTCTCGCTTCGCTGGCCGGGCGTGCCGAGCCTGAATCAGCGGCAGGAGGACGCGGAAACCAGCGGTCGAACAACGAGCAGGGGAGCACGAGGCGGAGCCACCCCGACCGAGAGGAGACCTCGGAGCCCAGCGCCACGAGACGTTGGTCAGTGGATCGACGGACCGCCCTTACCACCCTCGAGCACCCGCCAACCCCGGCGACGCTCCAATCGGCGCAGCCGTGCGTGGGTGATCCGGCGCTCCACCTTCAGGCGCCACCGCCGCCGCCAGTCTGGTCGCAACCATATCCAGGTGGCGCCGACGGCAGCGACCACGCCGACCAACCCCGGTAAGTCGCGGGAGGCGAGGTAGGCTACGAACGCCAGGGCAACGCCAGCCAGAGGGAAATACCTCGCCCGTACCGGCAGCACGAAGAAGAGGTACACCACCGAGTCTCCGGCGAGCGCTCCGAAAGCAGCGAACATCACGGCCATGAGCAGCCGCTGGCCCTGCATGAGCTGAAACGGCACGCCACCGCCGTGCGCCAGCGTCGGCCAGGCCAGAGCCACGAGACACGCCGCGGCGGCGGCGAGAGCCCCAACCCCGACGCAGATCGACCAGAACCGGCGCGCGCCCAGGCGTGCCCGCACCTCGCGGGCGAAGAAGAACAGGATCACGAGTTCGAGCAAAAACCACAGGTCGGGAATGCCAAAACCCGCGAACGGGTAGCTCACGAGGCGCCAGAGCTGCCACCTGATCCACACCGCTGGAGTCAGGCGCAACGCCGCTGGGAGCGCTGCCGTGACGGCGAAGAACTGCAGCGTGAAGGTCACGAACAGCACCGCCAGCATAGCCACCAAATCGGCCGGCGGGCGCCGTCGTCCGTCGACCAACGGCCAGGTCGGCCCCGACCCACGACGCGGATACATCTCGCCTCCCACCCTCATCATCGGCCAGAGGTAGGTGGGCGGCAAGCCGGTCGAGTTCGACGATGATCGGAGAACGGTGCCGGGCGCGGCCCGATCACCGGACAGGAGGTGGTAGGCTGGCGACGATGCGCAGCCTCCGACCCTCCAGGCTGTCAACCTCCGGGACCTCGCGGTTCGATTGGCGCAAGGCCGGAATGCTCGCCGCCATCGTGGTGCCGGTGATCCTCCTGTGGAGCACGCCGATCGTCTGGCCGCTCAAGATCCTCGTCGTCTTTTTCCACGAACTCTCGCATGGCCTTGCCGCCATCCTGACCGGTGGCAGCCTGGAGCGGATCGAGGTCGTCGCCCAGCAAGGTGGCGTCTGTTGGACGACCGGAGGCAGCCGCTTCATCGTCCTCAGCGCCGGTTACCTCGGAAGCCTCCTGTGGGGCTCGGGGGTGCTGCTGGCAGCCAGCTCCACCACACGAGACCACCGCGTCGCCGTCGGTCTGGGGGCGGTCATTCTCGGCGCCACCCTCGCATGGGTCCGGCCCGTGCTGTCGTTCGGCTTCGGTTTTCATGTCGCCGCCGGCCTCGGGCTCATCGCCTGCGGCTGGTTTTTGGCCGACGCCGTGTGCGATCTGGTGCTGAAGGTCTTCGGGGTGACGAGCTGCCTGTACGTCATTCCCGACATCTGGTCGGACACCATCGCCCGCTCCCACCTGCGCTCCGACGCGCGCATGCTGGCCGAGGCGACGCATATCCCGACCGTGATCTGGGGCGGGCTGTGGATCGTCGCCGCGCTCGTGGTGTGCGGTGGGCTGGTCTGGCGTACCTGCCGGCGCTCCGAGGCGGAGAGCCTGCCAGCGCCACTCCTCGGTGGGCGGCCGTGACCACGATCCGGCTCGTGTGCGCCGCCGTGCTCCTGCTCGCCGTCGAGCTCGCGGCCGCCACGCCCGAGGTCGTGCCGGGCTCGGTCGTGCGCTGGGGAGCGCCAGGCGTGACCGCCTGCTCGCTCGGCGACCGCACGTGGGCGCCTGTCGGCGACACCTGCTACTTCCCGGTGGACCTCCTAGCCACCGGCCACCTGACGTTCGAGCGCATCCGCAACGCCAAAACCGAGCGTCTCACGGTGACGGTGGGCCGTTATCCGTACCCCGAGCAGCGCCTCACCGTGCCCGAGAAGATGGTCCACCTCTCGAGGGAGGACTCGGCACGGGTGGAGCGCGAGAACGCCCGCATCGCGCGACTGTGGCCCCGTGAGTCCGTGCCGCGCTTTGCGCTCCCCCTCGCGCCGCCGCTGTCTTCGGGTTTCATCGGCGCGCGTTTCGGCCACCGCCGCGTCTTCAACGGCCAGCCCCGCAGCCCCCACAACGGCCTCGACTTCAAGGCCCCGGCTGGGACGGCGGTCAGGGCGCCCGCGGACGGCGTCGTGGTCCTGGCCGAGAACCACTTCTTCGCCGGCAACTCCGTGTTCGTCGACCACGGCGGAGGGCTCATCTCGATGAGCTTCCACCTCGCTGACCTGCCGGTACACGTGGGGCAAGAAGTGCGCCGTGGCGAGGTTCTCGGTCACGTCGGCAGCACCGGCCGCGCCACCGGTCCGCACCTGCACTTCGGCGTGCGGTGGCACGGTGCCCGCATCGACCCCAACCTCCTGTTCGAGGCCCCCGAGCGGCTGCCGTCGCTGGAGCCCTGATGCCTCTGCCTCGTTGCGCCGGTTTGGCGCTGGTCCTCGCGCTCGGCGTCGCCGCAACACCCTCTCCCACCCTCGAGGTGGAAGCGCCTCCCGGCCTTCAGGCGGCGGCAGCCCGGGTCCGTGCGGCCGCCCCCGACCTCACCCCGGTGCTCGGCCTGCTGGGCGAGCCATCGCCGCCGGCGCGGGTGCGCGTCGTGCTGGCCGAGGAGAGCTCGGAGCTGGCGTCGCACGTGCCGTCGTGGGTAGCTGCTTACGCCTTGCCCTCGCTCGACACCATCGTCGTCTTCCCTGCCCGTACCCCGACCTACCCCGACCGCAACCTCCCCACCTTGCTGACCCACGAGCTCGCACACCTGCTGGTCCACCGCGCCTCGGGCGGGGCCCGGTTGCCGCGCTGGTTCGAGGAGGGGGTGGCAACGGTCGCGGCGCGCGAGTGGGGGCTCGAGGACGGGGCGCGCTTCGCCGCCGCGGTCATCGGCCCGGGACCGACGAGCCTCGCCGAGGTCGAACGCGCCTTCACCCTCGACCCCGGTCAGGTTGCTCGGTCGTATGCCCTGTCGGCCGCCCTCGTGCGCTACCTACTGCGTCTCGGTGGAGCGGACGCGGTCGCCGTCCTGCTCGCTCAGGTGCGGCGCGGGGAAACCTTCGAAACCGCCTTCCTGCACACTGCCGGGCGACCCCTCGACCGCTTCGAGGCCGACTTCTTCGGCGACGAGGTCTTCTGGCGCACCTGGGTACCGTTCCTCTCCAGCACTGCGGCGTTATGGATGCTGATTACCTTCCTCGCGCTCGTCGCGATCTGGCGCCGGCGACAGCGTGATGCCATAATCCGCGCCCGCTGGGCGGAGGAGGAGGTCGCGCCCGCGCCCATACCTCCCGAGAACGACCCTCGGCAATGGAACTAAGTACACTTGGTCCGACGTTGGTACGGGAGGGGCCACAATGCGTACGTTCGTCGTCACCGTGATGCTGATATCACTTGCCGCCATCGCCGCGGCCGAGAATCTGGAGTCCGTTCTCGAGCGCACCTACAAGGGTGCCTGGGTGCTGACCCGGACCGAGGTGTGGTCCGACTGCACCGGCTTTTTCACCAACAACGACATCACCGGTACCCGGGTGTCGAGCCGCGGCAATCGCCGCTTCGAGCCCGGTGAGCTGGCTCGCATCGACAAGCTCAGCCTCAAATCGGAGCGCATCGAGCTGTACGCGGTGGTCGACGAACGCGTGCTGGTACCTCGCCGCGAGGGCCCTTTCACCCTCCTCGATGAGCGAGCCTGCAAGGCAGAGCTGCGGATCGCGCTCCCGCGCGAGGTGGTGCGGGCCGGTGACCCGGGGCCGATCCACGGCTTCATCGAGGACGTGCTGACGACCTTCGACAGCCGTGAGGCGGCCCGCCACGCCTCGCTCTGGAACCAGCGCGTGCGCGACCCCTACCCGCCCGACTACGAGCAGACGCTCGCCCGCTACGAGGTGTGGAAGGTCGAGCAGGCCAACGCCCGCGTGGCCGAGATTCAGGCCGCTGCGCTCGAGGAAGCGAGCCGCATCGCCCAACGTATCGAGGACAACCCCGACTACCTGCAGGGGTTCGCTGCAGGCACCCAGGCGATGCGGAACTGGTACCCGCCGAGCTGCTCCTCCCTCGCCTCCGCGTCTTTTCCTGCCGCTGAGCACCGCGCTCCTTCGCCCCCGCGCGGCACCAACGATACCCGGGCGTTTCAGCGTGGGTTCAAGGACGGCCAGGCGCTCGTCTTCCACCTCGAGCTGACGCGGCGAACCCGAGGCTGCTTCCAACCACTCCCTCACCTCTCGTGAACCCGACCGCTCCTTTCAGCGTTTGAACGGGAGACGGAGGCGGTTGTGCGAGTTCTTCGAATCCTGGCTCTGTGCCTCATCGTGGCCGTCCCGGTGGCGGCCGAAGAACGTATCCTCGACCTCTCTCGCTCGGTGGAGGGAGTCACCTCGGTGGTGGTCGCAGCCGGAGTCGGCGACGTCGAGATCACCGGTGGCGCCGACAACGACATGCTCACCGCGCGGGTCGAGCTGAGCCCCAAGAGGGGGTTCTGGGGCTCGCGCAGCCGCCGGGCGGTCGAGCGCGCCGAGCTGCAGGTCACCGCCAAGGGTGACACGCTCACCCTGCGCATCTCACCGCGTGACGGTGACCACAGCTTCGGCGAGAAGTGGACCCTGCACCTGCCGGCGCGCCTGAGGGTGAGCGTTGACCTCGGTGTCGGCGACGTCACCGTGCTCGACACCAGCGGTGACATCAAGGTCGGTCTCGGCGTCGGTGACGTGCGCATCGAGGGCGAGCACAGCGATTTCGGTTCCATCCGCGCCAGCTCCGGCGTCGGTGACACTGTGCTGTCCACCCCCGATGGGCGCGAGCACGGCGACGGCTTCGTCGGCCACAGCCTGCACCAGCGCGGCCCCGGGACGTCGACCATCGAGGTCTCGATTGGCGTCGGCGATTCCATGATCCGCCTGCGCTGAGGGCTCAGAGGGGGAGGCCCAACGACACGGGAAGGCGGGGAGGGCAGCAGACGGGAGCGCCCGACCCCGCGCACACCGAGCGGCCCACCCATCCCCGGTCGGCCGGGTTGTCTTCGGGCACCTGCTTTCGGCCCTCAGCCTCCGACGTTCAGCCTTCGACCTTCGACCGGGAGGGAGGGAGGGTGCGGACGAGGCGACGGGCCGTCCAGTCGACGACCGTCACCGTGCCGGTGGGAGGGAACGCGTCGACACCGACCTCGCGGGCGAGCACGCGCACCACACCGCCGTGCGCGAAGATGAGGTGGCGCCCGGTCGGCAGCTCGTCGACGAAGCCCAGCACCCGCGATGCCAGCTCAGCGTGCGTCTCGCCTCCAGGGAAGCTGAACTCCACGAAACGGTACAGCCCGTCCTTGTGCTCCGCCGGTAAGGTCTCCCAGGGATGACCCTCAAGCTCTCCGAAGCTCACCTCGCGAAGCCGCCGGTCGACCGCCACCTCGCCCCAAGCGAGGCGCGCTGTCACCACCGCCCGTTGCAGGTCCGAGCTCGTCACCGTGTCGAAGTGCTCACCTTTCAGGTACGGTGCGAGCGCCCTCGCCTCCGCCTCGCCGCGCGCCGTGAGCGGGATGTCCGCCCACCCTGCCAGCAGCAGGTCCCGGCTGCGTGCCGTTTCGCCGTGTCGCACGAGCCACAGCTCCTTGGTCTCCAAGCTGCCCTCCGGTGACGGAGTATACGCGCGCCGTGGTTGACAGCTCCGGTTGGGGGGCTAGAATCGAGCTTTCTGCGGCGCTTGTACCATCCTGCACAAGCGCCTGGAGGCAAGCCCGTGAAGCCCATCGCCGTACGCGCCCAGATCAAGGAGTCCGCCACCTTGGCCATGAACGCCCGCGCCAAAAGGATCGCCGCGTCCGGCGAGGGCGCCCGGGTCATCTCGCTCTCCGTCGGCGAGCCCGACTACCCGCCGCCGCCACAAGTCGCCGAGCTGACCACGGCGTTCATCGGCGAGAAGAAGGGTCGGCTCGTCTACACGGCGGGGCACGGCATCCCCGAGCTGCGTAGGACCATTGCCGCCAAGGTGCGCGAACGCACCGGCGTGGTCTACGACCCCGAGAAGGAGATCATCGTCACCGTCGGCGGCAAGCACGGTTTGGCGGGCGCGGTCCTCGCCCTCGTCAACCCCGGTGACCGCGTGCTCATCCCCAGCCCCTACTGGCTCTCGTACCCGCCGATGGCGGTGTTCGCCGGGGGCGAGCCGGTGATCATCGACTGCCTCGACACCGGCTTCAAGCTCACGGTGGACAAGCTCCGCGCCGCCGCCCACCCGCGCAACGTCGCGCTCTTCATCAACTCGCCGTCGAACCCGACCGGAGCCGTGTACACCCGGGAGGAGCTCGTCGCCCTTGGCGAGGAGGCCGCGCGCCAAGACCTCTGGATCATCTCGGACGAGATCTACGACCGGCTGCTGTACGACGGCGCCGAGTTCACCAGCATCCCGGCGCTGCCCGGCATGCGCGAGCGCACCCTGCTGGCCAACGGGGTCTCCAAAACCTACTCCATGACCGGCTGGCGGATCGGCTACGTGTGCGGCCCCGAGCCCGTGCTGAAAGCGATGAAGACGCTGCAGAGCCACATGACCTCGAACCCCTGCGCCGCCGCCCAGCAGGCCGCCCTCGCCGCGTTGTCGCTGTCCGAAGACGAGCTCATGGCGCACCTCGGCCCACACCTCGAAAGCTTGCGGCGGCGCCGCGCCCTGGCACTCGAGCACCTGGGTAGGCTCCCCGGCCTGGGCGTGTCGGTGCCCGCCGGCGCCTTCTACATCGTGGTCGATGTCCGACCGTTCCTCGGCACCCCGCTCGGTGCCTCCGGGGAGCCCGTCAAGGATGACGAGGAGCTGGCGTTCCGCCTCCTCGACGACGAGCACGTGGCCGTCGCGGCGCTCACCCCGTTCGGCGCCCCCGGCTTCTTGCGCCTGTCGTTCGCGGTCCCCGACGCGGACCTCGTCGAGGGCATCGCCCGCCTCGCCCGCTTCCTGCGCCTGGCGTAGCCGCCTACCCCTTGCGGTCCGGCGTTCGCCTGGACCTCGACCTCGACCTGGTCGTGGACACAGCCGTTGTCCCCGTCCGCTCGGCAGCCGGAAGCCTTCCCCGTCCCCCCCACGCAACACGGCCTTCCACCTCCCCACCCGACCCTCCTCCCCGAGCAACCCGGGGGTGGGTGCGACCGCTGTCTCCCCCGTCCACGCTCCGGCAGGAGCTCACAAGGCGGCGGTGACACCGAGCCCGACGTAGAGCCCGTCACCCATCGGCCGGCCGGGGAAGAACCCCTCCGACTTGCCGCCGAGCTTGGCCGCGACACCCCAGCGTCCGCCGAGCACCACCTCCGCCTCGAGGGCGGCGTGCCAGCACGAGCGGCAACGCGGCCGCTCGCCGGCTTCCGGCTCCTTCCAGCGGTCCGCCGAGGCGCCGAACGTCGCACGATCGACCCGCACGCCGTGCACCGCCACGCCGTACCCCCACGTCCGCTCCCGTGACGAGTCGAGATCGCGCACGTACCCGGCCAGCACGCCCCACGGCGCCGACAAGTACACATCGAGGAAGCGCGACACCTCGCCCGGCCCTAGCGCCGCCCGCGTCCCGGCGAGCAGCCCGAGCCCACGCCCCACCCGCCACACCGGCATGCGCACCCGCGCCTGCCCGTCGCGCGCGTGCTGGGTCACGTACCCCAGCAACGCCGTCACCAGCGTCGGGTCGAGCGCATTCCATACCGCTGCGGCCCTCACCCGGTCCCAGTTGTCCTGCAGCAGCGGGTCGCCGAGGTCCGGCCGGTACATCCCCCGCCACACTGCCGAGGGAGGGACTCGCCGCCGTGCCGCCTGGCGCGACACCAGGTACAAGGCGATGTCGTTGCCATCGCGGTACTGCTCGACGAAGCCGGCGCCGCGCGGCGGCTTGGTGCCGAACACGTAGTGCGAGAGATCGAGCTTGCACAGCAGGAGCAGCGGCAGGCGCGCGCCGTCGGTGCCGTCGGAGCGCAACGCGTCGAGCAAGATGCGGTGAGCGAGCACCCCGTCGGCCTCGCTGCCCCCCGCCGCCAGCAACGTCCCCTGCTCGTTGGTCTCAGGGATGCGACGGATCGAGGTGGAGCCGGAGAAGTCGAGGCCGAAGCTGTAGCTCGGCCCGAGCCCGAACTCCCGTCCCCGCCCGCCGTGCCCACCGACCTCGTGCTGAACGAGCACCGCCATCCCGGCGAGCGGTACCTCCCACAGCGGGGCCAACGCCGGCGCCCGCTCGCCGACCCGCCCGATCCGCCCGATCGCCCGCGCCAAGCCGCTCTGCAACGAAGCCACCGTGCGCCCGCCGAAGTCCATCCCCGGCTCGGACTCGTAGCCGACGAACAGCGGTTCCCAGCGCCAGACCGGACCGTCCTTCGCCGCCGGTGACACGTCATCGCCGGGCTCCTCTGCCCCGACGGCCACGGCGAGGACCAGCAACGCCAAAGCGACGACCACCATCCGCGCGCGCATCGCCCCACTCTACCGCACGCTGCGGAAGCGGCGGTTACTTCGTCTTCTTCCCCACTCCCCTCGTGGCGAGCCCCGCGAGGCGACGCTGCGCCAGAGTGAAGGTCGAGGTCGCAACCGGCTCGAACGGCTCCAGCTCGACACGCCGGTAGCAGCGCGCCGCCGCTTCCGGCAGCCCGTACCACTCCGCCAGCCGCCCGATGACGTACCAGTCGGCGCTTTCCGGCACATCGTCAGCTTTCGTCGAGATCCCCTTGAGGATCGTCTGGTACGCCTCGGTGGTCTGCCCGCGCTCGGCGAACACCGCCGCCTGGGTGTGGAGCGCCCCGTAGGTGACCCCACCCGAGCGCTCGACCGCGCGCTGCGCCTGGGTGACCGTCGCGTCGTCGAGCTTTCCGGCCAGCAGCGCGTACCACGCGAGCTGGTTGTAGTCACCGGGGGTCTCCTTGCCGTCGTCCACCAGCCTCTGCAGCTCGCGCAGCGCGCTGCTGTAGTCTCCCTTCTCCCCGAGCGCGCGGGCGAGCAGTCGGGTTGCCTCGCGATCCCCGGGCGTGCGCTCCAGCCGTGCTTGCGCCGAGCGCACGGCGAGGTCCCAGTTGGCCAGGCCCCGAGCGGCCATGCCGACGAGTACCAACGCCCTGTCCGAGTCCGGGTAGGCATCGAGAAGCCGCTGCGCGACACCGAGCTGGAGGTCGAACTTGCGGGCGTTGCCATAGGCCTGTGCCAGCGCCAGCTCGCAGGCGAGCTCGAGCCCGTCGCCCGAGACGTCCTTGCACGCCAGCTCGAGTGAAGCAACCATGGTTCGGGCGAGCGGCGCGCTCGTCGCCAGGAGCGCCCCGGCCAGCCGCAGGCGCGCAGGGTCCGCCGGGTCGCCCTTGCTCCAGATCCGCGGGAACAGCGGTCCCGCCAGCGGGTCGTCGCCCGTGCCCAGCGGCACCGACTCGCGCACCCACTCGCAGGCTTGGCGTGCCGGCTCGAGCTGCCCTGCCTCCACCAGCCGGAGAATCTCGACCCCCAGGAAAGCGAGGGCGTCGTCCGAGGCGAGCAGCCGCAGCCCTTCCGGACGGCGCACGACGAAAAGCTCCGACCTCGCCGGCCGGTCGCCCATCGCGATCTGGAGTCGCACCCGCTGGAGGACCTGGTCCTTGCCGTCCACCACCGCTTCGAACGCCGCCAGCATCGAGTCGATCACCACCAGGCGCGGCAACCCGGTGGTGCGTGGAGCCGTGGTCCCCCGGCGCAGGCTACGGAAGAACTCCTCCTTGAGATCCTCGTCCGCCTCGAGGATCGCCACCACATCCCGGGGAAACAGCTCGAGCACCCGGTCACTGTCAGGGCCCGACTCCACCACGGCCACGATCAGCCGCTTGAAAAGCCCGAGCGCGTCGGGCGAGGAGAGATCCATTTCGTCGTACCGCCTGAGCGTGCGCAGCATCTCGGCACGCGCCCGCAGCGGCGCGGCGTCGGATGAGCCCTTCGCCGCCTCGTCGATGAGCGCCGCCGCGTCCTCGTACAGCCGCAGGCGCACCAGCCGGTCGGAGGTCATCGTCAGCGCCTGGCGCCGCTCCGCCACGGTCGGGATCCGGCGCTCCGCCTCGGCGATTCCCGCCTCCACTCCCTCCCTGGCCGTGCGCGCCAGCACCACCCAGGCGTTGGTCTCGGCGTCGGGCTTGCTCTCTCTCGCCAGCTCCTCGAGCTCCACGAAGCGCTGCGCCCACATCAGGGTATTGAGCAAGTTGGTGTCGAACCGCTTGTCCTTGAGTTCGTCGCGGATGTACCGGTACTCCGTGATGGCGGCCCCGAGGTCCGGCCCGCTTTGGTAGCGCTGCCCCTCGGCATCGTGCTCGAGCACGGTCGCCAGGTTGGCATGGATCGCCACGTCTTTCGGGTCGAGCTCCTTCGCCTTGCGGTACGCCGCCAGCGCCCCCGCGCGGTCCCACCCCGGCTTGAAGCGCCGCCCGATGAGGTCGTGTTGAAGAACCCAGCCGAGGACGGCGTGGGCGGCCGCCGAAGACGGCTCCACCTGCGTCGCCCGCCGCGCCTCGACCCGCGCCTCCTCGCCCATCCCGGCGGCCAGCATTGCCCGCGCCATACGACCGTGGTGGATCGCCTCCTTGGGGAACGCGCGCGCCAGCGTGCCGAACTCCTCGAGCGCCTCGCGCACTCGGCCGGCCGCGAGGTGCGCTTCGCCGACCTGGTCGAACCAGACCTGCAGCGTGTTTTCGTCCACCAGCTTGGCGAGGTCGGTGCGCACCGACTCGACCTCGGCCGGTGTCAGCCGCAGCTTGCCGGACTCGAGCCGGAAGCTCACCGTCACCTTGCCGTCCGCATCCGCCACCGCCTCCTGGCTGAGCGACAACGTCCCCAGCGCCCGCTGCTCGGAGGTCGGCAGCGGCCGCGGAGCGAACCCCGGCGGTGGTGTGATCCGGTACCGCAGCTCCCTGACGAACGGGTATGAGAACTCGAAGTCACCCTTCCTCGCCGTGGGCTCCTCGCCCTGCTCCACCACCGGCTTCCAGAGGTCCATAGGAATCGCCTCCAGGAGCACCCCGATCGACATCGACACCGTCGCCACCGCGTCCGCTGTGCTCGCACGAGTGCACACCGTGGCCTCCACCGAGTAGCGGAACTGCCTGGAGAGATCGGTCGTCTCGCCCACCGTGACCGAGCCCAGCTCCTTGGCGCCGAACTCCGCGCGGACGTAGGCCTTGAGACTCTCGTCGCGGGTCTCGGCCGTCATCCCCGTGAAATTCGAGCGCAGGTTGGACTCCGGAACGCCCCACGCCTCGATCGTCTCGACGATGCGGCTCTCGCCTTTCTTGGCCAAGAACACCTCGCGCAACGTTGCGGTCCGGTTCTCCTCATGCGTGCTCCTCGGCGTGCGCGTCAGGCCGGTCGTCGTCGGCGCCGCGATCAGAGCCTGCCGCCCGAGGTCGGGCTCCGGCAGCGATCCGGCCCGCGTGTAGCGGGCTGTGGGGTCCACCCATATCGCCGGCGAGCCCGGGACGAACACGATCGCATGGTCGAACCCCTCGAGGCTCGGCAAGCGCGCGTCGACATCGAACCCCGGCCCGGTTCGCAGCAGCGCCACGTGCGCTTCGATGCCGAGCGCGCGCAACAGCCCGACCGCCAACGTCGCCTGGTCCTTGCAGTCTCCGAACTGCCGTTTGAGCGTCTCCTTCGGTGGCCACGGCACGATCGTGGCGTTCCCGAAATGCACGCCGGTGTAGCGGATCTGGGTTTGGATCGCATTGGTCAGGGTGCGGACGACCTGCTCGCGGCCACGCGCGCCTTCCGCCATCTTCTTGGCGATTGCCGCGAGGTCGGCGCCGGCGAGCTGACGCTCCACGATCGCCGAGTACGCTTTCGCCACCGCTTGCCAGGACGGCACCGTCGAGAACCCGACCATCGGCACCGCCAGCTCATCGGACGGCAGCCCATTCTCGAAGCCCATCCATTCCTTTGGGTTGCGAAACTCGAACGTATGCACCGTGCGGTTACCAGCGGCCCGTGTCTCGGGCTCGATCCCCTCCAGGCCCAAGACCCCGATGCGGGTCGGGGTCGCAGTCGGCACCGTGATGACCAACCGCTGCACGCGAACCGGCCCGGGGCGCCCGACCGAGACCCAACAGGCAACCCCACCCCCCGCCTGTGGCTGGGTGTCGCGCACCGTTCGCTCTTCCTCCACCACCGCCCCGACGCTCACCGCCGGCAACGGCGCCCGCAGCACCCGGCGGTCGCCGAACAACAACGGATTGTGCTCGGAAACCGGGGCCTCGACGAGCAGCTTCGGGTCGAGTGCGTGGGCCACGCCATCGGGCGTCACGACTCGGGCCCGCACCTCGGGTCGCGCCTGCCGCCACGGCGCCCACCCCTCCTCCACCTGTGGCCACCACTCGAGCGCCGCCTCCCCGTTGATCCGGTAGACGAGCCGCGTCGTCTCCGTCAGGCGGCCCTCGGCGTCGGCCTCGAGCCGCTGCTCGGCGAGCAGCACCAGCACCGGCGCCGTCTCCTTCGCTGCCTCCGCCGCCGCCGCTGTGACGAGCGCCCGGGGATCGGCCGCGAACGGACCACCCTCCCAGGGCGCTGCGGCGCGGGCCGAAAGCCCGGTGACGAGCCCCGCCAGCATCACCACAAGACCGACGATTTTCGGCACCAACCGACCAGAGCAGTCTCGAGCGCTCACCGCCCCTCCTCGCGCAGGGGCTCTCACTGTCGGCCCACTTTGAGAAGGCAACCCCCAGGTCGACCGGGTCCTGCGCAGACGGCCGCGAGTCTAGCACCGGGCTGCGGCAACCCGGTTTCGATCGGCTGCACCTTCCTCCGACAGCCCCGCCGAGGCGCCCGGCTCGGCGCCGCCGACGGCCCCTCTCGGCCCCGACGACCACGGCTTGGCGGCCGTTCCCACCTATGGTAGATTTCGCTGTCCGGAGAGCCAACGTAGCTCAGCCGGTAGAGCAGCTGATTCGTAATCAGCAGGTCCGCGGTTCGATCCCGCGCGTTGGCTCCAGTAGATTCCAGCACTCAGCGCCCCGGCTCTCCGGGGCGCTCCCGTAAGATGGCACCAAGTTGGCACGGCGGCAGGGTTTCGCGGCTGGATCGCCGGACTATCCCGCTTTGCCGCCAGGGTGCTGGCAGCCAACCCATGCCACAGCCTCAGCCAGCACGGCCGGAACGTCCCCGCCATTGGGGCCGATCTGGAGGTTGGCAGTTGCCAGGCCAGGCCCGCAAGTCACGGGCAGCGACCCGTACAGGTCCGACGCCACCACCATCAAGCGCCGCGATCGTCGCAGCACACCGGCCGCGTGGAGCCCCTCCACGCCTCGCAGCAGGCGCCCGAGCGCTTCCAGACATCCAGCAGCATGGCTGGGATCCGTGTAGACCCCACCCCACGCCACTTGCACCAGGCAAGCCAGCCCCTCCCACACGATGTAGACCGACAGTGCGTAGCTGGCGACCCCGTGGCCGTCGTGGGCCACCAGGGCGTAATCCGGCGCCGTGTCCAGCTCCTCGACGTACTCGAAAAAGCAGTAGGGGGACCACGGCAGAGCCCGGGTGGTGAAGCACCAGGGCGACACCTCCACCAGGTTCCCAGCGAGGCCCGCCGGCAGGGGCGGCACGGGGAGCCTCGCCGCGGTGAGCAGCTCGGCCAGCCGTTCGGTGGCAGCCATCACATCACCTCGCCGTGGTCCATGACGAAGAATACCTCTGTGAGGTCAACATCCAGCCCCGCTTCCATGACGGCCAGGAGAAAGCATGCCACCGCAAATCCGGGCCGTTGCTCGTCCCAATCGGCAAACGTCCGGACTGGGATCGCATGCTTGAGCAGGGTCCCTGGCTTGGTCCGTGAGCGACTGCGGAGCGCGAGCTGCTTGCGCTCCGACGCCAACACACGGTCGATGGTCGCCGCCGAGATCGTCAGGACCTGCCGCCGCACGTCGGGCGGCAATGTCAGCTCCCCGTGCCGCTAGAGCGCCTCCACCATCCCCGGCAACGCCGCCACCAGCCGCTTCCCAGAAGGACAGTCCAGAAGCTTCCACAACCTCGTCACGACCGTCACGACCTCGGCGCCGTAGACCCGCTCGCGCCGCCGTCTCACGCGCATCGTCGCGTCGCCCACGACGACGACCACCTTGACTCGGGTCGAAGTGGCGGGTACGCTCAGAACTGTGCCGTAAGGAGACGCTTTAGGAACCGAGACACTCTCATCTGAAAGGCGGTGTTTCATGGGAACGGGTCTTCGAGTTCGGCCCACTGGAGGCCTCGGCCTCGTGTCGGTGATGGGGATATTCTCCTTTGTCCTCACGATGCCACCTCTCGCTGCAGGACAGGCTCGGCCAGCGGCCGATGGAATCTCGGCGGCAGAACTCGAGAAGGTCTACCCAAGCTACCGCTTTGAGAACGTCACACAAGCCGAGGCAGAAGCTCTCTTTGCCAGCGCCGTGGCGGCGATCTACTGGCCTGACCTGCGTGAGGTACGGATGCTCTCGGACGACCGCCTCGAGTCGACCCGCACCTTCCTCGCGATGAAGGCGCGGCAGGACGTGGCTGTTTCAGCTGCTACAGCAACACCGTCAGCGTCTTTTCTTGGCCTGAAGCTCGAAGAGCAGGGTTCGAAGAAGTTGGGCGAGTTCCTTGCCGCATTGCCCGAGGCTGGCATCGTAGAGTCATCGGGAGTCGAAGGAGCCTTCCTCGCAAAGGTGCCGATTTCCATGCCCCTTTCCCCAACCCGTGCTAGCACTCCCAAGCCTCTTCCGGTGGGAACCCTGGCCACCCAGTACTATATCTACGAGGACTTCGAGGGGGATGTCTGGTCGCGCTGGGACCGCGACGATAACACCGGGGGGCAATACACATGGGGAATCCGCAGTTGCGATGCCTACAGGGGCTCCTACAGTGCTGATGCAGCCCGTGGCGGCAGCCTGGGCGCAACGCTCTCATGCACTTCCTCCTATCCTGCGAATCTCGACATGAGCATGTCCGCGGAGGTGTGCGCGACCATTCAGCCAAACTGGCTCGCCTACATCGAGTTGCAGTACAAGGGTTCGATGGACCCTAACAGTCAGAATGACCGCTTCAGCGTTTGTATGGACGGTCCAGATGAGGTTTGCTGGGGTTGGGTTTTCTGGGGCAACTCGTCGAGTGGTTGGTACAACCTCGTGTTCAATGCTCGGCAGTGGTATCACCTGGGAGATCTCGCAGCAAACTACTGCAACACCTTGAAGCTCACTTTTAAGACGGATGGCAGCAACGCTGGCTCAGGGTTTGGTGCCCGTGTCGATGACCTCTGGATTCTGTACGGGGACTATGTCAGCTCCCGCGAATGCAGCGTCATTGCGGACCCGACGAGCGGCACCTCACCTCTCACTGTGGCGTTCCGTCCGGTGACCGACATGTATTTACCAACCTATCGCTGGTTTTTCGGTGATGGCACCACATCCGAAGCGCGAGAGCCGGTTCACACGTACTACTCGCCAGGTGACTATGAGGCCGCGATGAGGCTCTGGAGCAATGGCACCACGTGCTACGCCCGCGTTCGACAGTTGCTAGACAGGCGCTGGCATAGAACGATCGACACCGCAGAAGGTTGCGGTTGAGATCGCTGGTTTTCGCGTGTTACTAGGCGGCGGGTTGGTCGGACGTGGTGCTGGAGGGG
>ERZ1026810.597-NODE-597-length-18975-cov-6.740927_pt1 | contig 18975 bp, 17 predicted proteins | sample MGYA00520872_ERZ1026810 | MGnify/ENA primary metagenome ERZ1026810 (study PRJEB33270, sample SAMEA104284477) | anaerobic digester metagenome | biome: Anaerobic digester microbiome; feature: mesophilic sludge digester; material: Anaerobic digester biomass | place... | reverse complement strand
ACGCGATCCCCCCCGAAGACCAGGACGAGGACTGGCTCACCGTCAACCAAGCTGGGTTCAGCGAAGCGATCACCCCCGATACTGACATTGGCACTGTCGCATCCGAGCCGGAGCCGGAGCCAACTCATGAACCCGAGCCGGAGCCGGAGCCAACTCACGAACCCGAACCCGAACCCGAGCCCGAGCCCGAGCTGCTCTTTCCGAGCGAATACCCTCCGGTCACCGCCACCCACACTGAAGTCGACGCGATCCCCCCCGAGAACCAGGAGGAGGACTGGCTCTCCATTGACGCGGCGGCCTTCATGGTCGGCGGGGTCGCCAACCATGAAAAACCAGCCGAGGACGCTCTCGAACTTTTTGACGACTATGTGCCGTCCTGGGCGGATGGATCCGAACCCATCGTTCATCCGGCGGCCAACGGCCCGGCGGTTTCAGTCGTAACTGAGTTCTTCAGCTTGGACGGGATTCTGGCTGACCTTCGCATGCTTCGAGACAAGCAGCCCGAGCGAACCGATGCCGACGACCATGGCCTCCCGGAAACCGCAGCCCTTCAATTCGACATCCTCGATGACACTTCGCAGGCCGCAGACCAGAGCGAGGTGCCCCCGGCAGTATCGACTGGGGTAGCCACTCCGGTCGTCGATCTGGCCGAACTCCCCGAAGAATCAGGCGACCGGCCAGAGGCGATGATCGCCATTCCGGCGATGATGCCCGCGGGTTTGAACAGCGTTGCTGTTGATCCCCACGGCGGGGCGTCAAGCACCCGCCAGCCAAACCACGACGTCTTCGCGGAACTTGCCGACCTCGACGGAACCGAGGGCATACGCGGAATTCTTGACGATGCTCCAGACACCGATGGTCACATTGACTCCCACGATTGGTGGGACTTCGAAGACACAACCCAACGCAACGACGACCGGGCCGGATTTCGTGCGGCCGCAAATGCCACCGAGGCCATCGACCTCACCGGCACCGAGCAGATCAGCCTCGCCGCGAGTGATCTTGCCGCTCCACCCACCGCCTCGAAACCGAGCGACCTGGATGCGCTCGATGGGCCAGATTCAGTCGCCTACGAGGCTGCAATGCACGCCTTCTTCGACGCCCACGACGACGACGGCAAGGACGGCCTCAACGATCCCGATGACGACGAGGCCGATGGACTCTTCACCTCGGTTGTCGACGACAGCGAGGCGATCTCCGAACGATACAACGAAGCCGAGCCAGGCTCAGCCCAGCTGGATTCCATTGACGACCGTGATGGTGTTGACCGCTGGGTGGAGGACACCGAGGACTCGCACGGCGACTGGCTTGAACGCACTCGCCGAACAACAGCCGCCAACGTGATAGGTGCCATCGCTGCACTGTTGGCGATCATCGGTCTGCTGATGGCCACCGTCTGGGTCGTACAGAACATTTGAGCCCACATGCCGGGCGTCGCCAACTCAGCGCTGCAAGGGCTCCGGCTAGTCTCAACCGACGGTCCCGAAGTTCGGGATGCGTCATGCCAAGGAGTTCCCATGCGACGAACTAAGACCATGCTCATCGGCGGTATCGCCGCATTGACCCTCGCCGTGGCAGGTTGCAGCGGATCGGTTTCCAAATCCGATTTCACTGCCGAGTTCACCAAGGCTGCAACCAGTGAGGACTCGCCGTTCACGAAGGAGCAGGCCACCTGCATGGGAGACAAGATCTACGACGAGGTCGGCGAGGACAAGATCACCGAGCTCAATGACGAACTCGCAGGCAGCGACGAGTTCCCCAAGGAACTGATTGCGCCCGTGGCCAAGGCCGGCCCGGAGTGCGTTCCTGCCGGAGACCTCCTGAAGGATGAGCTGACCGCGTCGGGCATCACCCCGGAGCAGGCCGACTGCATCGCTTCTGGAATCAACGACGACAAAGCCTTGAACCAGCAGGTGTGGGACGCCATCGCCGCCTCAGCCGCGGGCGATCAGTCGAAAGCAGACGATTTGCAAGGTGCCATTACGGACATGGCCACCAAATGCGTCGGCGGTTAAATGGGCTTGATTCGTCCTCACATCAGGTTTGAGGGCGAATCACCTCAGGCTTTGTGAGCCCCGCTGTGGCCATGTAGTCCTGGCCACAGCGGACGGCCCACACTGCTCGTGAAAGAACGAGCGCGTTCCACAAGATCCAGCGAGTAGGCCATGATCGGTCGGCGGCCGACTCCAGTTCAGCCATACTCAGGTACAGTTGGCGGCTGACCAGGTCATCACTACTCCTTCGGTCCGCCGCCGCCGCCATCGCGGTTGTCACCGCCACGGCACTTCTTGTTGGGTGCGGCGACGATCTCAGCGGAGCAGAGGCAACAGGGGGTTTGACGACCACCGGCAACTCAACCACCTCAACAGCGTCGCCGCAGGAGCAATCGGTCTCGCGAAGTAAATTCAAAGAAGAGTTCGCTGCTGCCGCCACCGGCGAAGGGTCGCCGTTCACAGAGGAGCAGGCGTCGTGCAGGGGCGACAAGATCTATGACGAGGTCGGCGCCGACAGGATTACCGAGCTCCACGACAAGCTCGTGGATAGTGGCAACATCCCCAGCCGAAGTTGGCTTCGTGTGCGTCAAAGGCCGAACAGCGGGCGCTTCTTTTGCGCCGCCCAAGTGCGTGGGAACCGGGATTCCAGCGGCTCGTCCCGTGCGATCAGCACGGCATAGTGGCCTCCCGGCAGATCGACCAGAAGAGCCGGACCAAAGCCAAGTGGCGCCGCTGCCAGCGCATTCCACCTGTCCGTGACCTCGGGCGGCTCCGAAACCACCACCACACCCCCGCGTTGCACCAGACCAGCCGCACACTCAGCGGTTGGGGCGGGCCCAGCGAAGCTGCGTGCCACCACCACGTCGCAGGTGCCCCGCCACTCCGGATCCTGGCCTACCTCCTCGGCCGGACGATTCAGCACGGTCACCCGAGACTGAACCCCGAGTCGCCAGGCGGCCTCCGCCAGCCAGTCGGTGCGTTTGGATTTGCCGTCGATCAGCAGCAGATGAGCCTCGGTGACAACCGCCAACACCAACCCTGGAACTCCGCCCCCCGAACCCAGGTCGGCGATACGGGCGGGTGCCAACACCGGCCGGGCGTCACTCCACGCCTCCGCAAAACCCAGCGCATGATCGATGTGTCGCTCCACCGGCCCCTGACCCAGAAATCCGAGGCTTTGCGCGTCGTCGAGAACCTCGAGCATCGATTGGATCTGGTCGCCGTCCAACTCGAATCGATCGGTCATGTTGCCTCAACGCCATCGTTCAGCATCCGTCGATCCTCGACTTGGGGTTGACGCCCGGTACGAAGTGGCGACAATTCGGCATCGACCAGCAACGAACTGCGGCGCCCGCTGATCAGGCGCTCATGACGACCCCCCCAGCCTCGCAGCTCAGCATCTCCGGCCCGAGAGGATTCGAAATCGGCCCAAGTCTCCCAGGTGTCGAATCCCCAGAGCATCAGACACTCGCTGTCGTCGCCCATCGCTGTCGAGAGGGCAAGCGCCAACGAGAGCCCTTGGCGCCCGTAGTGCTCCACCAACTCGCGGAGCGCCTCGATCATTTCTGCGCTACGACCAACCGGACATCGCCACCACTCGTGAAGGTACCCGCCGGCCGACCACCCGTTCCGCAAATGGGCCTCAATCCCGGGCGACCATTCGGGTGCGACGGCGATGCGGTCGAATCCCCCGTGGCGAAACTTGGCAGCAGCCTCCCACCACCGGACCAGATTTGGGTCCTGATGACTCGGCCCCACCAGTTCGTGGCCGAAGTTGTGGGCCAGGTCGCCCCACCCCGCGTATTCCCACAGGTTCACCACGCTTGGCCACGTCCCGGTGGAGCCCACCACCGAGAAGACCCCGAAGCACAGCTGCCGCCGTGCCGGGCCGTTGTCGGGCCACCAGTTGGCGGTCATGTGATGTTGGTAGCGGGAGCGGTTGGCCCCGGAGATGGCCACCTCTTCGTGGATGTAGACGCGGCTCATGGGATGCAGTCTGGTCTCCGATAACGTGCCGCGCTGACTTTGAGAAGGGGAAACACCATGGCCGACGATCACGAACCGGCGGTGCTGACCGAACGGGTGGGCCACGTGCTGGTGGTCACCCTCAACCGTCCGGACCGCATGAACACCATTAATGGCGAGGTGCTGGTGCGCTTCTACGACGCCATGTTGGAGGCGGACAGCAACCCGGACATTCGGGTGGCGATCATCACCGGCGCAGGCAAGAACTTCTGCGCCGGTGCCGACCTGAAAGAAATGGCCGGTGGCCATCAGGGCGAGGACACCAGCGGTGTCGACGTGCAGGGCCGTCTGGCCGCCGACCCCGATTTACCGTGGAAGGCGCTCCTGCGCACCTGGCGGCCCAACGTTCCGCTGATCACCGCAGCCGAGGGGCAGGCGATCGCCGGCGGCACCGAACTGACCGGCGCCACCGAGATTCGCGTGGCGGGGGAGTCCGCAAAGTTCGGCATCTCCGAAGTGCGCTGGTCGCTCTATGCGATGGGCGGGTCGGTGGTGCGCATCCCACGCCAGATCCCGTACACCGTGGCCGCTGAATTGTTGCTGACCGGCGACCACATCGACGCTCAGCGAGCGCTGCAGTTGGGCCTTGTCGGTCACGTGGTGCCCGACGGCGAAGCACTGACCAAGGCGTTGGAGATCGCTGAGCGCATCGCCGCCAATGGTCCCCTTGCCGTGAAGGCGATCCTGCGCACCCTGCGGGAGACCAACGGTATGCAGGAGACCGAGGCACTCGACCACGAGTTCACCTACGGGTGGGACGTGTTCGCCTCTGAGGACGCACGGGAGGGTCCACGGGCCTTCAAGGAAAAACGCACCCCCAACTTCAAGGGGAAGTAGCCCCACCCGATCCGAATGGCTCAAGCCAGGTGAGCCACGCTCACCAGTGCGGGCATGAGAGCCGCAAGGCGCCCCAATCGGCCTCGCCCACCATGACTGGACCGTCCAGAGTCTTGACGTAGGCGGACCAAATCCGTGCCAAGCGTTTCGAAGGTGCGGTCTGGGTCGAGCCGCGCGGCGCGTCCGTGCTCCGTCACCCAAAGACCAGGACGTCAACACATCGAGCGCAGACAGTTCCACCTCGGTCTGCCGAAAAGACGTGAACCGATCGAGGCAGACCTTCGCCCGCTCGGCTGCGATCAAAATGACCAGTAGCTCAGTTAGCGGCCTCGACCCATCCCCGCAGCCGCCTCGAACAGTTCATCGCGGAAATCAGGGTGGGCGATCTCAGCCAGCGCCGCCGCACGCTCGCGCACGGTCCGCCCTTGCATCTCGGCCGCTCCGTATTCCGTGCACACCACGTCCAGGTGATGCCGGGGCGTGGTGACCACCGAGCCGGCCATCAGCGTCGCCGTGATTCGACTGCGCAACTGACCGTCGATCGTGGCCGTCGACGGGAGACAGATCAGCGATCGGTCGGACAACTCAAGGCCCGACCCGGAGACGAACTCCTCGTGGCCTCCGATGCCGGAAAACTGTTTGCCGTCAATGGTGTCGGCCACCACCTGACCAAAGAGGTCAATCGACATCGCGCCGTTGATCGACACCATGTTGGCGTTGTTGGCGATCACCTCGGCCGAGTTCACCACGTGCACCGGCAGGAACCGCACATCATCACGGTCGTTCAGCCAGTCGTACAGGCCCTGGTTTCCGGCGGCGAAGGTGGTGATCGAGTAGCCCTGGAAAATGCCTTTGGCATTGTTGGTCACCTTGCCGGAATCGTGCAGCAGCTTGAGTCCGCTCGTGAACATCTCCGAGTGGATGCCATAGTCGCCACCGTCGCCCTCGACCAACAGCTTGGCAATGGTGGACGGAATCGACCCGATGCCCGTCTGAATCGTTGACCCATCAGAGATGTAGCCGGTGGCGAACCCGGCGATCGCCCGGTCGATCTCGGAGGGTTCAGGATCGGGCAGTGCTATCGGAGACCGGTCGGTCTCGACCACGAAGTCGCACTCGTCGACGTGCATGCGGTGCGAATAAGGGCCCAGGCCCAAGGTGCGGGGGAAGTGGGGGCTCACCTCGACGATCAATACCCGATCGGGATCGGCACCTGCCCGATGAAGTTCGTCGACGGTGGCGCCGGCGTGAAGCGACAGGCTCATCCAACCGGCGGCGTCGGGAAGCGCAGCGGCCGTGGCCATCACCCGAGGCGCCTGTGCCTCGAGCACCGGAGCAAACCGACGAAAATCGGCCGGGACGAACTCGATATTGAAACCGGCATCCCGGTAGCCCCGTTCGATCGGCCCAAAAAAGCCGGACAAAAACCGCACGGTCGGTTTGGTGAACAGGTCGTACAGATCGGTGAGGAGCGCCCCCGCCACCGTGAGATCCTCCCAGTCGTCGCGTGCACCAAGCGCGTGGAGGAGGCCGATCGGGTGACCAGGCCCCAACGGCACGCCCAACTCGTCGACAGGGCGGATCGAGGCCACGGCCTCGTCCATTGAATCGGGTTGGAACGTGCTCACGATGCCTCCGGCGTCAGTTGTTGCTGTGACCCTAGCGACCTCCCTCAAGTGAGAGACTGCCATCCGGAGACCCACCAAGAGGTGGGCCATCACGAGGAGGCCGACGTGGGCGATCTGGATCTGGGGATGATGTGGGGTTACTGGGGCCAACTGCCGCCCCCCAACCTGGTGGAGCTCACCCAGGAGGCGGAGCGGCTTGGCTTCACTTCGGTGTGGACCGCCGAGTCGTGGGGTTCAGACGCGTTCAGCCCGCTGGCCTACCTGGCGGCGGTCACCGAGAAGATCCAGCTGGGTACCGCTGTGGCGCAACTGGCGGCCCGCACCCCGACCGCCACCGCCATGCATGCGCTCACCATCGACCATCTGTCGGGTGGACGGTTCAACCTCGGTCTCGGAGTTTCGGGTCCGCAGGTGGTGGAGGGCTGGTACGGCCAGCCATCCAACCGACCATTGGCCAGGACCCGTGAATACGTCGAGATCATTCGTCGCGTGATCGCCCGGGAGGAGAAGGTCGACTTCCAGGGTGAGCATTACCAGCATCCCTACACCGGGCCCGGCTCGGTCGGGCTGGGCAAGGCCCTTAAACCGATTACCCACCCGCTACGTCGCAAGATCCCGATCTTCATTGGCGCCGAGGGCCCCAAGAACGTCACCCAGACCGCCGAGATCGCCGATGGCTGGTTTCCCCTCTACTACTCCCCTTGGCGTCAGGACGTCTACGCCGATCAGCTCACCGGCGCATCGGACGACTTCCAGATCGCCGTGATCTGCCCGTTCGTCGTAACCGGCCCGACCGAGGCCGAGATTGCCGAGGGGCTCGCCGGTATCCGGATGATGTTGGCGTTCTACATCGGGGGCATGGGCGCCGAAGGTCAGAATTACCACACCAAACTGGCCTCACGCATGGGCCTGGGTGACGCCGCGCTGGAGATCCAACGGAAATTTCTCGGCGGTGACCAGGCGGGAGCGATCGACGCCGTGCCGGCGTCCTTTGCCGACGAGATCGCACTGGTCGGGCCACCCGAACGCATCAAAGAACGGCTCAGCGTCTGGAGGGACTCGCCCGTGACCACGCTGTTGATTCACGCCTCGGACAGCCACGGCCTCCAGACGGCCGCAGAGTTGGTCCTCGAAGGGTAGCTTTTCGAGTTACCAAGTTCATTTTTTCGTCGGGTTTGATAGGTTGGTCGTTGGGGAGGCAGATGTGGCCTCCCTAACGGAAGGATCACTATGAACCTCAAACGCGTGGCTCTGCTCGTAGCGGCGCTGGCGACCATACCCGCCGCAGGCTGCGGCAAGCTGGCCGAGAAGGCCACCGAAAAGGCCACTGAAAAGGCCACTGAAAAGGTGATCGAACAGGCCTGCGAGGACGGCGGCGACTGCGAGGTCGACCTCTCCAAGGACGGCGCCACGGTGAAACGTGGCGATACCGAGATGTCGTTCGGAGAGAACGCCGACTACCCCGATGGTTACCCCGACTACCTCAAGTTGGACGGCTTCACCCCGACGCAGACCATACGGAGCGACGACGGGTCCGGGAGCGACGGTGCGGGCGGGTTTGTTGTCACCACGATGGTCAATCCGGACGCCGGAGGCGCAGATTCGCTCGCTGCACTCAGCGGCCAGGCCGAGGAAGCCGGCTGCACCCCGGACGGGGATACGGATTCGATAAACGCCCGAGTCTCCGACATGGGTATGAGCATGGCGCGACTGACGTGCCCGATAGGGCCGGTGCAGATCAGCTTGCGCGATCGCCAAGGGTCCGAGCAGCTACTCCTAGTCTCGATCCACGACAAGGAGTAGCCAACCGATGACCCGGGGCTCGCCGCTGCAAAGTCCCAGCGGCGAGCGCCGGCGGCGGGTATCGTCCCATTCAGCCGCAGTCGGTGTGGCGTACCAAAGGAGGTTCCCACCATGGGCATCAGAGGGCTAACGGTCGCGGTCGCAGCGATCACCATGATCACGCTGAGCGGCTGCGGAAAGATTGCCGAGAAGGCCAGCGAAACGGCCACCGAGAAGCTGAGCGAGCAGGCCTGCAAGGACAATAAGCCCGGGGAAGAGTGCGACGTCGACATCTCCAAGGACGGAGTCAAGGTCAAGACCGGCGACGGATCGTTCTCCGCCGGTGGTGACACCGATTATCCCGATGGGTACCCGGACTATCTGAAGGCCGATGGGTTCAAGCCCATCTCGGCCGTCAGCTCCGGTGACGGATCGGTCAACGTCACGCTCACCGGCAAGACCCCCGGGTCGGCATTGGTCAAGACACTCCAAGGACAGGCCGAGGCCGCCGGCTGCACCACCGACGACGCAACCGCCGCCACGGGCGGAGCCATCGTCACCCTCAACTGCAGCGAAGGCACCGTCACGTTGATGGGCATCGGTGACACCGGAGCCCAGCAGGGCGCCAACGTCACCATCACCCCCGCCTCCTAATGGGGTTGCTGGGTTCGTGAGAGTCTGGCTTCGAGCCGCTGGCCGGTGAGCACTCTTGCCGCCTGGAGCCCTCCGGGATTCCTAGGGTTAGATCGTGCCCCGGCTGGCAGGTTCGGGTTGCCCATCAAGCGCTCATGGGGTGTCGTGCCGTAGAGCACTGATCCATTAGGTCGCCGCTCGGGAAGCCCGCAGGCTCACATGTTGAACCACAACCGAGGAGGCACACCATGAAAGTGTTCGTGGGCGATGACTGGGCCGAAGCCCATCACGACGTCCATCTGATGGGCGAGACCGGCGAGAAGCTGGCTGCGAAACGGTTGCCTGAGGGGCTCGATGGGATCGCGGGTCTTCATGCGTTGATCGCCGAACACACCACCGATCCGACGGAGGTGATCGTGGGGATCGAGACCGAGCGGGGCTTGTGGGTCCAAGCGCTGATCGCCGCCGAGTATCAGGTGTACGCGATCAACCCGTTGTCGGTCTCGCGTTACAGGGACCGCCACAACGTCGCCGGCGCGAAGTCAGACCCTGGCGACGCGAAACTGTTGGCTGATCTGGTGCGCACCGATCGGCACAACCATCGGCCTGTCGCCGGTGACACCGACCAGGCCGACGGGCTGAAAGTCCTCGCACGTGCCCACCAGAATCTGATCTGGGACCGGACCCGTCACACCAACCGGCTCCGCAACGACCTCCGCGAGTTCTTCCCCGCCGCACTGTTCGCGTTCGAGAGCCTTGCCGACCGGGACACGATCGCGGTGTTGACTAAAGCTCCGCACCCCGATCAGGCCCGACGGTTGTCGATCGCCCAGATCCGTTCGGCGCTCCGAAAAGGCGGACGTCAACGGAACCTCGACCGGCGGGCCTCCGAGATCCAACAGGCGTTGCGGACCCCTCAACTCGACGCACCGCCAGCAGTGACGACAGCGTTCGCTGCGACCACCAAAGCGCTGGTCGAGGTCATCGCCGGGCTCAACACCAGCATTGCTGAACTCGAGACCGAGCTGGCCGCCCATTTTGATGAACACCCGGACGCCGACATCTACCTCTCCCTGCCAGGACTCGGTGTTGTGCTCGGCGCCCGGGTGCTCGCAGAGTTCGGGGACGACCCCGACCGCTACGACAACGCCAAGTCTCGCAGGAACTACGCGGGCACGTCACCGCTCACCATCGCCTCAGGCAAGAAACACGCGGTCCTCGCCCGCCATGTCCGCAACCGGCGTCTCTACGACGCCATCGACCAATGGGCGTTCTGCGCGATCACAGCGAGCCCCGGCTGCCGAGAGTTCTACGACCAACACCGTGCCGCCGGTGACCTCCACCACCAAGCACTCAGAGCGCTCGGGAACCGGCTCGTCGGCTACCTCCACGGATGCCTTCGAACCCGCACCCACTACGACGAACACACCGCCTGGGCACACCGTCAACCAGCACAAACACAAACTGCTGCTTGACACCTTCCACCCCTGGGGTGTCTAACCCGCCGGCATCGCCTCATGGTGATTGGGCGCGCGGCCGGTAGGGTGACGAACACCCGTTCTGCCTGCCACCCCCGGAGGTCATCCCCGTGTCCGATCAGGGCGAACTGTTTGCCGAGGCCCCCACGTTTGCGGCGCGTGTGCTGGACACACCCGTCGCCGATGAGATGTCGGAGTCGTTCCTGGCGTACTCGCTGTCGGTCATCACCGCACGCGCCATCCCCGACGTGCGAGACGGACTCAAGCCGGTGCAACGCCGCATTCTCTACGCCATGGACGACATGGGCCTTCGGCCCGACCGGCCCCATCGCAAGTGCGCCGGGGTGGTCGGCGACACCATGGGCAAATATCACCCACACGGCGACGGGGCCATCTACGACGCGCTGACCCGCATGGGGCAGGACTTCTCCCGGGTGGTCACCCTGATCGACCCGCACGGCAACTTCGGCAGCCTCGACGACCCACCGGCCGCGTACCGCTATACCGAGTGTCGGCTGACGCCCGCCGCCCAGGACATGCTGGCCGAGCTCGACGAGAACACCGTAGAGTTCAGGCCCACATTCGACGGCCAGCGAGACGAGCCGGTCGTGCTTCCGGGCCGCCTGCCCAACCTGCTGGTCAACGGCACGTCCGGTATTGCCGTTGGCATGGCCACCAACATGGCCAGCCACAACCTGCGCGAGGTGGCCGACCTGATCGAGCTGGTGATGACCCAGCGTCGGCCCAAACCCACCATCGAGCAGATCATGGCCGTGATCCCAGGCCCCGACTTTCCATCCGGCGGCATCGTGGTGGACGATGGCCTGGCGGAGGCGTACGCCACCGGCAGGGGCACGTTCCGCATCCGGGCCACCGCGGAGATCACCAGGGTCACCAAGAACCGGCAGGGCATCGTCGTCACCGAACTGCCCTACAACGTCGGTCCGGAGCGGGTGCTGACGCGGGCCCAGGACCTCATCCGCGACGGCAAGATCGCCGGCATCGCTGACGTCAAGAACCTGTCGGACCGCAGTTCCGGTCTGCGCCTGGTGTTCGAGTGCAAGGCCGGGGTCAACCCCAAGGCGGTGCTCACCGAGCTGTACCGCCAGACGCCTCTGGAGGAGAGCTTCGGCATCAACAACGTGGTGCTGGTCAACGGCGTGCCCACCACCATGGGTGTAGCGCAACTGGCTCAGCACTACATCGACCACCGACTGGAGGTAATCGTCCGTCGGACGGAGCACCGCCTGGCCCGTGCACAGGCCAAGCTGCACCTTTTGGAGGGTCGGCTGATCGCCCTGGACGCCATCGACCTGGTGGTATCGATCATCCGGTCGTCCCAGGACACCCCCGAGGCGCGAGATCGGCTGATGGCCGAGCTGTCGCTGTCGGAGATTCAAGCAAGCGACATCCTGGAGATGCCGCTGAGACGCCTGACCGCGCTCGCTCGCCTGGAACTCGAGACCGAGATCGCCGAACTGCGCGAGGCAATCGCCGACTTCGAGGTGATCCTCAACTCAGACCAGAGGCGCCGCACCCTGGTCCTCAAGGAGCTTCGGGAGATGGTGGACGCCTACGGACGGGACCGCCGAACCCGCATCGTGTCGCCCGATGCGCTGAGCGACGTGACCGCCACCGAGGCTGCCGTCGGGGATGAGCCCGCCACTGACGAGCCCTGCGTGGTGGCACTGTCATCCTCCGGCGTCATCGGGGTGGAACCGCCTGGCGGCCCCAAGGCGGCGACGTTCGGTCGCCATGACGTGCTGATTGATCGGGTGGCCTCGTCCACTCGATCGACCGTCTGGGGTATCACCACCCAGGGCCGGGCCGTATCGGCCACCGTCGCCGAACTGGATGCGGTGGCCGGTCGCTCCCGCGGCACGGCCGTGGGCGACGCCTTCGGGCTGGAACGAGGCGAGGAGGTACTCCGCCTCGTTGCGCTTCCAAGCGCCCTTGAAGGCACCGCGGCGCCGCATGGGAGCGAGACCAACTCCGGCGAGGAGGCCGCCGGCACACCGACCCTGCTGATGGTCAGCGCTCAGGGTCAGGCCAAGCGCATCACTCATGTCGAACTGGTGGGCACCCGTCCTGGTCAACCCGCCATGAAGTTGAAGGATGGCGACTCGCTGGTGGCCGCATTCGAGGCCTCGGACGGCACCGACGTGATCATGGTGTCCTCCGACGCCCAGGCGCTCCGCACGTCGGCCGGAAACATCTCGGTTCAGGGTCGAACCGCAGGCGGGGTTGCGGGCATGAAGCTGGCAAAGGGCGCAACGGTGGTGGGCGCTGGGCCCGTCGGCCCTCACGCGGTGGTACTCAGCGTGACCGACGGTCAGACCGCCAAAGCCACCGACGCCGCCGAGATTCCCGTCAAGGGTCGAGCCACCGGCGGGGTGCGGCTCACCAGGTTTCGAGACGAGAAACGGCTGGACTGGGCCTGGGTGGGGCCCGAGGACGGGCGCCTGGTGGTGGTCGGGCAGGAGGACAATCCCGCTCGGCCCGACCCAAGCCCCGAACCCCTCACGCTGGAGGTCACCGGCCGCGACCTGATCAGCCCGCCCACCACCAGGCGCTGGTTGGGGATCGGCACAGGCCGCTGGTGACCGCACAGGACGCCGGTGACCGCACGGGCCGCCAAGGTTGTCTCAGCACCGCTCCACGATGATGGTGACGCCACCGACGGTGGCGCCCTTGCCGTCGAGCACCGGAGGCTGGGCGATGGCATCCAGCGCCGGCGTGATCAGGTCGGCGTCGAGTTCGTCAGCCAGGAACTGTCGGACCGCCCAGACACCGGCGGGTGGCCAGGCACGGTTGGCGCCATCAAGCACCTTGAGCGCCAATCCCCAGCCGTCGGACGTGCCACAGGCCCAAAAACCCTCGGCTCCGGTCTTGGCCACCAGACCATCTCCTCGGGCCGTCAGCATCAGCTCGGTGTCCAACTGCCCTGGCCAACGCACCAACTCCGGGTGCGCCGCCATGGCGGCGCCGCAACGGCCCAGCGCCTCCCGTCCGCCTGCGTGACCAACGTGGCGGACGGCGTCTGGGCCATGGGCGACATCAGCGCCAACCTCGGTATCCCCCGCCGCCGCCCGGGCAAGGTGGGCGAACGCGCGAGCCGAATCGGCGAGCGTCGCTCGATACGCCACCATCCCGCAGCCGTCCGGCGCTGCTTCGGGCCTGAAACCCAGCCACCAGGTCACCCACCTGTTGATGGCCTCCTGCAGCGGATGGCCCGGGTCGAGGTAGGTGTCGAGCGGCCAGCCATTGGCGACGCACCAGGCCAACGCCAACGCATGATTGCCTGAGCATTGATGCTGTAGCGGTCCGCCCTGCCCGTCGTCACCGGGCGTCAAGGCATCGAGTGGCACCGCCGCCGCCTCGAGAATCTCAGCGGCCAGGGCCACGTGCAGGTCGCTTCCGTTGTGCGAGCCGCATGCCAGGGCCAGGTGCCGGTCGTCAAGACCGAATCGTTCCAGCGTGCCTGCTCGGACAGCGCCGACCGCCTGCGCCGGCTTGGCCGCCGAGCGCAGAAACGCCCGGTGGTTGGGATCACACGCAGGATGCTCCAACACCGAGCCGTCCGGACGGGTGAGCGCCACCGCCACACGGTTGACCCCGTCGGCGAAGTCCCCCCGGCTCCAGGTCAGCTTCAACATGCCCGGCACGCTACACACCACAACATCAACCAATTGCGCTACGCACAACATGCTGTGGGCAGGTGCGCCATAGAGTGCTGGAGTGACCAGCACGGCGCCACGTGGAGGGATCCACCCCACAGACCGCGAGCGCTCCCGGCGTATCTGGCAACTGCTGGAGCCGATACACGCGGTCTCCTATTTCTCCCCCGAGCCGCTTGCGGCCTACGACGAGGCGGGCGCCAAGGGCTTCTGGATGGGATACGTGGCAAGTCGAGCAGCACCGCTGGGTCCGGTGAAGGCCGCGCCGGTCATTGCGATGTTCGCCAACTTCCATCCACGACGGATTTTGCGGGCACTGCCTGAGGCTTGGGGTTTCACTTCGCCGGAAGCCATGTTGGAGGCCCGCCGATCAGGCTCGGCAACCGCCCTTCGCCGCATCTGGGCGGACCACGGCGTGGAGTCCCCAGCATCTGAGACCTCGCTGCAGCAGTTGACCGACGAGCTGACCAACATCGCCGAGGAGGCTCCACCCGACGGCCGGGGGCTCTTTGCCGCCAACCTCACCGTGGAACGGGTGGACGACCCGGTGGCCGACCTCTGGCGGGCAGCCACCCTGCTGCGCGAACACCGGGGGGACGGGCACGTCGCCGCCTACCTCACCGAGGGGCTCACCGGAGTGCAGGCCAACCTGTTGCAGGTGGGCGTCGGGCGCATCCCGGGCGAGGCTCTGCGAAAGGCCCGGGCATGGGATACCGACGAATGGCAGGCCGAAGCAGAAGGCCTGGCCGATTGGGGGCTGCTGTTCGAGTCGGGGCAGGCCACGATGTCGGGCCACGACACCATGTTGCGGGTGGAGGCGGCAACCGACCGGGCGGCGTGGGGCGCCTTCGCCCGGCATGACCCGGCTGACCTCGACCGTCTCGAGGCGTCGCTCCGGCCACTCGCCGATGCCGTGAGGCGTTCAGGTGAGGTGCCATTTCCCAACCCGATGGGTCTCGAGCGCAACACCAACGAGTAATCTCGTCCACGAACACCCGTTCGTTAACGCCAACATTCTTGGTCCCTCGCCTCAGCTCCCAGGAGATCCCTGCCTCCCATGGCCGCCACTCAGCCCCCATCCGGCTACGACGCCTCTCATATCGAGGTCCTGGAAGGCCTCGATGCGGTTCGCAAGCGGCCAGGCATGTACATCGGAGGCACTGGTTCGTCGGGGCTGCATCACCTGGTGTGGGAACTGATCGACAATGCCGTCGACGAGGCGGCTGCGGGTCACGCCAACCTGATCGAGGTCACGATCCATCGTGACGGGTCGGTTGAGGTGACCGACAACGGACGAGGCATCCCCATCGGTGAGAAGCCCGACGGTCGCACTGCGCTTGAAGTGGTGTTCACCGAGCTTCACGCCGGCGGCAAATTCGGCTCCGGCGCCTACGGGTCGTCGGGCGGCCTGCACGGCGTGGGCGCCTCGGTGGTCAACGCTCTGGCCACCAAGCTGACCGCCGAAGTCGACCGGGACGGCGCCACGTGGCGGCTGGACTTTGCCGAGCGTCGGCCCGGTCACGTCGGTCCGAGGGGCGGTTTCACCCCATCGTCCAAGCTGGAGCGGGTCAAAAAGATCCCCGCCCGGCGTACCGGTACCCGGGTGCGGTTCTGGCCCGACCTGGACATCTTCGATCCCGAGGCTCGAATCGACTACGGCCGGGTGCGCGACCATGTGGCCGAGGTGTGTTTCCTGGTGCCCACCCTCAAGGTGCGGCTGGCCGACAAGCGCGGCACCAACCCCCCCGAACCCGAGGAGTTCTCGGCAAAGGGCGGCCTGGCCGACTTCGTCGACTACCTGACCATCGGCGAACCGCTGTGCGAGATCATCACCATCAAGGGTGAAGGCACGTTCACCGAGAAGGTGCCCGTCGACGGCAAGCTGACCGAGACCGAGCGCACCTGCGAGGTTGACCTGGCCCTGCGGTGGGTGAAGGGCTACGACAGCCGCATCGTCAGCTTCGTCAACACGATTCCCACCGCCGAGGGTGGCACGCACGTCGCCGGATTTGAGCGTGCGCTCACCAAGGCGGTCAACGACACCCTGCTGCCCGGCCTGCGCAAACTGGCTGCGTTGGAGAAGAAGGGCAAGGGTCGCGCCGAGAAGGGCGACGTGCAGGAGGGCCTGGTGGCCGCCCTCAAGGTGACGCTTCCCGAGCCGCAGTTTCGGGGCCAGACCAAGGGCGAGTTGGGCACGCCAGGCGTGCAGTCGATCGCCTATGAAATCACCAAGGACGGCATGGTGGCCTGGTTCGACGGCGGAGGCACCAAAAGCCATGTCTCGGCGGTGCGCGAGAAACTGGCCCAGGCGGTCATCAACCGGGTGGCCGCCCGGCAGACGCTGGACGCGCGCCGCAAGGCCGCCAAGCTGGGCGCCAATGGAATGCCCGACAAGCTGGCCGACTGTCGCACCCACGGCATCGACGCCGAGCTGTTGATCGTGGAGGGCGACTCGGCCGCCGGGCCCGCCAAGGCCGGCCGCAACTCAGAGAACATGGCCGTGCTGCCGCTGCGGGGCAAGGTGGTGAACGCGGGCAAGGCAAACATGAAACAGGTGGTGGAGAACGCCGAGGCCCAGGCGCTGTTCACGGCCATCGGTGCGGGGTTCGGTCGTGACTTCAACCTTGATGATGCCCGCTACGGGCGCATCATCATCCTGTGCGACGCCGACGTCGACGGCAGCCACATCCGCTGTCTGCTACTCACCCTGATCTACCACTACATGCGCCCGCTGCTCACCGAGGGCCGGGTGTTCGCCGCTCAGCCGCCGCTGTACTCGGTGAAGGTGGGCGACGAGGTGCGTTACACCTTCTCCGACGCCGAACGCGACGCGCTCACCGCCGAGCTGGCCGCCGCCGGACGCAACACCGAGAAGCTCAACTGGGTTCGGTTCAAAGGCCTGGGCGAGATGGATGTCCACGAGTTGGTGGAGACCTGCCTCGACCCCAACAACCGCATCCTGCGGCGCCTCACCATGGAGGACGCCATGGAGGCCACCCGCGCCGCCGACCGCTTCGAGGTGCTGATGGGCTCCGACGTCGCCCGGCGCAAGGCGTTCCTCCTGGAGAACTCCGAGCTGGTCGACCCGGCGGCGCTCGACGTCTGAGCGAAGAACCGGAAGGTGTTAGTGAAGCGACAAGACGTGTTTGAGAACATCGTCGATCGCGTGCTGTTGCTCGGTTCGCAATCGACCAAGGCGCCGGATGAGCCGCCTGGTCGAGACCGACCGCACCTGCTCGATCTGGAACGACGTCGGGACGTCCAATCCGGTCCCCGCATTCGGATGGGCAAGAACATGCATCGGCAGGCCTCGGACCTTCGATGTTCCTGGCACTATGACGACCATGTTGAGTTTGGGGTGATGCAACGAATTATCGCTGACGATGAGAGCCGGGCGTACGAACGCCTGCTCCGGATCGGCCGGGTCGATTCCAAGGTCGGTCAGCCACACGTCACCTCGGCGACAGGTGGGCTCAGTCCCCACGCAGACCGTCTGACGCAGTCCCATCGAGCTGATCGGTCTCGGCTCGGTATTCGGCAAGCTCTTCGGGGTTCATTGCGTCAAGCGCCTCGTGCACACCGCTCCACCACTGATCTCGTTGCATGCGCCGCACCGCATCGGTCACCACCTCGAGCAAGGTCGAGTCGCGTTGCGCGGCGAGCCTGGCGATTTCATCCCGGAGCACCACCGGGAGACGTAAAGTTGTCGTCCGTGTAGGCGCCACATCAGTAGCCTACCCCCGGTCGGCTCATGCTGCATCCGGTGGCGGGTGATCGCGCGTCTGGCGCTCAGTCGACGGGTGCCGCCGAGGCGAAGGCCCTTGCCCGGTCCAGCATCGCCTCGCGGTCGCCGGCTTCGGCCGAGCCGACCAGGCGGTAATCGTCGGCGAACTCGGAGAGCAGTTCACCGGATTCATCGACCAGCCACGGCAGGGCCAGGCGGCGTGGCACCCGGACGGTGTCGGGCCGCTCCAGCGTGCCGAACACCCGATCCCACCACATGACGCTCACCCCGTGGTTGGCCATCGGATGGCCGAAGTGGTGGTGGAAGTGGTGGCGGCGCAGCCAGGTGCTGTAGGTGCCGGTGGGCGGAACCAGGTGGGCCCGGGCATGGAAGAACTCGTAGAAGAAGTAGCCGATGGCCCAACCCGCTGCGATCGACGCGGCGACCGGCCATGAGGCTCCGGCCAGTCGAGCGAGCGGTATCCAGGCGGCGCACCCGACCACGAAGATGCCCAGCCATGCGAGCAGGATGACGGGATCGAACGTCCACGACGACGTCACGTGATGCTCAAGGTGCTCACGGCTCATGATGCCCTTGCCCCCCAAGGCGTGCATGGCAAAGCGATGCAACAGGTATTCGGCGAGCGTCCAGGCAACCCACCCCCCAACAAAGGCGACGAGCATCCACAGCAATTGGGTCATCGGATCTTCCAATCATCGGCCAGAGCGACCGCTTCGGTGAGTCGTTCGGGGTTGGCACCCCAGCCCCGCAGCAGGTCGCCGCTGAGCAGCCGCCCCATGGTGTGGCCATCGGCGGGCACCCCAACGGGCAGCGAATCGGTTGCCAGTACGCCGTTGAGCGCAGCCAGCCAGCGGACGGCCCGAACCATCGACGAATCGCCGCTGTCGGCAGAGGCGCCGGCGCCGGCGTCTCCGAGCGCCCCTGCCCTGACCGCCTGATCGATCAGTTGGACGGGGACGGTCAGCGCCCCAAGAGCGGCCGGCAACACCCCGGCGGCATCATCGAGGTCTTCGAGGCCGGGCTTTCCCAGCCGCCCTTGCGGGAGCCCGAACTCCCTCGGGCACCTCGCGCAGCACCCCCTGGTCCGACAGCAGCAGGCCAACAGGCGACACAGCTCCACACGCTGCGGCCCTGCACACGCCGGCGCCCGCCTCGACCCCCCCGCTCCCGCGGCCC